>JACCEA012026972.1_pt1 | contig 18952 bp, 16 predicted proteins | sample 7449851 | NCBI WGS metagenome assembly JACCEA01 (sample SAMN15323453, study PRJNA562643) | freshwater metagenome | isolation source: river surface water | place: USA:Blue River Watershed | collected 2017-08-18
CGAGCCAGTCCAGGCCGACTCCGACTGTCGGTGCCAGAGACTCCGCGCAGGCGCGGCCCTCGCTCGGGTGCCGGCCAACCATGGCGGCGTTAACCTTGTCCGCGAGAGTGGCTGCTTTGCTCTTGCTCATGATCTCATCTCCTTGCCCCTCGCTGCCGGGAGGCGCCGGGTGCAGCGGTTGCTGCCATGGGTGCTATTGTGCATCAATGACGCATGGTGTCAATACCGTTCGTCGCCCTTCAGCGACCGTTCGTCGGATGGCGCGTTAACATCGGCGTTGACTCACCATGCGCAGCGGCGATAGACTACGGCTATGGCAGACCAGACGGGACAGACACAGCGAGTGCAGCAGCGCTCTGTGTGGCTGACCCGGCACGAGGTGGAGTTGCTGCGCACGCTCCGGGCAGAGGCGTATAGCTACAAATGGCTGGCGGACAAGTTCGAAATCAGCGTGCACTGCGTCGGGCGCATCTGCCGGTACGAGCGCAGGGCAACCAGATGAGTGTTGCAGGCGGTCACTTGTGGTTTACATAACGTATCGCGCGATTCAGACATGGGAAGACCAAGCATGAAGACTCAGGCGCTGCTCGACGAGATATGCGAGCGGATCCAGTCTGGAGAGACGCTGACGAGTATATGCCGCAGCGCGCACATGCCTGCGCCGGTCAACGTGTACGCGTGGATCAAGCAAGACGCTGGGTTCGCGGCGCGAATGGAAGAGGCGCGGCGCATCGGCTATGACGCAATCGCGGATGACGCGCTGAGGATCGCGGACACGCAGGATGTTGGCCGAGAAACTGAAGAGGACGCGACTGGGCAGGTGGTCAAGGTCAAGCGCGCAGATATGCTCGGGCATCGCAAGCTGCGGGTGTGGACGCGGCTGCAACTGCTGGCCAAGTGGCACCCGGCCAAATACGGGGACAGGTCGGCGCTAGAGCTTACTGGCGCCGATGGCGTGCTGGCGTCAGACACGGAGAAGGCCGCGAGGCTGGCGTCGCTTGTGGCTGCTGCTGCTGCGCGTGGCGCTGGGCGGGCGGCTGATCCTGACGATGACGAGACTGGCCGGGTAGACCTGTGAGAGCCCCCAGCGTCGCTGAGATCACGGAGGCGCTTGCGCTCATGACGCCGCAGGAGCGCGCCGAGGTCGAGGCGCTGCTGGCGCAGGATTGCGCTGCGGTGCCGTGGCGCCCGTTGCCTGGGCCGCAGATGGATGCGTTTTCGTCGGCTGCGGACGTGGTCGGCTACGGCGGCGCTGCTGGTGGCGGCAAGAGTTCGCTCGCCGTTGGGCTGGCGCTGACCCAGCATCGCAAGTCCATCATCTACCGCCAGACGGGCACCGAGCTTATGGGCGTGATCGACGAGATGACGCGCGTGCTGGGCAGCAGGGACGGCTACAACGGCACGGATCGTATCTGGCGGCACAAGTCGCGCGACGGCACCAGCCGGCAGGTGGAGCTGGGGAGCTTTCCCAATCCTGGCGACGAAATCAAGTACCAGGGCCGCGACCACGACCTGATCGTGTACGACGAGGCGTCTAACATGCGCAAGTCGGCGGTGCTTTTTCTGATGGGCTGGCTGCGCTCTGCGTCTGCTGGCCAGCGATGCAGGGTGCTGATGACATTTAATCCGCCGACCACCAGTGACGGGCGATGGATCATCGAGTATTTTGCACCGTGGATCAATCCGCAGCACCCGAATCCGGCAAAGCCAGGCGAGCTGCGCTGGTTTGCGATGGTCGATGGCGAGGAAAACGAGGTCGAAGGGCCTGATACATTCGTGCGCAACGGCGAGACAATCACGCCGCGCAGCAGGACATTCATCCCGTCGCGAGTACAGGACAACCCTTTTCTCGCGGGGTCAGGGTATGAGTCGGTGCTGCAATCGCTGCCTGAGCCGCTGCGCAGCCAGATGCTGCGGGGGGATTTCGGCGCTGGCGTGCATGATGATCCGTGGCAGGTGATCCCCACGGCCTGGGTGCTGGCGGCTCAGGCGCGGTGGGTCAAGCCGGCATCCCTGCCAGAGATGGACTCCATGGGCGTGGACGTGGCCCGAGGCGGCATGGATCGCACGGTGATTGCGCGCAGGCATGGCGCCTGGTTTGACGAGCCGCTGGCGTACCCTGGCAGCGACACGCCGGACGGCCCGACTACTGCCGGCCTGGTTATCTCAGCACGGCGCAGCCAGGCGGTGGTGCATATCGACGTTATCGGTGTGGGGGCGTCTCCATACGATTTCCTGCGCGACACTGGCTGCCAGGTGCTGGGTGTCAATGTGTCAGAGTCTGCGCGCGGCACTGACGCAAGTGGCCGTCTGCGCTTTGCCAACCACCGCAGCGAATTGTGGTGGCGCTTCCGTGAGGCGCTAGACCCGGCAAACAACCGGGGCATCTGCCTGCCGGCAAGCAAAGACCTAGCGCGCGAGTTGTGCGCGCCCACCTGGCGGCCTCAGGGCAGCATCATCCGCGTGGAGAGCCGGGAGGATATTGTCAAGCGCCTTGGTGTGTCGCCTGACCTGGCAAGCGCTTACATCCTGGCTCTGCTGGATACGCCAAAGGTGGCGACGGTCAAGGCCATCAACGCGCACCGCAACGCAGGGCGCGGGTATGATCCTCTATCGGTGCTGCACAGTCGATAGGCAACATGGATCACAATCGCGGCATGGATCACAATCGCGGCATGGTGAAGATTGACGTGACGCAGGACGTGGCGGCGCTGTATGAGGCGCTTGGCGACGTCGCGTGTCAGGCGTGGGCGGAGTGCGGCATCGATGGTGAGCCGCTGGCGATGGATTGGCCGGCGTGGGCAGCGTTCGCGGCATCTGGCGTGGCGTTTGCTGTTGTTGCGTCGCAGTCTGGCGAGGCGATCGGGTACGCCATCGTGTCGGTGTGTCGGCACCCGATGATGCGTGGGGTGCTGGTGGCGAGCGGGCACGCGCTGTACGTGCGGCCGAGTCAGCGCGGCGGCAGTGTCGGCGCGGCGATCATGCGAGAGGCCCAGGGCGAGGCGGCGCGGCGCGGGGCGGGGCTGATGATGTGGCATTGCCGGGCTGGCACCGGGCTGGCGGACAAGCTGCTGCAGGCCGGGTACGAGCGCGGAGATGACGTGGTGATGATGAGGCTGGGAGATAGACATGGGCATTGAGACTGCACTATTGGCGCTGGCTGCGGCCGGCACTGCTGCCGGGGCGTACAGCGCTCACGAGCAGCGCAAGGACGCGCAGGCGGCGCAGGATGCGTCGGTCAAGGCCGCCAAAGAGGCAGAGACCCGCGAGGCGGAGGCGTTCAACAAGGCCAACCAGCGCAGCCCTGACGGGATGGCGCTGCTGGATCAGGCGATGCGTGATGCGGCTGGCGGTATTGGCTCGACCATGCTGACCGGCGCGGCTGGCGTTGACTCAAGCCAACTCCCGCTCGGGCGCAAGACTCTGCTTGGCGGGGGTGGCTAATTGTGGCTGACCATTTTCAGCTTGTGCGCGAGCTGCGCAAGAGGCACGGCTCGGTACTCACGCAGCGTGCGCCGTGGCTCGGTCTGTGGCGTGATACGGCGCGGTTTCTGCTGCCGGCGGCGGAACGCTTTGAGGTAGGAGGCCCGCCGCACGCGGCCACGATGGACAACTGCGGCACGATGGCCGTGGGCGTCCTGGCGGCTGGCATGATGAGCCACAACACCAGCCCGGCGCGCCCGTGGTTCAAGCTGGCGACGCCTGACCCGGAGATGGCGAACCACCCGCCGATTCAGCGCTGGCTTGATGAGTGCGCGACCCGGATGCACACGGTGTTCCAGCGCAGCAACACTTACCGTGTGCTTCACACGATGTACCGAGACCTGGCCGTTTACGGGACGGCGTGCTCTATTGTGGTGCCTGACCGAGACACGGTGATCCACCTTTTGCCGCAGCGCATTGGCGGGTACTGCCTGGCGGCTGACTGGACTGGCACGGTGGACACGATCTACCGGGAATTCAAAGTGCCGGTGCATGCGCTGGTGCAGGAGTTTGGCCTCAAGGCGTGCACCCCGCATGTACAGGACAAGTTCCGCAATGGCGATCTTGACATCATGGTTGACGTGGTGCATGTGATTGAGCCGCGCAGGGTGCGTGATATTGACAGCCCGCGTGGCGACCAGATGCCGTGGCGCTCGGTGTACTACGAGGCGTCGGCAGACCATAGCCTAGTCCTGCGCGAGGGCGGCTTTCAGCGGTTCACCGCGCTGTGCCCGCGCTGGCACGCAGCGCCAGGCGAGGTGTATGGGAGCGGCCCAGGGTTTGTGGCCATCGGCGACGTGCAGCAGTTGCAGGTCGAGCAATTGCGCAAGAGCCAGGGCATCGACTATATGACAAACCCGCCGCTACAGGCACCGCTGTCGATGATGCACCGGGAGACGAACATGGCCCCGGGTGGCATCACGTTTGTGGATGAGATCGGCCCGCAGGCCAGTGTGCGGAGCATGTTTGATGTGCGCCTGGACTTGTCGCACCTGCTGATGGACATTCAGGACGTGCGCCAGCGGATCAAGTCGGCGTTCTACGTGGATATGTTCTTGATGCTGGCTGGGCGCACGGATACGACGATGACGGCGACCGAGGTGGCGGAGCGACACGAGGAAAAGCTTCTCATGGTGGGGCCGGTGGTGGAGCGGCTCAAGAACGAGCTGCTCGATCCTCTGGTCGAAGCGACGTTTGACACGATGGCAAAAGCTGGTGCGCTGCCTCCTGCGCCGCAAGAGCTTCACGGGGTGCCGCTTGATATCGAGCTGGTGAGCGTGCTTGCGCAGGCGCAGCGGGCGGTGTCGGCGCGCGGGGTGGAGCGCTTCCTGTCGTCGGTTGGAGCGAGCGCGCAAATCCTGCCGGATGCGCTGGATCGCGTGGACGCGGATGAGCTGGTCGAGGAGTTGGCCGGCGCGTATGGCGTGAAGCCCAAGCTGGTGCGCAGCCGCGAGGACGCGGACGCAATCAGGCAGGCAAGGGCGCAGGCGCAGCAGGCAGCACAGCAGGCTGCCATGGCGCAGCAGGGAGCGCAAACGGCCAAAGTGCTGGCGGACACCAGCATGCAGGACGGCAGCGCCCTGGCCGGTGTGCTCACCAACCTTCAAGGTTACCAGTGATGTGCACAGTTGGCCGTGAGGCGCGTGCATTGGCTGGGAAACGCCGATAGAATTCGCCTATGGATTCGCAGCGCCGCAAAGACGACCTCGATGAGGCGCGACTGCTACGCGAGAAGCTGGACATGCAATGGCTGCTGTCAGCGCCGGAAGGCAGGCGGATCGTGGGGCGGATTCTGGCGAGGACGAAGGTATTGAAATCGACGTTTGAGCAATCGCATGCGCTGGCCTCGTTCATGGAGGGTGAGCGCAACGTCGGCCTGTGGTGGCTGGCGGAAGTATCGAAGGCTGATCCCAACTATCCGCTGCTCGCGCAGCAAAAGACATGAGCGAAGCTGTCATCGAATCGCAAGGAGCTGCTGCTGCGCCGGCCGCGCAAGCGCAGGCACCTGCACAAGAGCCTGCACCTGCACAAGAGCCTGCACCTGCACAAGCACCTGCTGCGGCGCCTGCGCCTGCGCCTGCGCAGCAACAAGCGCCTCAGCCGTACACGTTGGCGGCTGGTGAGGGTGATTCGGCGATTGACGCCGGCACGCTTGACGCATATACAGCAGCGGCCAATGAGCTGGGCCTGGACAAGGAAAAGGCGCAGGCGCTCATGGATCGCATGGCGCCGCAGATCGCCAAACAGCAGCAGGCCCAGGTACACGCGGCCAATACGCATTGGATCGAGCAATCGAAGGCTGACAAGGAATTCGGGGGCGAGCATCTGAATGCAAACCTCAGTACCGCGCGCAAGGCGCTGGAAACATTTGGCACGCCCGAGCTTACAGCGCTGCTTGAGCGCAGCGGCTTGGGCAACCACCCGGAGGTGTTGCGGTTCATGTACCGCGCCGGGAAAACGATCTCTCAGGACAGTGTTCTGGCAGGGACGGCATCGGTTGGCACGGGGCAGCCGATGAGCGCGAAGAGTTTCTACCCCAACAGCAACATGACCTGAAAGGGAAACTGCCATGGCAGTCTTGGGCCTTACACAACTGACCCTGCTGGATTGGGCAAAGCGAACCACGCCCGACGGCAGCGTCGAGACGATGATCGCGGAGATGCTGTCGCAGGACAACGAAATCCTTCACGACGTGGTGTATCGGGAGGGCAACTTGCCGACCGGACATCTGGTCGTGCAGCGGGTGTCGCTGCCGGTGGTGAGCGAGCGGGCGCTGAATGCGGGCGCGCAACTCAGTTCGTCCGGCACCGCGCAGGTCACCGAAACCTGTAGCATGATCGAGGGCTACAGCCGCATCGACGTGGACGTAGCGCGCTTGAACGGCGACAGTGCCGCGTTCCGGCTGTCCGAGGACAGCGCGTTCATCGAGGCGATGAACCAGACGCAGGCGCGGGCGCTGTTCTATGGCAACCCGGCGAACGACCCGCGCCAGTACATGGGCCTCACGCCGCGCTACAACGCGCTGAACGCAGGCAATGCTCAGAACATCCTGGACGGCGGCGGCACGGCGAGCAACAACACCAGCATCTGGATTGTGGCGTGGGGTGAGCAGACGGTGTTCTGCCCGTTCCCGAAGGGGTCGAAGGCCGGCTTGCAGGTGTACGACGACGGCTTGATGACGGTTCAGGACGCCAACGGCAACCCGTACAAGGTCTTCCAGTCGCACTTCAAATGGGATTCTGGCCTGGCGCTCAAGGACTGGCGCTCGGTGTGCCGGATCTCGAACGTGAACGTCGCCAACCTGGTGTCGGAGACTGGCGCGGCGGATATCGTGAAGCTGATCAGTCGCGGCCTGGATCGAATCAAGATCAAGGGCGGGCGACTCGCGATCTACATGAACCCGACGGTTTACTCTGCGCTGCGCATTCAGGCGCTGAACAAGTCGAGCAACGCGCTGGCGATTGAGAAGGCCCTGACGCAGTTCGGCAATCATGAGAGCTGGCTGACGTTCTTCGGCATCCCGATTCGCAAGGTCGAGGCGCTTCTCAACACTGAGGCCCGTGTGGTCTAAGGGGGATCAACCATGTATGTGGACTCGCAAACGCTGGTTTCTGGCAATATCAACTCGTCGAATGTGTTGTCTGGTCAGAACATCACTGGGACTGGCAACCTTCCGTCGAACAACGCTATCGACTTGACCCGTCCGCGCAACATTGCTCTTGGAAAGACGCTCTATGGGAACTGGCAGGTTCTGGAGGCGGTTGTCGGCGCGACGAGCGTCGAGGTGCAAATCATCGCTGCCGACAACGCGGCGTTGACGACCAATGTGCAGGTTCTCGGCTCGACGGGGAACATCGCGGTGGCTGGCCTGACGCCTGGCGTTCGTGGCAGTCTGGCGGCGTCGGTGCGAACGGCGGACATTGGCCGGCGCTACGTCGGTGCGCGATACGTCATCTCCGGCACGGCAACGGCTGGACGAATCCTGGCGCATATCAGCCACGAAGCGACTGATGGCCTGGTGCACTACCCGGCTGGCGCGCAGATTTTGTAAGGAGGGCACACCATGGCCAAGTACGTTGTTCAACAGGACTCGTTCATCAATGGCGTGTACGTCAAGGCTGGCGAGGTTGTCGAGTATGCGGGCGAGCCTGCCGGCAATTTGATGCCTGTCGTTGAAGCCGCTGCACCTGCGCAAGATGACGGGCAGGAACGCAACAAGCCAAAGAACCAGAACAAGCAGTAAGACTGGACTGGGTTGCGTGTTACGTGGCGGCGCTATGAGGTGCCGCCATTTTTGTTGATGGGGTGATGAAATGACGGAAGTCGATATCTGCAACCAGGCGTTGGCGCTGCTTGGTGACCGCGCGCAAGTCGTGACCATCAGCCCGCCGGACGGATCGGCGCAGTCGGCGCTGTGCGCCCGCTTGTACCCGGTGTGCCGCGATGCGATGCTGGAGGCGTCGGCAGGGTGGACGTTCTCCACTCGGGAGGCGTTTCTTTCAGCCACGCTCGGGCCGGTTGGCGGCTGGCCGAACTCTTTTGCCCTGCCGAATGGGTTGTCCCGAGTGCTCAACGTGATGCCATTTGGAGCCACGGGCACGGGCGTTGCATACGCCATTCGCAACGACGGGGGCACGATCAAGATTTGCGCGGCCCCGACCGCTATCCGTCTTGTGTACACCGTCAAGGTGACGGATACCGCGCTGTTCTCGCAGTTGTTCTCGGATGCGCTGTCGGCGCGCCTGGCGTCGATGCTGGCTGGCCCGCTGTTCCAGGATGAGCGCGGCGTGAAAATGTCGCAGCACTATCTTGAGCTGTCGAGCTACTACGTGAGCCTGGCTCAGTCTGCCGATAGCGCGCAGCAGCGCAGCGGCTGGCTGCCTCCTACCGCTCCGTGGGTGCAGGCGCGCGGCGCTGGCACTGACAAGAACCGAGAACAATCGGGCGGCTGATCGTGGCCTCGACGCGGATTTTCCAGCAGTCATTCCATGGCGGCGAGGTATCCAGCGAGCTGTTCGGGCGCAAGTCCGACGTTGGCGTTGCAAACGGTCTGGCCGAGTGCCGAAACTTCATCGTGTTGCCGCATGGGCCGGTGGTCAATCGTCCTGGCACCAAGTTTGTGCAGCATGGGAAGATTGACACAAAGCGGGTGCGTTTGATACCGTTCTCGTTCTCTGCGGCGCAGACGATGGTGTTGGAGTTCGGCCACCAGTACCTGCGCTTCCACACCATGGGCGCAACGCTCATGCTGGCTGGCGTGCCTTATGAGGTTGCGACGCCATACACGGATGCCGACTTGTTCGAGCTGAATTACGTGCAATCGGCTGACGTGATGACGATTGTCCACACGGGGCACGCGCCGCGCGAGCTGCGCAGGCTTGGCCCCACGAGTTGGACGCTCACCGCGATAAATTTCGACCCGCCGCTTCTGCCGCCTACAACGCTCACAGTGACGGGCAACGCGCCGGCTGGTGGTGGCACGGGCTCAGGCGGTGGCGGTGGCGGTGGTCGTGGCGGCGGCTTCTATCAGGAGCCGTGAATGGCAAACTACACGTTTCGCTATCAGGTGGTTTCGGTGTCTGCGGTGGATGGCGGTCGATCACAGCCATGCGACCCTGCCAGTATCACCAACAACCTATACGCCGATGGGGCGTGGAATGATCTGTCATGGGGCGCTGTGACCGGCGCTGACCGGTACTACATATACAAGGAAAGCGGCGGCGTGTTCGGCTACATTGGCCAGTCAACCACGACCACGTTCCGAGACGACAACATCGCGCCCGACTTGTCGCGCACGCCTGGTGTGTATGACACCATGTTTGTCGGCGCTCAGAACTACCCTGGCGCGGTTGCCTACTTTGAGCAGCGGCGATTCTTCGCTGGCACTCTGAACCAGCCGCAGAACGTATGGGCCACGGCGAGCGGCACAGAGTCGCAGATGCGCTATGGCCTGCCGCTGCGCGACGACGACAGGATCGCGATTCGCGTGGCATCGCGCGAAGCGAACCCGATCCGCCACATGGTGCCGTTGGGGGCCATGGTGGTTCTGACGGAAGCATCAGAGTGGCGGATGGCGACCATCAACAGTGACGCCATCACGCCGACGACCATCAGCGTGCGCCCGCAGGCATACGTAGGGGCCAACAAGGTGCAGCCGATTGTGGTTGGCATGTCGATGATCTACGCTGCCGCGCGCGGCGGGCATGTGCGCGAGCTGGGCTACAGCGAGCAGTCGCGCAGCTACGCCACTGGCGATCTGTGCCTTCGCGCAGCGCACCTGTTCGACGGCGCCAAGATCAACGATTTGTCGTGGTGCAAAGCGCCATGGCCGATTGCTTGGGCGATCTCTGGCGGAGGCAGGCTGCTGGGCTTGACATACGTGCCTGAGCAGCAGGTTGGAGCGTGGCACCAGCACACGACGCAGGGGGCGTTTGAATCCGTGTGCACCGTGACGGAGGGTGAGGTCGAGGCGGTGTATGTGTCCGTGCGGCGCACGATTGGCGGCGTGACAAAACGCTTCATCGAGCGATTCGAGCAGCGCATCGACAACTCAGCGGCAGACGCCTACTTTGTGGACTGCGGCGCGGTGTACAGCGGCGCGCCTACGAACACCATCAGCGGTCTGGACTGGCTCAATGGCGCGGTGGTGTCGATTCTTGCCGATGGAGTGGCTCACCCGATCCGCACCGTGGCGGGTGGGTCGATCACGCTGGACGGCAATTACAGCAAGGTGGCTGTCGGGCTGTCGTATACGCCCACCATCAAGACTGCTCCCGCTGCGACGCAGGCAGAGGCGGCATTCGGGCAGGGGCGGCCGAAGAACGTCACCCGGATGTTCGTGGACGTTGCGAGAACCTGGGGCGGCTGGATTGGGCCGAATAGCTCTATGCTCTCGCCGCTGATGACGCCTGGGCAGGATCGCACGGATATCGAAGGCGAGCAGCGGATTGTGCCGATAGGAGAATGGACTCGCGACGGGTCATTCATGATCCAGCAAAAGGAGCCGCTTCCGATGACAATCGTTAGCCTGACGGCGGAAATCACGCTCGGCGGATAGAGCGCACAAGCGGGAGGAATCATGGGTATCGCAGCAGGGCAGTTAGCAACCGCGTCGATGATCGGGCAGGGGGCGTCAGTCGCGTCGGGGGTGTTCGGCAGTTATTTCAGCTCGCTCGCGGCGAAGGATCAGGCGCGCTTCGATGCGCAGATTGCGGCCATCAATAGCCGCATGATGGAGCAGCGCGCGCAGGGCCTGCTGCGGCAGGGCGAGGTGGCCATCGGCCAGCGCACGATGGAGCATGGGGCGCTGCGCGGTCGCCAGCGTGCGGCATTGGCAGCAAATGGCGTGGCGCTGAACGAGGGGAGCGCTGCGGAAGTGGTGGCCAGCGGCGATTTGATCAAAGAGATCGACGTGAAGAACCTGCAACTGTCGGCCATCTCCCAAGCGTGGGGGGCGCGCAAGCAAGCGGTGGACTTCCAAAACCAAGGCCGGGCCGCCGACGCGCGGGCGGAGTCGGCAAACCCATGGGGAGCGGCGGCGACTACGCTGCTGGGTGGGGCGACGCAACTCGCAGGGAGTTGGTACAGCCTCGACAGGGCGGGGATGCTGGATGAGTTCAAGGCCAACCGAACGGGCGACCCCATCGGTGCATGGATCGCCATGAGGGGCTGACGCGATGCCACAAGTGCCTATCCCAACCGCGTTCGGAGTGGTGCCGCAAGCGCCAAGCGGGGCCGCGTTCGATGCGCCGCGTGTTGGCGTTGACCCCGGCGCGCAGGCGCAGCAAATCGGGCAAGTGATGGGCGACGCGGCCAACATGGCCGGGCACATTGCCCAGCAGATGCAGGACGAGCAGGATGAGGTGCGCGTCACTGACGCCCTGAACCAGCTCAAAGAGCGCGAGCTTGACGCCACCCACGGCCAAAACGGATTCCTGGCCCTCAAAGGCCGGCAGGCGATGGATCGCCCAGACGGGAAGGCACTGTCGGACGAATACCTCGGGTACTTGAAGACCGACGCTGAGCGTATCGAGGCAACGCTTGGCACTGACCGCCAGAAGCAAGCGTTTCGGCGCGCAGCCGCTGGCAGCCTGACGCAGATTCGCGGGCAGGCCATGCAGCACATGCTGGCCGAGTCGCGCAGCTATGAGCTGTCAGTGAGCGAGGGCGTGGTGGCTACAGCCACGCGAGAGGTGGCGCTGTCGAGGAATGACCCGGATGCGGTTGCCTCGGCGATCCAGCGCATCAGCGGCGAGGTGTACCGGCAGGCAAAACTCGGCGGGAAGGCCGCAGAGTGGCAAAGCGCGGCCACGCGCGCCTACACCAGCAGGGCGCTGCGCATGGCGGGCGAAGCGGCGTTGGATGAAGGCAATATCGACTTCGCGGCGCAGTGGCTGGATATGCACCGCGAGCAGATGGAGGCCGACGACGTACTGGCGCTGACCGGCAAGGTCGGCGTGGCAGGCAACCTGCGGATCGGCGACGATGTGACGCGCGAGGTGGTTGGCAGCATGTTCAAACCGGACGCGGCGCAGGGCGGCGGCGATCTTGGGTTTGAGGCGCTGATTCACCGTGAATCACGCGGCAAGCAGTTCGGCGCGGATGGCAAGCCGCTCACCAGCAGCGCGGGAGCCGTAGGCATTGCCCAAGTCATGGAAGGCACTGGGCCGGAAGCGGCGAAGCTGGCCGGCTTGAAGTGGGATCGCGACAAGTGGCTGCATGATGAGGACTACAACAAGGCCATCGGGCGAGCGTACTTCAACCGCCAGTTGCGCGACTTTGGTGACGTGGAAAAGGCATGGGCCGCTTACAACGCTGGCCCTGGCGCGCTGCGAAAGGCGCTGTCCATTGCCGAAGCGGCTGACGGCGAGTTGCGCCGCGATGGCAAGGCGCCAACGGGAGACTGGCTGCGCTTCATGCCAAAGGAAACGCGCGACTACGTTGCGGCGAACCGCCAGTATGTGCAGGCTCGCGGCTTTGCGTCCACTGAGCCAACTCTGGCGCAGGCCGAAGAGCGCGTACTGGCCGATCCGCGCATCGGCGACAACCCGCAGCGGCGCGAAGCAGCGCTGCGCAGTGCGGCGCGACAGTGGAAGTTGCAGGCAGATGCTCGCGCACAGCGCGAAGATGACGCATTGGCCGGCGTGCTCGGCGTGCTGGCGAACAACGGCGGCGACCTGGCGGCAGTTGCGCCATCACTCGTGAGCGGCATCAAGCCCAAGGACATTCCGGCAGTCATGAGCTACGCACAGAACATCGCGCAGGGCATCAAGCCCAAGACCGACGATGCGTTCTTTGTGGAGTTGGTGACAAACCCTGAGAAGCTGGCGGCGACGAACCTGGCGGCGAACCAGCATCGGCTGTCTGTGAACGACCTGGTGCAGTTGCAGGACCGGCAGGACGCGATTCGCAAGGCGTCGGCTGGCGATGGGCAAAAGCTGACAACCATTCAGTCTGCGGATGCCATGGTCAAGGATTGGGCCAAAGCGGCAAAGATCACGGACGTTGGAGTCCTTACTGGCATCTACAGCGACGCGCAGTCGCGCATCACTGACTATGAGCGCGCAACTGGCAAGATAGCCCAAGGCGAAGACCTGCGGCGTGTGGTGGCGCAGTCGTTCCTGCCGGTGCTGGTCAAGCAGGAGAACCGAATCTTCCCCGGCTCCAGCGTGGTGCAAGAGGTGCGTGCGCAGGTGCAGGTGCCGCCGGATCAGGTGGAGCGCATCGCGCGTATCCTGCGCCGCAATGGGCGGCCGGTGACGGATGCGAACCTGCGCGACCAGTGGATTGCAGAACAGCAGGAAGGCATGCGCGATGGCCGCTGACTACGACGACATGCTTGCGCGCATGCAGGAGGCGCAGCGTGCTCGGGTGACGATGGATGTGGTTGGGGACGTGAACCCCGACGAGGAAGCGCGTGCGCAGGAGCTGGCGCAGCGCTACGGTGCGCCGGTTGACCTAGTGCGGGCGGATCGCCAGCAGTGGGAGCGGCAAGCGCAGGCAGATGACGTTGACGAGTTCCTGAGTGGCCGGGCGGCGGCGCTGCGGGCGTCGATGGCTGACCCTGAGTTCGCAGCGGTGTCGATGGACGACGTTGGCGCGCTTGCATCGCTGGAAATCGGCGTGCGCAACCTGGGCGAGGTGGCGAAGTTCATTGTGAGCGCGCCAGACGCCAAGAACACGCTAGCCAGCACGATAGAGGGCGGCCTTGCCGGGGCGTCAGCAGGCATTCTCGGCACGGCCCGCGCCGGCATGGAGGTTGTCGCTCCGTGGCTTGGCTTCCTGCCTGTGAACCCGGCGCAGGTGGCCGGTGACTGGCTGGGAAGTGAGGCCGCGATCCAGCGGCGCATCCAGAGCGAAAGCATTCAGCCAACTGGCAGCGACATTGCTGACGGGGCCATGGCTGGTGTGCAGTCTCTGGTGCAGTTCGGCACGGTCGCGCCGGTAGGGCTGCTTCCTGGAGGGCAGCCGGCGGTGCTGCCGGTGATGTCCGGCATGGCTGGCGGGCAGGCGTACCAACAGGCGCGCGAGGCCGGGCTTGATGCGCCGCAAGCGCTTGTGTTCGGAATCGGTCAGGGCGGCATCGAGTTGGTGACCAATACAATCCCGGTCGCGTCCCTGTTCGCCGACCTAGGCGCAGGCGCTGGCTTCGGGCGCATGCTGCTGAACCAGCTCAAGAGCGAGGTTCCTGGCGAGCAACTTGCCACGGTGCTGCAAGACCTCAACGAGTGGGCGGCGCTGCACCCTGAGCGCTCGCTTGGTGACTACCTGCGCGAGCGGCCCAGCGCCGCGCTGCAAACGGCTGTGGCTACGGTGGTGGGGTCTGCCGGCAACACCGCGCTGATTCGCGGGCTTGACCGCGTGATGAATGACCAAGCGCAGCGCGATGAGCGGGCGCAGTATGCCCAGCAGATGGCCGCGATGGTCGAGGCCATGCACAAGGACGCGCAGGCCACGAAGCTGGCGCAGCGCTCGCCGGTGGCGTTTGAGCAGTTCCTTGCGCAGGCCACGCAGGACGGGCCAACCGAAACCGTTTACCTGAACGCCGAAGCGCTGCGGCAGGCCGGGCTTGTGGACGTGCTGACGGCAGCCAGCGTGACGGCGGCGGCGCAGATGCCGGCGGCTCTTGCCAGCGGCGGCGACATTGCCATCCCGACAGCCGAGTATGCCGCGAAGGTGGCGAGCCAGCCGCAAGCGGATGGGCTGGTGGAGTTCGTGCGCTTTGACCCATACCAGATGAGCCGCGACGACGCCAAGAAGTGGCTCGCGTCGAAGGATAGCGCGGCGCTGCGTGAGGAAGTTGACCGCGCGGCGAAGGTGGTTGACGCTGACCAGGCACTGAGCGCTCAGGTCGCCGGCATCAAGGCGCAGTTGGCGGGGCATCTGAAGGAGGCCGGGCGCACGCCGTCGCACCAAGTTGACGCCTACTCGACGCTGGCATCGCAGTTCTACGCTGTGCAGTCTGCCCGCATGGGCGTCAGCCCGCAGGAGCTTTGGCAGGCGTACCCGCTGCGGGTGGTTGGGGATGCGGCGCTCGGCGGGCAGGAGTTGGCGCAGAGCGCGGATGCGGATTTGGTGGTCACGCACAACCTGACCGAGGAGAATCTTCTGCACGCAGTGAAGATCGGGGGCCTTGCGGTTCCCTCGCTGGCGGTAGTCAACAAGAACATGCCGCTGCACGCTTTTGGAGACATAACGCTCATCGGCCCCAAGGAGATGGCCGACCCGCAGGGCTACGCCAAGACCAAGGTGTTCGGCTCGGACGTATACAGCCCGCGCTATCCAAGTGTGGTGCTTGAGTTCACAGCCAACATGAAGAAGCGCGGCGAGGGGCAATTAAAAGAAGGCATGCAGGCCACCGGGGCCAGCGTCATTGAATGGGGCGAGGTTGGCCGAACTGGGGCCGGCTCAATGGTTCATGAGCCGGCGTTCCTGTGGCAATTCTTGAAAGGCAAAGGGATAGAGCCAGATGTCAAGCGCGTCGTCCCGGCTTCTCTGCGGCCAGAGGTCGATCCGTTTGTCGATGGCGACAAGGATGCGTTCGATCTGGTTCGCGATGCTGAGTTCATCAGTGTCGCCTGGGAGTTGTACAGGCAGGAGCTTGTGCTTCTTGAAGACGGCAATGAAGCCGCCGCAGCGAAGATATTGGAGCGGGATCGCAAGGCGGTGGCTGGTGGGGAGCCGTTCCATTTCGCCAGGTCTCTGGCGGCAAGTGTCGTGCAAAAGCGCCGCGACCTTGCCGCTGGGGATGCGGTTGACCGCGACGCGACATACCAATCGCTCTTGCGCCAGGTCAATGAGTCCGGGCTGCGCCAGGAGGCAGAAGACGCAGCCGCTGCGTTCGTCGATGATATTGCGCCAAATGAGCGCATCTTCCGTGGATTCACGGATGCGGGTAACAGGCGATACGTGCCGCACACGCTTGAAAACGTGGTGCGTATTCTCAAGCAGGATTTGCGCGGCGGGGAAGGCGGCGACTACGGCACCGGCACGCTTCGTGCCAAAGTTGCGCCGCAGTTCAAGAGCCTTGCCGCGATTCGCAAGAGCAAGGATCGCCTTGTCAGCGAGGAGGAATTCCAGCGCGTTCGAGCCGAAGTTGACGAGGCGCTTGAGGCCGTCGCCAATGCAATTCGCCCAGGGCTGTCTTTGGAGACGGCAATCGGGATTCTTGAGGGCGCGCCAAAGCTAGGGCTGGATCGCTCGGCAAAGGAGGCGGGGATAGATCAGCTATCGCCCCAAGCGAAGGCCATGGCAAGCGAGTTCATGAACACGCTGCGTGCCATGCCAACGGAGTACTTCGAGGCCAAAATAGCGCGTGCTGTAGACCTCGAGGAGTTCGCTGGCGCAGTGGTGCCGCAAGGCACGAGCCAGAAAACCATCGACGCCCTCAAGGCGCGCGGCGTCAAGGACATACGAGTCTACGCGCGTGGCGACCACAAGGATAGGGCCGCCAAGATCAACGAGTTCCAGCACTTGTTCTTCCAGAAAGACAAGGTGATTCGCGGCGCATTTGACCCGACCACAAACACCATCGCCCTGCTTGAAAAAGCCAACCCGTCAACCTTCCTGCACGAGCTTGGGCATTCGTTCCTGCAAATGCACATGGATATGGCTGGCAAGCTGGCGGCTGGTCAGCGCGCCGGCGAGAGCATGTCCGATGCGCAGGCTGAAATGCTGCGCGATGCGGACGAGCTGCTGCGCTGGTTCGGCGGCGGCAGCCTCGATGAGTGGCTGGGCCTGGACGTTGACGGCCAGCGGGCCGGGCATGAGCAGTTCGCGCGCGGCTTTGAAGCGTACCTCATGAGCGGGAAGTCACCGTCGGTGCAGATGCACGGCATTTTCCAGCGGTTCAGGGCGTGGCTGGTCGGTGTGTACAAGCAACTCAAGGAGCTGAATGTTGACCTGACGCCAGAGGTTCGCGGCGTGATGGACCGCATGATCGCCAGCAGCGACCAGATTGCAGTGGCGGCGCAGGCGCGCAGTTTGATGCCGATGTTCGAGAATCCGCAAGAGACTGGCATGGATGCCAAGGCGTTCTCGGACTACCACGCTCTGGCGCTGGATGCTGACCAGTCGGCGATTGACCAATTGCAGGCCGCTGGGATGCGTGATCTGCAATGGGCGCGCGGCGCGCATGGCCGAGAGACGCAGAAGCTACGCGCCCGTTCGGCGCAGGTGCGCCGTGAAATGCGCGTCCAGGCGCGCAACGAGGTTCTGAGCCGGCCTGTATACCGGGCGTGGCAGTTCCTCACTGGCAAGATCAGCGAGGACGACAAGCCGAATGTGGCACCGCGCCCAAAGGCCACCAAGGATGTAGACCCAGCGCACGATTCGCTGCTCAAGGCCATTGCCAAGTTGGGCGGCATTGCCCGCGAGTCTGCGCGCACCGATGCTGGCGTGCACCCGGACGACTTCAAGGCGTCAAGCGAAGTGTTCGGCAAGCCGGTGTTTCGCAAGACTGGCGGCATGCGCGCGGACGACATGGCGCAGGCGCTGGCCGAATGGGGATACCTTGAGCGCGACGAAAACGGGCAGGTGAGCTTGCATGCGCTGGAAGACGCCATTGCCGCCGAGTTGCGCGGGCAGCGGCAGTACAGCATGGCGCACGATTTCAGCGCCGAAGACTCTGGCGCGTGGCTGCCAAGCAACCCGGAAGGACTGCTGGCGGCTCGGCTGGACGCGATCAGCGTGCGTGCGGATTGGGGCGCTGACGTGCTGCAAGCGCTGGACGAGCGTGGCATGGTGGCAGATACCGGGCTGCATCCTGACGTGGTGGCTGACCTGTTCGGGTTTGACAGCGGCGACGAGTTGCTCCAGGCCATCCAGGCTTCTGTGCCGCCGCAGGAGGCTGTTGAGGCGCGCACGGATGCGCTGCTGCTTGAGCAGCATGGCGAGCTGGCGACGCCGCAGGCCATCGCGCGTGAAGCGGACAGGGCCATTCACAGCAAGCTGCGCACCAAGATGCTGGCGGCAGAACAGGATGCGCTGGCCAAGGCGTTGGGGCAGCGCGCGCAGACTGGTACGCGGGCAGATGGCAAGCCGATCACGACTCCGGTTCTGCCGCAAGCCGCCGCCATGTACGCTGAGGAAGCGATTGGCAAGCTGCGGGTGCGTGACGTGAAGCCTGCCCGCTATGTGGCCGCTGCGGCTCGCGCCGGTGAGGCTGCCAAGAAGGCGCTGCGCGAGGGCGACATTGCCACGGCGTTAGCGGAGAAGCGTAACCAGATCATCCAGCACGAGTTGGCTCGGGTGGCGCTCGATGCGGTGAAGTTCGCTGAATCGACGGTTACCTACGCGCGCAAGCTGGAAAAGCGCCCGAAGTCCATCTCGCACGAGTTCAACGACCAGATTCAGGCGCTGCTGGCGCGCTTTGATCTGCGCAGCGGGGCAAGTCTGAAGGCCATCGACAACCTGCAAAGCCTGCGGGACTTCCTGGACGCGATGGGGGATGTCGGCGCTGTGCCCGACATTGCGCCGGAACTGGTGGATGCCGCAAAGCGCACGCACTGGAAGAACCTGACCGTCAGCGAGCTTGGCGACCTGCGCGACACGCTGGCGACGCTGGCCTATATGGGGCGCGAGAACAACAAGCTACTGACCGCGCAGCGCAGGGTGACGCATGAGACGGCCATCGACGCGATGGTGTCAGGTATTGCGGCGCATGCCGGCAAGAAGATTCACGGCGACCGCACGGCGACGACACCACAAGGCATGGCCGGGCAGGCGCTGAGCCGATTCAGCAAGAGCCACGTCAAGGCGTCCATGTGGGCGCGCATCATGGATGGCGGCGAGGATGGCGGGCCGGTGTGGGAGTACTTCATTCGCAGCGCCAACAAGGCCGGCGATGCGGAGGTGGCCATGCGCGCCAAGGCGTGTGAGGACTTGACCGCGATCATGGCGCCCTTCTTGTCGGGAAGCGCGCATGTGCGCCGGGAAATCCCCGGCCTCGGGCGCTCGCTGACCCGGCAAG
>JACCEA012417718.1_pt1 | contig 18945 bp, 5 predicted proteins | sample 7449851 | NCBI WGS metagenome assembly JACCEA01 (sample SAMN15323453, study PRJNA562643) | freshwater metagenome | isolation source: river surface water | place: USA:Blue River Watershed | collected 2017-08-18
CGATGCTGCAAGGCCGATAGAGGTAGTGTTGTTCGTCCAGCTGTACGTAGTACCACTTACAGCACCTGAGAAGGTAACTGCGCTCGTGGTGGCTCCGTTACACAGTGTCTGGTCTGAGGACGCAGCCACAGTCGGTGTCGGATTAACTGTGATCGTGAATGTATCCGTTCCTCCTGAACAGCTGTTCGCTGTCGGCGTCACGATAATCGTCGCGGTAACCGGTGCTGTACCTGTATTCGTCGCTGTGAAGGCTCCGATGTTACCCGTACCCGATGCTGCAAGGCCGATAGATGTAGTGTTATTCGTCCAGCTGAACGTAGTACCGCTAACAGCTCCGCTGAACGTAACCGCGCTCGTAGTACTTCCGTTGCAATGTGTCTGGTCTGATGACGCAACTACCGTCGGGGTCGGGTTGATCGTAACAACTGTCGTGTCAGCGCAACCACCTGGAGCTGTGTAAGTGATCACCGTAGTTCCTCCAGATACACCAGTTAAAATACCGTTTGTGGATCCTATAGTTGCTATCGACGTATTTAGACTACTCCAAGTACCTCCGCCCGTCGAGTTAGAAAATGTTCCTGTACCACCCTGACAAATAGCGCTTGGTCCAGAAATGGCAGCAGGGGCGGCAAAAACTGTTACGACTCGAGTTGCAGGAGTTCCACATCCGTTAATGTAGCTAATTACCGCAGTTCCTGCAGATACACCTGTTACAATACCAGTGAGACTGGCAACTGTGGCCTTCGATGGATTGTTACTGCTCCATGTACCACCTGTTGCGGAATTTGATAACGTAGTCGTGAACCCTGCACACACCGACGACGTACCGGATATTGCTGAAGGAGCTCCATTTACAGTAACAACAACCGTCGCCGGAGTTCCGCATCCATTTATATAAGATATTGTCGAAGTACCGACATTGATAGCATTCATTAAACCAGACGAGCTGCCTATGCTCACAATACTTCCGGCACTACTACTCCATGTACCACCAACTGCTGAATTCGAAAGCGTAGCTGTTGATCCATTACAAAGGGAATTTGTTCCAGTGATCGTCGCTGGATTGCCATTTACGGTTAACGCAAAACTTGCAGCACTTCCGCAGCCTGTTGAATAGACAATAGTCGCCGCCCCTTGCGATGCACCCGTAACGACGCCGGTTTCAGCGTCAACTGAAGCTATCGAAGTGTTCGAACTAGACCATGTACCTCCGGAAGAAGAGTTAGAGAATGTAGCCGAAGAACCCACGCACACAGGGCTCGTACCGCCGATAGTGCCAGGAACGGCATTTACTGTCAATACCTTCGTTGCCACACCGCAAGAATTAGAATAACTGATCACACAAGTGCCCTGTGCAACACCGGTAACAACACCGGTATTACTCACAACTGTAGCTATCCCTGCATTGCTGCTTGTCCAGGTTCCTCCAGATGTAGTATTAGCCAGAGTAGTTGTATTTCCCGCACAAACAACAGCCGTACCTGTGATTGAGGCCGGAGCAATTCGTACAGTAACTGATCGTGTAGCAGCAGTACCACATCCGTTTGAATAAGTGATAACTGCAGACCCCTGCGCAACTCCGCTAACAATTCCCGAGGTAGCACCTACGGTCGCGATAGAAGTGTTCGAGCTTGACCATGTGCCCCCAGTTGACGCATTCGTCAACGTTGTTGTTGCACCACTGCATAAAGTACTTGTACCCGCAATAGACGCCGGATTTGCATTCACTGTTATCACGACGGTTGCATTAGGTGTACATCCATTCGAGTATGTAATAACAGTAGTTCCTTGGGATATTCCCGTGACAATCCCTGACACACTTCCAATCGTAGCTATAGCTGTATTCGAACTTGACCACGTTCCGCCACCAACTGAATTACTCAATGTCGCCGTGCCAGCTATGCACAGTACTGAAGTTCCCGAGATTTCCGCTGGAGTTGTATTAACAGACACTACCAACGTAGCCGGTGAGCAACCATTCTCAAGGTCATATGATATCGTACTATTTCCAATACTTACACCCGTAACTATACCGGTACTTCCTACGGTTGCAATTGAGGTTGTTGAGGATGTCCATATACCACCCGAGGGAGAAGAAGACAATGATGAACCTGAACCCACACACGCAATCGTGGAACCGGTGATAGCTGAGGGAGACGCTATGATGGTAACTGTTGTCACAACAGGAGTTCCACAACCATTCGCATATGTAATTGCTGCGGTTCCAACAGAAACACCGGTGACAATACCGGAAATTGATCCGACTGTTGCAATACTTGTGTTGCTGCTTGTCCATGACCCGACACCACCCGTATTTGTTAGCGTGCTCGTACTTCCGCTACAGATTGTCGTAGTGCCACTTGTTGTACCCGGAAGTGAGTTTACAACAAACATTGCTATTGCAGGGCATGCCCCAAGAGAATAACTGATTGTTGTAGTTCCAGCCGCAGTACCCGCAGTTACTGTGCCGGTCGTTGATCCGATAGTCGCAATCGACGGATCACTGCTTGTCCATGTCCCGCCTGATGTGGCGCTGGAAAGTGTACTAGTTCCACCAGCACATGTGCTGAGTGTTCCGGTTATCGCAGCAGGAGATGCTACTACAGAAACAGTCCGTGTAGAAAGACACCCAGTTGACAGAGTGTAAACTATATTACAAACGCCGGGAGCCACCGCAGTGACAATACCGGAGGCCGTGCCTACTACCAATACCGAAGTGTTAGAACTGCTCCATATTCCTCCTGTGGTAGAACAAGTATAAGTTTCAGATAATTCATCACAAACTGTTGACGGACCTGATATTGATGCAGGAACGGGATTGATCGTCACGACAGAAATAGTATAACATCCTGTGGGCAATATGTATGAGATAACTGCAGTTCCTGCTGAGACGCCGGAAACAACTCCGGTAGTTCCACTCGCTGTTGCTATCGATGATGCTGCACTCGACCATGTTCCGCCCGAAGTAGCATTGGAAAGAGTTGTCGTTGACCCAGCGCAAGCCTCTGAGATACCTCCGATTGAAGCCGGATTTGCGTTGACTGTCACGATTGCTGTTGAACGGCAACCGGTTGACAGCGAATAAGATATAGTGGCCGTGCCGGGTGAATTCCCATTCACGATACCTGAACTACCGACTGTTGCTACACCGGTATTGCTGCTTGACCACGTTCCGCCGGTGGTTGAACTTGCAAGGGTTTGTACTGAACCGTTACACATAGAAAACGTACCTGTAATAGCTGATGGAACCAGATTTACAGATATATCATACGTCGCAATACACCCACTTAACGTGTATGTAATAGTAGTGGAACCGGCTGAAACCCCTGTAGTCACTCCGGTAGAAGCATTTATTGTCGCAACAGAAGTATTGCCCGATGTCCAACTACCGCCCGTCGTTGCGCTGCTTAATGTGACTGCACTGCCGACGCATACGTTGTTACTGCCTGTAATCGACGAAGGAAGTGGATTAACAGTGATTTGCTTAGAAGAATAGCACCCCGTCGACGAAAGTACGTAAGAAACTGTAGCAGTCCCTGCCGATGCTCCGGATACTATGCCTGAAGAACTTCCTATACTTGCTATGGATGGGAAAGAACTACTCCATGTACCTCCGCTCGTTGCATTGGCATAGGTGGCTGTTGAGCCGACACAAAGTACATTGGAACCTGCGATTGCCGCGGGCGAAGAGTTTACCGTAATGACTGCCGTTGAATAACACCCTGTAGATAATGTATAGGTGATTGTGGCAGTACCCGAACCAACACCCGTGACAGTGCCGGTAGAAGAACCTATTGTAGCAACCGATGTAGTACTGCTGCTCCATGTTCCACCCGTTGTCGTATTTGTAAGTGTTGTCGTTGCACCGGAACATACGGCAAGCGTTCCTGCTATCGCATCAGGCAAGTTATTCGCAGTTACAGTAACCGAAGTTCCCGATGAACAACCAGCGTTAGTAGCAGTAACAGAATAGGTATTATCACCAACTGAACCGGGGGTAATACTCGTCGACGAACATGTAGTACAAGCTATGCCTGACGCACCGCTTAGACCGCTCCACGCATACGTTGGAGCGCCTCCCAAAGTCGCTGTCAACACAATGTTGTCAACTGTCCAATAGTATCCCCATGTTGAGTTGTAAAACCATCTTAGCAGTACCGAAGCCTGTCCCAATGCACCGGCTGGTAGCGAAAGTGTCGTTGTTGGCGTGGCAGTTGTCCAGGTTGTCGTACCAACAGATGCTCCTGTCTGATTTGAAATATTTACCCATGTACTTCCACCGTTCGTTGAGTATTGTATTGCCACGAGGGCATCACCTGAATAAGATTGGTAGTGCTGGTTGAAACTCAAAGAGGCGGACGTTGCACCTGTTGTAGAGAAGGCGGGTGAACGGAATTCAGTTGTCGTGTTTGTCGACAAAGCGTCAGGAGCCGCCTGCATATATGAACTTCCATCACCGGCAACAACTGAATTGTACCCTGGTGATGTCCTGATCGAGAACCAAGTTGTCGCGTTACCAGCTCCGTTTATAATAGACCAAGTACCACCTACAGCTCCTGTCAAGGAACTGTTGAAGTTTTGACTAAGAAGCGTCGAAGAGTATGAATAGGTCGCTGATGCAGTGAATGTTGTGGCACTGCCGATACATACGGAAGCCGAACTCGAAGGTGTAATAGTGACCGCTGACGGTGTAGCATTCACACTTACGACGGCCGTTGCAGATGTTCCGCATCCGTTAATGTAGCTTACTGTCGTTGTTCCCAGCGAAACACCTGTGATGGTACCCGTGGCACTTCCGGCAGTCGCGACGGATGTACTCGCTGTCGACCATGTACCACCCGTAGCACTGTTCGTCAAAGTGGTGGTACCTCCTACCCCGCAAACCAGTAAAGATCCGCTGATAGTTCCCGGAGCTCCGTTTATCGTAACAACCCTTGTTGCATTCGGAGAACAACCATTTGAATACGTTATTGTAGATGTTCCCGCAGAGACACCGGTAACAACACCGGTCCCTGACCCCACAGTCGCGATACCCGTAGCAGAACTAGTCCACGACCCTCCACTAGTGGCATTTGCAAGCGTTGTTGTTGCTCCGATACACGCGGATGATACTCCTGTGATTGTGGCAGGCGCCGCTATCACTGTAACAATTCGGCTTGCGGCACTTCCACAACCCGTTGAATAAAGAATAGTTACGGTACCCGAACCAACACCCGTCACGTCTCCTGTGCTCGAGCCTACTGTTGCTATCGCAGTGTTACCGCTACTCCAGCTGCCGCCACCGACACTGTTTCCTAAAGTGGTGGTACTGCCAACACAAACTGTGGCAGTGCCGGTTATGGTAGTTGGTCCCGCGTTCACAGTTATCACTTTTGTTGCCGGTGTACCACAAGTATTGTCATAGGTAATAGTTGTCGTACCCTGGCTGACGCCGGTCAATATACCACTGGTGCTTCCGATGGTAGCTATACCTGTAGCACCACTCGACCATATTCCACCTGATATTGCATTAGATAATGTAATTGTGTTACCTGCACACACTGTACCGGAACCAGTTATGGTTGCAGGTGAATTTTGAACCGTTACGATAAGTGTTGCTACAGAACATCCGTTGCCCGGATCGTACGAGATTGTAGTTGTCCCTGCAGAAACGGGTGTCAAATTACCCGATCCGTCTATCGTTGCCACTGCAGTTGTGCTGCTTGACCATGAACCACCTGAGAATGAGTTAGTGTAAGCCGGGGTTGTACCGACACAAGCTACCGATGGTCCACTTATCGCCGATGCACCCGGTGTTACTGTCACAACACTTGTAACCGGCGTGCCGCAACCATTTGAGTACGTAATTGTCGAAGTGCCTCCCGACACTCCGCTTACTATTCCGGATGTTACTCCAACTGTCGCAACGCCTGTAGCACTGCTGGCCCAACTTCCAACTCCACCGCTGTTGGTGAGAGTTGTAGTTGCTCCCGTACAGACAGATAATGTTCCTGATGTAGTTCCCGGTAGGGAGTTTACTGCAAAAGTTGCAATCGCTGGGCATCCACCAACCACATAACTTACTGTCACCGTGCCCGCTGTTGCACCCGCAGTTACCACGCCTGAAACATCAATCGAAGCAATAGTTGTGTCGCTTGTGCTCCAGGTTCCACCTGAAGTGGTACTCGATAAAGTGCTGGTCGCTCCCGCACAAGCACTCAGCGCACCTGTAATCGGATCCGGTGCAGTATTTACTGACAGGGCACTAGTGCTGTAACACCCTGTGGGTAACGTATACGTTATTGTCGCCGTGCCAACTGCGATACCCGTAACAAGGCCTGTGCTACTGCCAGCCGTAGCCACAGACGGAGTGCTACTTGACCAGGTTCCGCCCGCAGTAGTATTCGTAAACGTTTCACTTATCGCTACGCAGATAGAAGAAGGACCTGATATTGCAGCGGGTAGCGGATTAACTGTTGCGATGGCATATGCGTTACATCCTGAAGCGCTGTAAGTTATCTCCACTGTACCGGCTGAAACACCAGTCATAACACCTGTCGAGCTGCCAATAGTCGCTATCGAAGTCGCGCCACTGGCCCATGTTCCGCCCGATGTTGCATTAGATAAAGTTGTTGTACTGCCTACGCATGTACTGGCAGTACCTGTGATAGACGCCGGTAAATCGTTTACAGTGACAACTACCGCTCTTGCACATCCTGTTGAAAGCGTATAACTGACGGTTGATGTCCCGGCCGAATTCGCGGTTACTACCCCATCGGTAGCAATAGAGGCGACAGATGGAAACTCGCTGGTCCATGTACCTCCCGTAGTGCTGTTAGTAAGTGCTGTAGTTGCCCCTACACAGGCGGTCAAAGTGCCTCCTATTGATGCTGGCAACGGGTTAATTGTAACTACAAAAATTGACGAACAGCCGGTAGCAAAACGGTAACTAATTGTCGCAGTTCCCCCTGCCACGCCGGTAACAATACCGCTGGCCGAGCCAACTGTGGCTACCGATGTGTTGGAACTTACCCATGATCCGCCCGTAGACGTGGTAGACAACGTTGTCGTTGCACCTTGACATAATACTCCGGTTCCGGTTATAGCATCAGGTACCGGGTTCGAAGTAAGAGTGACTGTATTTGAAGAGGCACATCCGAGATAAAAGCCCGATACTGTGTATGTATTTGTAGCAGTAACTGAAGATGCAACTGTAGTTGATGCCGTAGTTGAACTTAAGAAGGTGGCAGGAGTCCAGGTGTAGGATGTAGGTGCAGGAGGCCAAGTAAATACCCATGCCGAATTTGATATGGCTGTCGCAGTATTGTTATGACCCGGTACCACTGCAAAGTTTGCACCCGCATTAGATTGTATACCCAATATGTGTGTACTGGGTTGAGCAGTGGTGATATGAAATTCGATATTGCTGTTATTCTCATTTATAACCACCATTCCTGTTTCCAGATTACTTGTTCCATAGTCCGGTACACCATTTATACTTACGATGAACTTTCTATTCGGGCTAGTTCCGGAAACACCATATGTAATACTACCACTTACGCCAACATTCAAATCTCTGTTATACAAAGAAATGAAGGGTCCCTGGCCTGTTTGCGGTAGCGCTCCTGTAGTTGTCGATGATATTGGCGTTCCGAAGGATATCTGTCCGTTGGTACCAATATGTACACTCGATCCGGAAGGATATGTTGTTCCATAATACTGCAACGCAAAAGGAAGAGTTATTGTGAAATACCCGTCGTCAAGTGTACCTGAAGTTGCTGTCGACGCACTTGTGAACGTTCCGGTTGGTGTAAATGAAACAGGAGCAAAAGTGGTGGTTGAAACAACGTAGTTGGTAGGTGTTGCAGCTGTCGCTGTAAGTGTCGAAGTACCCCCCGAACATACCGCCGTCGGGGAAGCACTTACTGTCAATGCTCGTGGATTTGTTGCATTCACTGTAACAACTGTTGTAGCCGGTGTACCGCAACCAGTATTATACGATATGGTAGCGTTTCCGCCTGCGACACCTGTTACAATACCGGTGCTGCTACCTACAGTAGCAACTGCAGTAGAGGAACTACTCCAAGTTCCTCCGCCTGTAGCACTTGTCAAAGATGTGGTTGAACTGACACACACAATGCCGGTGCCGCTTATCGCGGCAGGTGAAGAATTAACTGTAACTGTCGCAAAGGAATTTCCACAGGCATTGATGTACGATATGTTTACAGTGCCGCCTGAAACACCTGATACTATTCCTGTACCTGACCCTACGGTAGCAATAGACGTATTCGAACTGCTCCACGTACCGCCGGTCGACGCATTGGTCAAAGTCGTACTTCCGGTGAAGCAAAGTGATAATGTCCCACCTATTGATGCCGGACTATTATTTACAGTTACGACTGACGTTGCCAAACTGCCACATCCTGTAGAGTAAGATATTGTTGTTGTTCCCTGCGATGTTCCTGTAACCACACCCGAAGCGGATCCGATTGTTGCTACAGACGTATTGCTGCTGGTCCACGTACCACCAACAGATGAGTTGGAAAGAGTTGTTGTCGCACCATTACACACAGATAGTGTCCCGCTTATTGATCCCGGCGTCGCGTAAACAGTCATCACTTTCGTGGATGTTCCGCACACGTTCGTGTAAGATATTGTTACAGTACCCTGCGCAACACCGGTTATTGTACCGGTGCTGCCAACAGTAGCAACCGATGTATTAGATGACGACCAACTTCCAACGGTTGTTGAGATCGCGAGTGCTGTCGTTGCGCCTACGCAAACAGAGTTCGAACCACTGATCGAAGAAGGTGCATCGATAACTGTTTCTGTAAAGGTCGCCGCAGGACAGCCATTTCCAAGCGTATAAGATATGGTAGTGGTACCAACCGTCACTAGCGTAAGCACGCCCACCGAAGGATCATCGACAGTAGCTACATCCATATTACTGCTGCTCCAGGTTCCGCCTGATGTAGCACACGTGAGTGTGTCAGTTCCGGTTCCGATACATGCATATGTATCTCCTGAAATCGCAGAAGGTGTCGTCAGAACTGTTACGACCATCGTAGCAGGAGTTCCGCAACCATTTGCATACGTTATTGTACACGTACCATTCGATACCCCGGAAACTACCCCAGTGGTTCCACCAACTGTGGCAATAGAGGTATTGCTACTTGACCAGCTACCTACACCACCTGGATTTGATAGTGTGATCTCAGAACCCATACACACCGAAGTTGGTCCTGTTATGGCCGCCGGACTACCGTTTACAACAAATGTCACAAGTGAAGGACACCCTGATACACTATAACTAATGGTGGTGGTTCCTGCACTGGACCCCGCAGTCACAACACCCGAAGGATCGATACTCGCCACAGAAGGAGAACTACTACTCCACGATCCGCCACCCGTCGTACACGAAAGCGTACTGGTGCCAAAAACACAGACACTTGAAGTTCCGGTGATCGCTGCCGGAGAAACATTCACTGTAACAACCGCCAGCGCATAACAACCGGTTGCCAGCATGTAGGTTACTGTCGAAGTTCCGTTCGATACAGCAGTTACTATACCTGAAGTTGAACCTATCGTCGCAATAGACGATGAGGCGCTACTCCAGGTTCCACCTGATGTGCTCGACGTCAAAGCTGTTGCAAGTCCTTCACAAACGGTCAGCGTTCCAGTCACGGCGCCCGGCAAAGGGTCTATAACAACCTCAGCACTGTCAGCCATCAACGAAGCACAGCTTGTAGATGCATCAGTTGCCATAACAGTGTAGACACCCGCAACAGTTTGGAGACCAAACGTGATAGCCGCGCCTGTGCCACTTACCGGAGAACCAACCGTTGCACCGGCACGATACAGTTGATAGTTCACTCCAATAGCAGAACTATCGAGGCCTATTGCCACACCAGTGTCGCCTGCGCAGTAATGACCACCACCCGTCACAATGTGCACCTCAGGATTCGTATTCACTACAACGCTCACACTACCTGTCATTCCCGCGGTACACGAGTTCGTGGTGTTAGTTGCTAAAACCGAATATGTTCCGGCCGTAGTTATGGATCCAAACGAAATAGCAGATCCTGTTCCCGATATTGCTGATCCAATGTCTGTCGATCCTGATCGTAGTTGATAGCTTACGCCTGACTCGGATGAAGAAAGGCCTATCGTCACACCGCTTCCGCCGGAACAATACACTCCACCTCCGGTTACTGAATAGGCTGTCGGTGCAGTGTATAGGGATACACTTGCGCTGCCGGTCATCGCGGTTGTACAACCCGTGGTAGCATTTGTCGCCAGTACTGTGTATGTTCCTGTAGTCGTCTGCGACCCGAAGCTAATGGCGCTGCCCGTGCCGGATATAGCACTGCCAACCGCGGTAGCTCCACGGTAAAGTTGATAATTGACCCCGGACGCCGATCCATCGAGGCCGATAGCAACACCCGTTCCTCCGGGACAGTACGTACCACCTCCTGTTACCGTGAATGTTGACGGGCTCGTATTAACCGTAACTACCGTTGTTACAAACGCACCCGAAGACCATCTGTACGTTATCGTCGCAGTTCCTGCAGCCACGCCCGATACAACACCTGTGGTACTGACAACCGTAGCAATACTTGTCGAAGAACTCGACCAAGTACCACCTGATGCAGCCGCCGCATTAGAAAGAGTCCGAGTGGAACCAATACAAACTGAGCCTGTATTGGTGATCAGAGATGCAGGTGGCGCCCAAGAAAACACACGGCCCGAGTCAGGATTGATCGTATTGCTGTACGTACACGTCGCCGTTGTTGATGCGCCGGCGGTTGTTGATGTCCAATCTGAAGTAGTGGTCCTGTTACTAAATTCTGCAGTTGACGATGTTGGTCCTTTGAGGCCCACCTGGGTTGTGCGGGTTGTTGTGACAGTTGTCGTGTGCACACCGTAACACAATTCCACGATGTTACTGGTCTCATGAAGTTTTACCTGAAAGTTACGCGAGCCAACGGCATCATTCCATCTCCTGCAATTTCTCCATTGGATAGTGAACACCCTGTTGGGCGTTGTACCGGTCGTAAGGTATTGTATCGTTCCGATGCCATTTCCCCACAAGTCACCCGCGAAGGGTGATATCTTGATACTTCCTCCCGACGTACTGCTTATCGGGGAGGTACCTGAAGTGGGCGCAGTCGCACCGAAGTTGATCCATCCGTTCGCTGAAACACCAATTCCAGTATAGCTAGTTCCGCAGTAAGTAAACGAGAACCCTATCGGAATTGCCCCGGCAGTCGTTACCTCCTGATCCCAGGTTGTTGGTACAGCAGTGAAAACTGTCGTTCCACTTATTGCCGTATAAGGTCTCACTGTCTGCACAAACGTATAGTTCGCAGCAGTTTGAGCGGTTGCGCCTATCGCGATAAGGCTGAGCAATAATGCAAGAATGTGTTTTTTCATATTTCCTGTTTTTCAGTACATAAGTTTTACTCACCAGTGTCTTCATCAGTTCAAAAGGTGCTTTAACAAAGCTTTGTTTTTCTGTTTTGTTAAATTTTATGGCGGGGCAGTAAACTTATAATTCTTATTTTTCAAGGTCAATAGTCACTTTCCTAATCAAATGTTATTTCATCATAATCCATTCAAATTAACATTTTAATATCTCTATTAAAATGTTTTTAAATTACTTACACTATCATTTTTTATTACTTTATTTTTATTTCACCTTAAACATTTACCACTATTTTAAGTAGTGTGAAATTTGAAGAAAAGAATTATGCAGAATCGAAAAGACAGTTTGAAATACCATTGGAATTTAACGAAGTCCATTGGTTTCATATAAAATGAAGACTACGAGTCCTTGACTTTTTCTTACGCCAAAAAGAAAAGAAACCGGCATTTCGTCACGGCGCCTCTGATAAGGCATTGGATCTTTGATTCCAGGATGTAACACAGCATAACACAGCCCGGTTAAATAAACTTTGCCTTACGACGGATATGTTGTAAATGTGGTGAGAAATATAATAAACTTCCACGCATCGATTTTAAAGAAGAGGCTTGTTATCACTGTTCATATCCTAATGTTCCGGAGATAAGACACAGCCAAAAGTGTCTAACGAACAAGCTCTGGTCCTCAATTAGAGTTAGCTAACTTTTGAAGCTAGAAGTATTCAATGTAGTATAGTTTATCAGACGCATTCCCACAGGATATCATACTCCTGTCACTCCTTAAATTACTAAACTTCAAAAAAACAAGTTTGCAACAGCTTACTAGCTAAGTATGCTAGCTTTATTGAACTTTCCGGGCGTTTCATACCAAACAGTCTGTAAAGCCCTAAACTTATCGAAATACACCTATCAGTTATTGCTATTGCAGTGATATACATCAATCGCAATATCAGCCCCATATAAACCCACATTCATCCTGAAGTAAACCAGCAACATACCGATCATGCATTTCACCCGATCGACCAGCTCCAGCTGCGAAACGCATCGGACATTTGTACTGCCACAGCGTTCAACTAAACAAATGAGGCACAAGCAACATTACTACCTTTGTGCGCAACGGTGATGTGTCAGATTCATTAAAATCAAGAAGAGCGAAAAACCGGAAAACATATCCGACTTTTCGCTCTTTTTAGTGTGGTGCGGGAGGGAATTGAACCCCCGACACAAGGATTTTCAGTCCTTTGCTCTACCAACTGAGCTACCGCACCTCCCGTTTTGGGATTGCAAAGATATATGCTGACACCGAGAAAACAAAACTATTTTTTAAAAGTAATTTTCCCTACAGTCACATGTCCTAAGACAGCTCAGGATACAGAGGGAATGCTGTCATAAATTCGTTCACTTCTCCCTTCACTGCTGCGATAACATTTTCGTCATCAGGCGCCATCAGCACCCTGTCCAGCCAATTCACTACCTGCAGCATATCTTTCTCTTTCAGACCGCGTGTAGTAATAGCAGGCACCCCCACCCTTATACCGGATGTGATGAATGGTGACTTATCGTCAAACGGCACCATGTTTTTATTGATGGTGATATCAGCCTTCACCAATGTGTTCTCTGCCTTCTTTCCGCTGATGTTTTTATTACGAAGGTCAATAAGTAGCAAGTGGTTGTCAGTTCCGCCTGATACTATATTGTACCCTTTCTCCAGAAAACCGCCGGCCATTGCCTGCGCATTCGCTATGATCTGTTTGCCATAGGTCTCAAATTCAGGTTGCAGTATCTCGAAGAACGCCACAGCTTTCGCTGCGATAACATGCTCCAGCGGCCCACCCTGTGTACCCGGAAACACTGCCAGATCAATCAACTGACTCATCATCCTGATCTCACCCTTGGGCCCCGTGATGCCGAATGGATTCTCAAAATCATTCTTCATCAATATAAGGCCTCCGCGCGGTCCTCTCAATGTCTTGTGCGTAGTTGTGGTCACAAAATGACAGTGATCGAACGGACTGCTCAGGAGTTTTTTAGCAATAAGTCCGGCAGGATGTGAGATGTCAGCCATCACCAATGCACCTACCTTGTCGGCAATAGCCCTGATGCATGCGTAATCCCAGTCGCGGCTGTATGCCGATGCACCGCAAATGATGAGTCGGGGCTTATGCTCCAATGCCTGGCGCTCCATCATGTCATAATCCACAAGACCTGTGTCCTGCTTCACTCCGTAGTGCACAGCATTGTACAGCTTGCCCGAAAAATTCACAGGCGAACCATGTGTGAGATGCCCGCCCATACTCAGATCTAGTCCCAGAATTGTATCTCCGGGGCGCAGCACCGCCAGCATCAATGCCGCGTTGGCCTGCGCACCGCTATGCGGCTGCACGTTTGCGTAATTCACGCCAAACATCTCACAAGCCCTATCTATTGCCAGCTGCTCACTTTTGTCTACCACTTCACACCCACCGTAATAACGCTTGCCAGGATAACCCTCAGCATATTTATTGGTCATCACACTTCCCATCGCCTGCATTACCTGCAGACTGGTGAAATTCTCCGATGCTATCAGCTCCAGTCCGTGCCGTTGCCTGTGCATCTCTTCCTGGATAAGGCTAAAAATGGCTGTATCTCTTTGCATTATTTTCGTATTTATTTTTCAGAACAAAAAAAACGATCGGTTGTAGTGGGAAACGTTGCGGGACAAACCCTTTGGGTACGCTGCCCGGATCGTCCTATTTTGCTCGTAAAGATAAATGTTTTCAGTGCAATGCCTGCAAATACTCATCACCTTTCATTCTTTACCATGCTACAAAGTGCATCACCGGTATAAGAAGAGTATTCAAGACGTGGAAGGAATTGAAACAACTTTAACGCCAAAAAGATGGAACACCCGCGACATCACGCAGCCCTGTAAACTGCAGTTAGCATTGTTGTCCGTTCAGAGCGCTATCAGGCAAATTCAGGCCTGCGACGCATGGCACGCACCTCCACGATACCCTGAAATAAATATACCTTGTTGGTGTGCAGATGGCGACACTTTGTGCGTGTGCGCAACTTTTCTATTTTCTGGTAGATCTCTCCGTCTTCCGTAACGAAATACTGGTTCATCCCAACGTCATCAACAAGTTTATAGCCCGGCTTGTGCTCGTCATATCGGTATAGTGCTTTAAAGAGCTCGGGGTCAGTACAAGTACTTGCAGCGGGATTGTGCACATAAGCGAACAAAGCACGTTCCACATCTGACGGGAAATACTTTTTCCCCAGAAAAGGTATCAGGATATGGCGGAACTGCGTCTTCCACTCGTTGCCATGCGGTGCCGCCTTGTGCTGGAAATGAACATAAGTAAGCAGATGAGCTAACTCGTGCAAAAGAGTGATTAGAAAACTATATGGATTGAGATTAGCATTTACGCTTATCCTATGGTAGGGCGCGTCGGGTACAGGATGGCGATAGTCGCCAAGGACCGACTTCCTTTCATTTGTCAGCGTTAAGTGAATAGTGTGCGTCGCAAAAAATGGCGCAACCTGCTCATACGATCCTTCCGGAAGAAATTGCTCCAGGAAGCTGAATGACTTTTCCTGCTTTCTCATTGTGACAGTTCATTTTTTCTATCCATGTGCAACTTCGTTATACACCGGGGTTGCTGCCCTTTGTGGTTCGCGCTGTCTTAGACAGCAATATTGTTTCAGTTGCAGTATAAACAGCATAAATGCCGAACATGGCAAATACCGACTGTTTATGAATGCTGTTTCGATTGATGACCACATACACCAACACACCCAACATACACACCATCAAACGCAACAACGATGCGCTATAAACGCCGCGCACAAAAGCATGGGGTTTTCCCTCAGCAGTCGGCTTATTCAGTAACGCATAAGCCGCCAACGAAATTATTGCCATAATGATGTTCGCGATATGCAAAGCATTCACGTGAAACTTCGGTTCGAACGATCCGAGCATCACGATCATTACCCCAACCAGCACTACCAGAATCGCTATCACCACCGGAAATCTCTTACTCATTTTTTAGGCTTATTTAACTCCCTTATCAATTGCCATAAAGAAAGGGACAATGAAATTAAGGGGAATAAAATTAATAACAAAGGCATTTTCAAATTCAGCAATGCATCAAGTTTCAGCCCCGCCCATACCGCTAGCAGCAACATTACCATCCACTGCGTGGCCAAACCCGCATACTTCATATACAATATTTTACAACTACCTCAGAGAGACTTGAATATGTCCTTCTCAACCCGAAAATAGTAGTTTACAACAATAGCGACACGAACAATTTGTTAATTTTTAATTACATAAAAATCCGTCATTCCCTGCACAGCAACCGCCTCTCTTTTGGTATTTTGTCTATTTTTGAAGATTGACCGCATATGTGGCATAAATAGGCAAACCTATATATAATATGTCCACCTTTTTTGCGTTATCGATTCATAAAGGGGAAAACCGGCAACAGATTGAATATTCGTTTAATATTTATATTCATATTATCAATTCTTCTTTTTACTAATTATGGTGCTACCTACGCCCAATCAGTAAAAAAGAATAGCGCAGATAGCGTTAAGGCTGCCCGCGCCCGGACGGATAGCATCAATAATGCCCGGAAAAAGGCTGCCGAGGAAAAGATCAAAAGTCGAAAGGCCGCTATAGACAGTACAAAAGCTGCACGCGAACGCGCACTGGATAGCGCAACTACGGCTCGCGAAAAAAAGGCGGACAGCATAACGGCTAGCCGCGAAAAAAAAACCGACAGTATCGCAAAAGCCCGTAAGCGGGTAACTGACAGCGTGGCTGCCATAAAAAAGTATAAAGAGAGCAGAAAATACCGGGATAGTGTCACGAGGGCAAAAAACGCCAAAACAAAAGCGGTCTCCGATAAACGTCAGGCTCGTATCGATTCCATTCAAGATGCGCGCAAACATGTTTCGGACAGTGTAGCCAAGGTACGCACGGCCCGGACCGACAGTATAAGGACACGCCAGAAAAACCGGACTGACAGCCTCGAGCGGGTAAAAAAATACAAGGCAAGTAAGCGATACACCGATAGTGTGACACTTGTGCGACGACATCGGTCGGACAGCATAAAAGCGGTACAAAAGAACTTTAGAGACAGCGTTGCTGCTGTGCGTAAGAAGTCGCTGGACAGCACCAAAAAGGTCCGCACCCGCATCCTTGACAGCACCAAAACTGCCCGCCTTAAAGTAATGGACAGCATAAAGGCTGTGCGCAAAGCAAAGACAGACAGCCTTGCAAAAAAGAAAGAGAACAAGGAAAAACTGGCAAAGGCAAACGAGAAAAAGAAACTCGATGCACTCAAGCTCAAGATAGACCTTAAGCAGAAAAAAGAACGAGAAGCATGGTCAAATAAAACCATGTTAAAAAAGAACTGGGGTCCTAAGCGACGCCTGACACAGAACTCGTTCACGCATTACAACTATTACTTTAATGCGAACCGGAAGATGGAGGAGGCCGAGTTGAACATGCGACGGGTTAACAAGGAAAATTTGGACTCACTCATCGGTTTGTTCCCCTACGACCCTAATAAGGACTCGTCGCTTTTCGCATCAGACATGGATAGTATTATCCGTAAAGTATCAGTCGGTATTCAGATCCACGACCCGCGCATTAAGTGGGGCAATGATATGTACCTGCTGCTGGGACAAGCGTATTATTACAAAGGCAATTACGAAAATGCCGCTACATCATTTCGCTACATCATAGCCAGCGACCAAACTTCGAAAAATAAGAAGGGAAAAGGTAAGAGTAGCTACTCCTACAAATCAAAAACATCATCATCCATCGTTGAAAAGAAAAAGAGATCGAAACTCGCCTTCTTACAACATAAGTCCGTACACAACGATGCCATCCTATGGTTGGCACGTACCTACAATACTGCAGGTCAGATAGAGAATGGCGAATCTGTGCTCTCATTGCTGGAATATGAAGAAGATCTTCCTGACAATCTGATTGGCCGTTTACACATTGAAAAAGCTTTTGCCTACCTCAAACAAAGAGATTATGCCGAAGCATCGAAAAGACTGTCACTGGCTGTGGATGATGACTACCTGCCCGACTGGTTGAAACTTCGGGTAGCTATTCTCAATGGCCAGATCCTCATGAATACCGGCGAGTATATAGCGGCCTCAGAGAGTTTCGAAAAGGCAATTGACCTGTATCCAAAAATAGATATGGACTTCTACGCCAGAAAGCAGATTGCCGCCTGCAAACTTCTGGCTGGTCAAAGTATGGCCGATGCCGTGCCTCCTTTGAAAAAACTACTTAAGGACGCTAAGTACTCCAGCCAATTCGATCAGGTGTATTATGTGTTGGGGTCACTCTCTGCAAAGTCCGGCAACAAAGAAGAAGCAATCGAATATTTTACTAAAAGCACAAAAACACCAAAAGCCTCCAAGAAACAAAAAGCCCTGTCGTTTGCCGCTTTGGGCGATGTGTACTACTCATCGGGCAAATATGCCAATGCGAAATCCTCTTATGACAGTGCTGCGAAATACTCATCGGGCAGCAAAGATAAAGCCATTGCAGCCGCGGTGCAGCGCAGCTCCGGCCTGAAAGAGGTGTCCGGCCCGTTGGCCACCATTCGCGAGCAGGATAGCCTGCTGCACCTAGCATCACTTAGCAAGAAAGACCAGCAAGCGGCAGCACGTAAATACCTCCGCGACATGGAAAAGCGCAGGCAGGACAGCATCTTTAACGCCGAGAACGCAGCTACGGTAAGTGCAGGAGAGACAGAAACAGACAAACCGTCCGAAGGTCCGGCATGGTATTTCAGCAACCCTACCCTGCTATCACAAGGCAGTGCCGACTTTAAAAGAAAATGGGGCAACCGCCCGCTTACTGACAATTGGCGCAGAGCTTCGGGGCAGCCGCTTGCCGGTGGGGCTAAATCCGAAAACAGTTCGGAGGAGGATGGAGACGAAGATGCTACTGAGAAAGGAGACAATGGCCTGCCTACCGAAGAAAGTTTGCTTGCGCGCATACCTAACACACCCGAGAGAAAAGAAACAGCTCAGAAAATACAACAGAAAGCATACATCCTTCTGGCAAAAGCCTACACCGACCAACTTGAAGACTACAATGAAGCACTGAACGCACTGGACACGCTCAATAAACGCTTTCCGGCACACACCCAGAAGGAAGAAGAACTGTACCTGCGCTACCGTATAGCCATGAAGCAGAACAAACTGGATAAGGCTAAACAATATAGCGACGAACTGCTTAAAAAGTATCCGAAGTCACAATACGTCAATGCGCTGAAACCGAAAGTGAGTGAAAGCAAAGCAACCGACGATAACACTTCAGAGGTAGCCAAGTACTTCGATCAGACTTATGATCTACTCATGAAGCATCAGTACACTGAGGTACTGATGCGCACCGATGCCGCTAAAAGTAAATTCTCCAATCCGACCTATGCAAAGCGTTTTCAACTCACCGAAGCTATGGCTTATGCTGGTTCCGGCAACTACGATATTGCAGACTCGCTTACTGCCGGCTTCATCAAGAATAACCCTTCC
>JACCEA011280680.1_pt1 | contig 18943 bp, 15 predicted proteins | sample 7449851 | NCBI WGS metagenome assembly JACCEA01 (sample SAMN15323453, study PRJNA562643) | freshwater metagenome | isolation source: river surface water | place: USA:Blue River Watershed | collected 2017-08-18
CTGATGACCATCGCCAAAGGCCTCACCTCCGGTTACATCCCGATGGGTGGCCTGATTGTCAGCGACAAGGTGGCCAGCGTGTTGCACGAGGGCGGCGACTTCAACCACGGCTTCACTTATTCCGGACACCCGGTTGCAGCGGCTGTGGCGCTGGAAAACCTGCGGATCTTGCGCGATGAAAAAATCATCGAGCGGGTCAGGCAGGAAACCGGTCCCTACTTGCAGAAGCGTCTGCGCGAACTGGCCGATCATCCTTTGGTGGGTGAAGTGCGGGGAGTTGGCATGCTTGGTGCTATCGAGTTGGTGCAGAACAAGCAGACCCGGACTCGTTTCCCGTCTGAGCGTTCGGCCGGCATGGTTTGCCGTGGTCACTGTTTTGCCAATGGCCTGATCATGCGTGCGGTGGGCGACACGATGATCATTGCCCCGCCACTGGTAATCAGCAAGGAAGAAATCGATGAGTTGGTCAGCAAGGCGCGTCTTTGCCTTGATCTGGCCGCCAGGGAGCTGATCGCCTGATTTGTGTAGGGAAAATATCCGCAGCGCTGCTTTAATGCGGCGGGGGGGATGTTTCGCCGCCAAGGATGATTTATGGCTAATTGTCGGAATGTTGCGGACTGAAGTCAGGTGCTTCGGTGCAGATTCCATAATCTCAAGATTGGAGCTGGTTGCATGAAAAATTATTCCAAGACGCTGATTGCTCTGTCGCTGGCCGCTACTGTTGGCGGCTTTGCCCAGGCTGCGGACAAGTCGGTAAATGTCTACAACTGGTCGGACTATATTGCCGAAGACACAAATGCCAATTTCGAGAAAGCCTCAGGCATCAAAGTGGTTTACGACGTTTTCGATAGCAACGAAGTTCTCGAAGCCAAGCTTCTGTCCGGTGCTTCCGGGTATGACGTGGTCGTGCCATCCAACCAGTTCCTGGCCAAGCAGATCAAGGCCGGTGTTTTCCAGAAGCTCGATCGCTCAAAGCTGCCCAACTGGAAAAACCTCAACGCCGATCTGATGAAATCGCTGGAAACCGCTGACCCGGGCAATCTTTACGCCTTCCCCTACCTGTGGGGCACTACCGGTATCGGTTATAACGTCGACAAGGTCAAAGCCGCACTGGGCGTTGACAGCATTGATTCGTGGGACGTGATCTTCAAGCCGGAGAACCTCGCCAAGCTCAAGGATTGCGGCGTGTCGATGCTCGATGCACCTCAGGAAATCATGGCGGCAGCGCTGTTCTATCAGGGCATGAATCCTAATCCGACCAGCCCGGAAGATATCGCCAAAGCCGAAGCCTTGCTGCTGAAGCTGCGTCCGAGCATCACCTACTTCCATTCTTCCAAGTACATTTCCGATCTGGCCAACGGCGATATCTGCGTGGCAGTGGGTTGGTCCGGTGACATCTTCCAGGCCCAGTCCCGCGCTCTGGAAGCCAACAACGGCGTGAACGTGCAGTACGTAATTCCCAAGGAAGGTGCTGCGGCGTTCTACGACATGATGGCTATCCCGGCCGATGCGAAGAATCCTGATAGCGCGCATGCCTACCTGAACTACATCCTCACCCCTGAAGTGATGGCGCCGATCAGCGACTATGTGTCCTACCCGACGGGCAATGCCGCCGCCACACCGTTGGTCTCTGAAGAGATACGCAACAACCCGGCTATTTACCCGAGCCAGGAAACCATGAAGAAGCTGTACGTCTTTGGTGAGCTCTCGCCAAAAGTGCAGCGTGCCATGACCCGCAGCTGGACCAAGCTGAAGTCAGGCAAGTAATTGGCTCGTCCTTGCGGTCTGCATCAGCAGGCCGCAAGGGCCGGGTTGCTTTCAGAGAGAGGAAATCAACGTGAGCTTTACCAGTAGAAAAGCCCTGATTGTGGCGTTTTCTTTCAGTTTGATGGCCAGTGCCCAGGCTGAGCAGGCCGTGCATGTTTACAACTGGGCGGACTACATCGGCGAGAGTACCAATGCCGATTTCAGCAAGGCGACCTCGATACAGGTCGTTTATGACGTTTTCGATTCCAATGAAACCCTGGAAGGCAAGCTGTTGGCCGGTCAAACCGGTTATGACGTGGTGGTGCCATCCAACCATTTTCTCGAAAAACAGATCATCGCCGGCGCTTTCCAGAAGCTGGACCGGAGCCTGATTCCCAATCTGGCAAACCTTGATCCCGAATTGATGAAAAAGCTCGAGACCAATGACCCGGGCAATCAATACGCCGTGCCATACCTCTGGGGCACCACGGGTATTGCGTACAACCCGGCCAAGGTCAAGGCGACGCTGGGAGTAGACAAGATCGATTCATGGGCCATGCTCTTCGAGCCCGAGAACTTGCAAAAGCTTTCCAGTTGCGGCGTGTCGTTCATGGACTCGGGTGACGAGATGGTCCCACTGATGCTCCAGTACCTGGGCCTGGACCCCAACAGCAAGAATCCGGATGACTACCGAAAAGCCGAAGAGAAGTTCCTGGCTGTTCGCCCCTATGTCACCTATTTCCACTCCTCCAAGTACATAGCCGATCTGGCCAATGGCGAGATCTGTGTAGCCGCCTCTTTCTCCGGAGATGCCTTGCAGGCTGCCGCGCGTGCTGAAGAAGCGGGCAACAGCGTGGAAGTGACCTACGTGGTCCCCAAAGAAGGCAGCAACCTGTGGTTTGACATGCTGGCCATTCCTGCCGACGCACCCAATGCCCCGCAGGCGCATGCCTATATCAACTACCTGCTGCAGCCGGAAGTGATTGCCAGCGTCAGTGATTACGTTGGCTATGCTAATCCGAACCCGAAGTCAGAAGCGTTCATGGACCCTGAGGTGCTGGGCAATTCTGTCGCCTATCCCTCTGCCGAAGTTCGCCAGTTGCTGTTCGTGTCGGAGCTGCTGCCCAACAAGGTGCAGCGGCAAATGACCCGTAGCTGGTCCAAGATCAAGGCCGGCAAATAATTCAAACAGGCCTGGCTGTTCTGGTCAGGTCATCAAGCGTTGGGAGTTGTAGTAAATGGCAATCGCCTCCGGTGCACAAAAACAAGCCCAGACGGGTAACCAGCAAGCTGCGAAAGAAGTGCTGGTTAAAATCGACCGGGTGACCAAGAAGTTCGACGAGACAGCGGCAGTGGATGGTGTATCCCTGACGATCAACAAGGGTGAAATCTTTGCCCTGCTCGGCGGTTCTGGTTCTGGTAAATCAACCTTGCTGCGCATGCTGGCCGGCTTCGAAAGACCGACCGAAGGTCGGATTTTTCTCGATGGCCAGGACATCACCGATATGCCGCCCTACGAGCGGCCGATCAATATGATGTTCCAGTCCTACGCCTTGTTCCCGCACATGAGTGTGGCGCAGAACATCGCCTTCGGCCTGAAGCAGGACCGCCTGCCCAAGCACGAAATCGATGAGCGTGTGGCGGAAATGCTCAAACTGGTGCACATGACCCAGTACGCCAAGCGCAAGCCGCATCAGCTTTCCGGCGGCCAGCGCCAGCGCGTGGCACTGGCCCGCTCGCTGGCCAAGCGGCCCAAGTTGCTGCTGCTCGATGAGCCGATGGGCGCGCTCGACAAGAAGCTGCGCTCGCAGATGCAGCTTGAACTGGTGGAGATCATCGAGCGCGTAGGGGTTACCTGCGTCATGGTGACCCATGATCAGGAAGAGGCCATGACCATGGCCCAGCGCATTGCCATCATGCACATGGGCTGCATTGAGCAGATCGGCAGTCCGGTGGATATCTATGAGACCCCGATCAACCGTCAGGTCTGCGAATTCATTGGCACCGTCAATCTGTTCGAAGGCGAGGTCGTGGACGATCAGCAGGATCACGCCGTGATCGCCTGCGCCCAGCTGGAGCGCAAGATCTATGTCAACCACGGGGTCAGCACTTCGCTGGAAGACAAGCGCGTCGGTTATGCACTGCGCCCGGAAAAGCTGCTGGTGACAACTGAAAAGCCCGGCGATGACGTCAACTGGTCGCGTGGCAAGGTGCATGACATTGCCTACCTCGGCGGCCACTCGGTGTTCTACATCAAGCTGCCCAGCGGCAAGATCGTGCAGTCATTCATGGCCAACTCCGAGCGTCTGGGCGCACGTCCGACCTGGGAAGATGAAGTGTTTGTGTTCTGGGAACAGGACAGCGGCGTGGTACTGCGTTCATGAAATTATCAAAACTCAAAAGCTTGTCCCCACGGGGACGGCACTTTGTCATCGGAGTGCCATTCATCTGGCTCTTCGTGTTCTTCGTGCTGCCGTTTGCCATCGTTCTGAAGATCAGTTTCGCTGAAGCCGATGTGGCTATTCCACCGTACACCGAGATCTACAGCTATGTGGATCAGCAGCTGCAGATCATCCTGAATCTTGGCAACTACGCCATGCTCACCGAGGATGCGCTGTATATTTCAGCGTATCTGGGCTCTTTGAAAATGGCCTTTATCAGCACGCTGTTATGCCTGCTGATCGGTTATCCCATGGCCTATGCCATTGCCCGCTCCAGCAAGGAAGCGCAGACGGTACTGCTGCTGCTGATCATGATGCCGACCTGGACGGCGATTCTGATCCGCGTGTATGCGTGGATGGGCATCCTCAGCAACAACGGGTTGATCAACGGTGTGCTGATGGGGCTGGGCCTTACCAGTGAACCGATTCAGATGCTCAACACCAACCTCGCGGTGTACATCGGGATTGTTTATTCCTACCTGCCATTCATGGTGTTGCCGCTGTTCGCCAACCTGGTCAAACATGACGACAGCCTGCTTGAGGCCGCGGCCGACCTGGGCTCAAGTACCATCAACAGCTTCTGGAAGATCACCGTGCCGCTGTCGAAGAACGGCATCATCGCCGGTTGCATGCTGGTGTTCATTCCGGCCGTGGGTGAGTTCGTTATTCCGGAACTGCTGGGTGGCCCGGAAACCCTGATGATCGGCAAGGTGCTCTGGCAGGAATTCTTCAACAACCGTGACTGGCCGGTCGCTTCGGCACTGGCAGTGATCATGCTGCTGGTTCTGATGGTGCCGATCATTCTGTTCAACCGCATTCAAGCCAAAGAGCTGGAGGGCAAGATATGAAGCGCTTCAGTGTTCCCAATGTAATGCTCTGGCTGGGTCTGGGTTTTATTTATCTGCCGATGCTGATCCTGGTGATCTATTCGTTCAACGCCTCCAAGCTGGTAACGGTCTGGGGTGGCTGGTCGTTCAAGTGGTACCTCGGACTGCTGGATAACCAGCAGCTGATGGGCTCGGTGATGCGCTCGCTGGAGATTGCCTTCTACACCTCCATCTCGGCCGTGATTCTCGGCACCATTGCCGCCTTCGTGCTGACGCGTATCGCCAACTTCAAGGGCCGCACCTTGTTTGGCGGCATGGTCACGGCGCCGCTGGTAATGCCCGAAGTGATCACCGGTCTGTCACTGTTGCTGCTCTTTGTGGCAATGGGACAGCTGCTGGGCTGGCCTTCCCAGCGCGGCATGGTGACTATCTGGATCGCGCATACGACCTTCTGCTCGGCGTATGTGGCAGTGGTGGTGTCGTCGCGCTTGCGCGAACTCGATCTGTCGATCGAAGAGGCAGCGATGGATCTGGGGGCCCGGCCGTGGAAGGTGTTCTTTCTGATCACCATCCCGATGATCGCGCCCTCACTGGCGGCAGGCGGCATGATGTCGTTCGCGCTGTCGCTGGATGATCTGGTACTCGCCAGCTTCGTCTCCGGTCCGGGTTCGACCACGCTGCCGATGGAGGTCTTCTCGGCGGTACGTCTGGGCGTGAAGCCGGAAATCAACGCGGTGGCCAGTCTGGTGCTGCTGTCTGTTTCGCTGGCCACCTTTGCCGCCTGGTATCTGGGGCGTCGCGCCGAGAAGCAGCGCAAGCGGGCTCTGCAGCAGGCGATGGAGGCGATGGCTGAAGAATCATCGTCTTCCACCTGGACGGGTTCTTCGGCACACTGAGGCTGAAAACCTGCACTCGCAAAAGGGCCACGCATGTGGCCCTTTTGCATTCTGGCGCGATCATGGAGATGAACATGCAACACACTGATTCAGAATGTCCGGTCTGGCTGCAACTGTGTGCGGCTGGCGAACTTGATCCGGTCCGGCGGATGGCCGCCCGTCAGGCCATCCTCAGTGACGCACAGGCTCGCGATTGCACGGTTTACCGGGCGGATGAGGGCGATGAGGATGCCGAAGAGGAGGATCTGGGTGATGCCCGCATGCTCTTTGTCGGAGCGTTTCAGGCCCCTGAGTCATGGAGTGAATCCGAGTGCGCGGCGTTTTTCGATGAACTGGATCCGCAATTGTTCATCACGGCCTTCATCGAGTGCGAGGCGGCTGCGCAAAGCTCGGCCTTCTTTCTGGCGGAGATCGGCGATTACGTGGCCTGCATGACGGCCGACGGGCAGGTCGAGATGTTCTTCGTGCATGACTGGCAGGAGGATGACCGGGGCCGGCTCTGCGTGCTGGTGCGCGACGAAGAGCCATTGTTCTAAGCGCGGTTATCAGCAAAACCTGCCAATCGCGTTTAATCTCCGGACGGACGCGATCAATCCCCTCGCCCCTCTGGGGAGAGGGTTAGGGAGAGGGGATAAATTAGCCCTCTCCCCCAGCCCCTCTCCCATAAATGGGCGAGGGGAGCAGAGCGCTGAGCGGCGGCTACTGGTTGTGTGCCGGCATCCTGCTGATCAGCCGGTAATAGAAGGCCGCCGCCTCGCCCATATCCTTGATCGCGATGCGCTCGTTGATGCCGTGGAAGCGCGAGGCATCTTCGGGGGTCATGCGAATCGGTGCAAAGCGAAAGACGTTCTGCGTGAGTGGCAGGAAATAGCGCGAATCGGTGCCGCCGAGTGTCAGATTCGGGGCTACCAGGGTATTGCTGAAACTGTCGCGGATGGTCTGGCTCAAGTGCTGATAGGCGCTGCCATCGAGCGCAGAAACGGCGGAAGGTTCCCGCGCACCGGGCATGCGCTTGATGCTTACCTGCGGGTCGCTGACGGTTGCCTGAACATGCTTCTGCACGCTTTCGATACTGTCATTGGGGTGAATGCGGAAATTGACGATGGCGCTGGCATCGGGCGGCAATACGTTTTCCTTGTTGCCGCCGCTGATGATGGTCGGCGCAATCACCGTGCGTAGCTGGGCATCGCCGGCCGGGGTAGCGGCGAGCATCCGGATGATCAGCGGATCAAACAGCCAGCGGTTGGCCAGCGCCAGTTGCGACATGAAGCCTTGCGCCGGGGCGATGGTGACGAGGAAGTTTTCCGTTGGTCCCTGCAGGTGAGCGGCAAACGGCGAGTGACCGATCTGCTGCAGGGCCAGACTGAGCCGTCCGATAGCCGTTTGATCGAAGGGTTGCGGCATGGAGGAATGACCGCCAATCGCGCTGGAGGTGATCTTCAGGGTCACTGAGCCCTTTTCGGCAATGCCGACCATGGCCACGTTGGCGCTCACGCCGGGGACCATGTCATGGGTAACGGCACCGCCTTCATCGGACACCCAATCCAGTTTTATGCCCTGGCGTTGCAGGTGTTCGGCGGTCACCCGGTTGCCGTGGTAACCGCCGATCTCTTCATCGGCACCAAAGCTCAACAGCACACTGCGCTCAGGGGTGAAGCCCTGGCTGATCAGCAGTTCTGCCGCTTCGAGCATGGCGATCATCGAGCCCTTGGTATCGATCGTGCCGCGCCCCCAGACAAAGCCTTCGGCCAGTTCGCCGGAGAATGGCGGGTACTGCCACTTATCATCCTCACCCGGCGCGATCGGCACCACATCCATGTGCGCCATCAGCAACACCGGATTGAGCTGTGGATTGCTGCCCTGCCAGGTGAACAGCATGCTGCCATTGCCAATCAGTTCCAGCCGGCTGTTGGCCGCCAGCAGCGGATAGGTATTCACTACCCAGCTGCGCATAGCCTCGAAGGCCGCTTCGCTGCGGGCCTTTTCACTGTCGCTGGCGCCGACCTGGCGGGCAATGGTTTCGAAGCGCACGGCCTCACCCAGATGCCTGGCGACCCGATCAGCATCAATGCCTTCTGGCAGGACCGGGATGTTCTGGCTCAGCAGGGGTTCCGGGAGCAGAAGGGTACGACCAATCAGAATGCCCAACAGCAGCAGCAAGCCGATACCCAGCAACTTCAATGTACGCAACATGAATAACTCCTACGGTGCGGGTTTCAGATTAAGGGTTGAGCGACTGTTGGCGGCCACATCTTCCTGGCTGAAATGCTGTGGAAAATATTCGCCCTGTGCGTGTGCTTCGGCCTGATCGCTGTAATGCCGGTCAAACAGCACACCGCTCTGACCAACCGGATTGATACCCAGCGAGTGCTCGGGATCAGCAAAATCGATCAGGCGCCTGGTGGATGGGCCGTAGAGCACTTTCCAGGGCGCCGGACCGATACGCCCTGACAGGTTGTTGGGCATTTCACGACCGCCGGGGACGCTGAACGGACCGACATTGAACAGCCGGTCCAGTGGTTCCTGGCGCGCCAGTGGATGATTGTGGGTGAGCGTATGTGCCTTGCCCCACTGCCACTGGCTGCTGTCGTCGCCATAGAGCGTGCGCAAATGCTGCAGACTGGACTGCCAGGCCCGCTTGACGGTATCGGCACGCGATTCCACCCCGGGGGTATTGCGCTGGTCCCACCACGGGGAGTTTGCCGCTGCCGTCAGACGTGGCAGGGCCAGATCAAGTGCGCGGGTTCCCAGCAGATTATCGAAGAATGCAGCGCCCAGTTCGTCGCTCATGGCGTTGAGTGCGAGCTCATAGATCAGCTGGTTGAACAGTGTGGCATTCACCGAGTCAAGACTGTGATTACCGTCCCAGGCAATCAGCTGCTCGACCAGTGCACGCTCCTGATCATTCCCGGCGGCGGCTTGCAGGTCTTCGGTCAACGGTAGCAAGAGGCGCTGCGCATAACTGCTGGTGTTATCCAGTTGCGCTGCCTGGCTGTTTTCCAGGTCCCACTTGACGGCAGGGTCAGCCAGCAGCTTGTTCAGGCGCTGGGCGCGGTCGGGCAGGTTGTAGTAACCGGGAATCTGCAGGCCGCTGGCCGACACCGGCTGATGATTGGCTGAGATGATAAAACCGCGCTTGGGGTTGACCTCCTGCGGGTTCTGGCTGAACGGGTAAAACCCCAGCTTGTCCGCCTGCCCCGTGCTGCCGTTGAGAATGAAGCTCGGATTGACCCCGGCCGGGCGCTTGGGCAGCAGGGCCGCGGCCCACCAGGCAATATCACCGGAAGCCGAGGCCCAGAGGATGTTCAGCCCGGGTGCCTGAATCTGCTCGACGGCCTTGGCGGCACTGTTCACGTCAATCGCGCGGTTCAGATCGTAGAAGCCCGTGAGGATCGGATTGGGTGTTTCCAGGAATGCCCACCACATGGCGATCGGTGTCTGGCTGCCGGCCATGTCGGCGCCCAGGGCATCGTTGATGATCGGGCCATGAGGTGAGCTGCGCAGGGTCAGTTTGACGGCTTCGGCATCCTTCACTTGAATCAGCGCTTCGCTGCTTTGCATATCCACCCATTTGCCCTGATACCAGACCTGTGCAGGGTTGTCCGGGTTGATCTTCTCGGCGATCAGGTCGATATCGTCGTTCTGGAACATGGTCAGACTCCAGCCCATCTGCTGGTTATGCCCGAGCATGGCAAACGGATTGAGCGCCTGATGATGGCCGTACAGTTCAAAGCCGGGCGCACGCAGGTGGGCTTCATACCAGACTGACGGCACGGCAAAGCTGATGTGCGGGTCACCGGCCAGCAGCGGTTTGCCGCTGCGCGTGTGACGGCCGGAAATCACCCAGGCGTTGCTGCCTTCGTACTGCGGCAGTCCGGCTGCCTGCAACGCCTGCTGGCTGATCCGGGCAATCCGGCCGAGATCGCGCCAGTCACTGTCGGCCAGCGCCGGCGCATGATCAACACCCTCCGGGTGCCAGTCCAGATCAAAGATCTGCAGATAATCAGCGCCCAGCTGGTCGCGCACATAGGTCAGGGTCGGTTCTGTGCGGAACGCGGCGGCGAAACTGTAGGCCAGATAACCGGCCACACTGGCGGTGTCCTCAGCGGTAAAGGGGCGCTTGGGAATGCCCAGTATGTCGAACTCCAGCGGTGCCGGGCGGCTGTCCTGAAACTGGTTGATGCCATCCAGATAGGCCTGCAGTGCCAGCCAGGCTGCGGACTGTTTGTCCTGTTCGGCGATGAAGCTGGTTGCGCGGTCGCGGATGCGCAAAGTGCGGAACAGGCGGTCGGTTTCAACCAGTGACTCGCCCAGTACTTCTGCCAACTCTCCGCGCGCGAGCCGGCGCAGCATCTCCATCTGGAACAGGCGGTCCTGCGCATGCACGTAGCCCAGGGCACGATACAGGTCGAGCTGGTTCTGGGCCTCCAGATGAGGTACGCCGCGCTCGTCATAACGCACGCTGACCGGTGCACTCAGGTTGCTCAGCGACAACTCGCCATTGCGGATCGGCTGCAGGCTGTCGAGGTAGACGAACGCGCCGATGACTGCGCCAGTAATCACCGCCAGCGGGACGATAATGAGCATTTTGAGTTGCATGGCATTCCTCTGTTTTTGTTGTTCTTTATTCAGCCACGAGGCCGCGGTGAAACGCAGGTGCGCCAGTTTGGCGCACTACGGGTTGGTACGCCAGTCACAGAAACAGCCGGAAGCCAGTGTCTGCGTGGCAGTCACCGGCCGCTTGTCGAGCAACGCCTGCAGCACCGGCTCGATAAAGCTGTTGCTGGCATTGCAGGTGGCGCCTTCGCTGTAGGGGCCGAAATAAGCCAGCTGTCCCTGGGTATCCCAGATCGCCACGGCCGGACTGGCGGGCAGCTGCTCGGCACCGGCTGGCAGTTCCAGGGGCGCGATAGCGCTTAACGGCTCGGGTAACTGCCCTTGTGTGCCGGGTTTTTGTACGGCATGGAAACTCACGCCCAGCGGCGCAAAGTGCGCTACCAGTTCGGCCAGATGTTGCTGGTTGCCGACATTGCACGGACAAGCGGGATCCCAGAAGTGCAACAGGCGGATCGGCCCCGGTCCGGCCAGCTCGGGCGGCAACTTCAGCTCGGCAATGCTGAACAGCTGCGTGCTCAATTCAAATGGGCGGATATAACGGTTCTGGTACCACCACAGGGCGCTCAGCAGGGCAATCAGCCAGACCATGCCCAGCGCTGCGATCAAAACATTTTTCTGGCGGACGCTCATGTGCGCAGCCCCCGGTCGCCAATCTGCTTGCCTTGGCCCGGCGCTGGGCTGAATATCCAGCCAGGCAGCGAAGTTCTGGCGGGCTGCCTGCCTTTATTCGCCGGTTGATGGGGAGCAACATGTCCGAAGACTTCCAGCCCGATGCGCTGCGCGCGGCCTTGCAGCCCTTTTGCAGTGATCAGCCCGAGCCCAGCCAGGCGGCCGGTTACCGGCGTTTTTACCAGCTGAACCTGGCGCGTGCCGAACACGCCCGGCTGGGCAGTCTGGCGGTGGCGGGTTATCAACTGGCGCTGCAGCTGTGGCGACCGGTCGAACCGCGGGCCACCCTGGTACTGATGCATGGCTATTACGATCATGTGGGCTTGTGCGGGCATCTGATCGACTGGGCGCTGGGCATGGGCTTCGCTGTGCTGGCCGTCGACCTGCCGGGCCATGGTTTGTCCAGCGGCACCCCGGCCAGCATCCATGACTTCGCTGAATATCAGGCCGTGCTGTGCGCTGTGCTGAACACGGCTGCGCAACTGCAACTGCCGCAACCCTGGCACTTGTGTGGACAAAGTACCGGCGCCGGAATCGTGTTGGACTATCTGCTCAACGGCGAACCGCTGCCGCAGGTGGGGGAGGTCATCTTGCTGGCGCCACTGGTTCGCCCGCGCGCCTGGTGGCGCTCCAGGCTCAGTTATCATCTGGTGAAACCCTTTGTAACCAGCATTCCACGGCATTTCTATGCCAACTCCCACGATGCGGCGTTCATTGATTTTGTGCAGTTCCGTGATCCGCTGCAGGCCAGAACCCTGCCGGTAGCCTGGGTAGCGGCCATGGCCAAGTGGATTCCGCGCATCGAGTGCGCGGGGCGCTCAAGCCGCAGCCCGCTGATCATTCAGGGTGATGCCGATCAGACGGTGGACTGGCAGCACAATCTCGCGGTGCTGCGGGACAAATTCAAAGAGCCGTCAGTGTGCATGGTGGCCGGTGGCCGCCATCATCTGGTCAATGAGGGCCAGGCGTGGCGCGCCGGCTATCTGACTTTCCTCAGCGAACGACTGGGCTGACTCAGTTGCTCGCCACCGCGCTGTTCTTGGAGCCCATGGCGGCGCGCACCGCGATCTTGGCGGCGCGATAGTAATCCTGGCCTTCTGGTGACTGCGCGAAGCTGACAAATTGCTGCAATTCGGCATCGCTCAGGTTGCGGTAGATATGCAGCAGCGTGTTATCCAGATCGCTGTTGATCTGCTGCTGCAAACGTTCGCGCTGGCTATCGATTACCCCCTGGGTCTGATCGGCGCCAAGTACGCCCGGCAGCATCTCGCTCAGGCTATCCGCTGCCACACTGGCCAGCGCCAAACCTACTTCAGCGCCGACTTCACTGGCTGGCAATGCCTTGCCCAGCTCGCTGATCAGCTGTCGGCGCTCGGCACCGGCCTCGCTGCGTGGCAGGCCCTTGCTGTAAATGGCCAGCTGGTCGCCACGGCTGGCGTGAATTTCGTCGGTGACTATTTTGCTGCCCACTTCGCCCTTGAAGAATTGCAACGCCGGCTCAGGATTGGTCAGATTGCTGCGCAAGCCGTCCAGAGCGCGTTGGTCCATGGCCTGAGCGGCAAAACGACGGTTACTGCTGTCCACCAGTGTCTGATACAGCGCCGGCGGTAGCGTGTCGCGGTAGCGCAATTGCGCCGCTTCCAGTGCCTGGGTGAAGTTCGCCCGTTGTTGAGGCCAGCCCGCGACCTGATAGAGCTTGAGGTATTCATCGGCCTGCACGGACAGGCTCAGCAGCAGGAACAAACCGGCAAGCAAAATACGCATGGAAACTCCTTGGGTGGGGGCGTGCAAAGTGAGTGTGGCGCAACGGCTGACGCGGCGGCTATTTTCGGCCCGGCGGGGCCGGATTGTCGAGGCACTGGTAGACTCTGCCAATGAATATTTTCGACTTCGACGATGTGTTGGACAGCGCACTGGATGAACTGGTCGCTCAGGGCTGGGCGCAGTGCGATGATTTTCTCCCTGCACCGCTGGTGCGTGAGCTGGCAGCGCAGTGCCACCAGCGTCAGGCGCAAGGGTTGCTGGCGCGTGCCGGGGTCGGTCGTGGCAAAGATCAGCTCGTTCAGGCAAGCGTGCGCGGGGATTCGATCCAGTGGCTTGAGCCTGGTATGTCCACTGCGGTGGATACCTACCTGGCGGCGATGGACACAGTGCGCGAAGCGCTCAATCGCAGCCTCTATCTGGGGCTGGTTGACTATGAATGCCATTTCGCCCTGTATCCGCCCGGTGCATTCTACAAAAAGCATGTCGATCGTTTTCGCGATGACGACCGTCGCGAAATTTCTGCCGTGCTTTATCTGAACGAGCACTGGAGCGTTGCTGACGGCGGTGCGTTGCGCCTGCATCTGCCCGACCAGCCGTCTCTGGATATAGCGCCGGTATCCGGTCGGCTGCTGCTGTTTCGCTCGGCGCAGATGCTGCACGAGGTGCTCCCTGCAGGTCGTGAGCGTTTATCCCTGACCGGCTGGTTTCGCCGGCGTGGCGAGGGCGTGCTGTGACGCTGCAGAAAATCCTCGTCAGTCGCTGTCTGCTCGGCCAGGCGGTGCGCTATGACGGCGGCTGTCATGGGCCCTTCGCGCTGCTGCAGGACTGGCTGAGTGCCGGTCGCGTGGTGCCGCTGTGCCCGGAAGTAGCGGGTGGCCTGCCCGTACCGCGCGCACCTGCGGAGATTGCCGGAGGGCAGGGCGATCAGGTGCTTGATGGTCTGGTCGCGGTGCGCACCGCCGGCGGCGAGGACGTCAGTGCGGCGTTTCTCGCCGGCGCGGCCGAGGCCCTGCGTCTGGTGCAGCAGCATTCGATCCGGATTGCCGTGCTCAAGGCGCGCAGCCCGTCCTGCGGCAATCTGCAGAACTACGATGGCAGCTTCAGCGGCCGCCGCGTGCCGGGTATCGGTGTCACGGCGGCCGCCCTGCAGCGTCAGGGCGTGCAGGTGTTCAATGAAGAACAGCTGAGCGAAGCGCAGGCCTTTCTGCAGCAGCTCGACGCCCGGCAGCGCTGATTTACTCGACCGGCAGTTTGCGCAGTGCGGCTACCTGCGCCGCAGTGGCATTGACTGCCGCACCGTTCCCCCAGCTGCTGCGCAAGTAGTTGGCCAGATCGGCTATCTGCTGATCGCTGAGTTTGTCGCCGAAGCCCGGCATGGCGATGTAGCCGTCCTGCACCGGAATGCCGAATAGCACCACTTTGAGAATGTCGTTGGCGTCGGCGGCCAGCACCACGCCGTTGCCGGCCAGTGCCGGAAACACGCCGGGGATGCCGCTGCCCTGCGCCTGATGGCAGGCGCTGCAGTTATCCACATAGGTGGTGGCGCCGGCCGCCAGTGTCTTGTCGGGTTGGTGGTCAGGGCTCATGGCTGAACTGGCAGGCAAGGCTTTCAGGTATTCGGCCATGGCCTGCAAGTCGTCATCGGTCATGAAGCTCAGGCTGTTGTGCACGACTTCGGACATGGGGCCCAGCGAGGTGGATTTGCTCTTGTCGGCACCGGTTTTCAGGTAGGTGGCGATGTCGTCCACGCTCCAGGAGCCCAGCCCGGTCTTGAGGTTGCTGGTCAGGTTGAGGGCAAACCAGCCGTCGATGTCGGCGCCGGTAAAGGCTTTCTTCTGCTCGATACCGCCGAGCAGGTTGCGGGGCGAGTGGCATTCGCTGCAATGTCCGAGGCCTTCCACCAGATACGCGCCGCGGTTCCAGGCGGCGGTCTGTTTCGGGTCGGGCTGGTAGGTGCCTTTATCGAAGTACAGCTCGTTCCAGCCGAGCATGCTCAGGCGCAGGTTGAAGGGAAACTGCAGGTGATTGACCTCCACCGCATTGCTGACCGGCGGCAGGCTCATCAGGTAGGCGAACAGCGCATCACTGTCGGCGCGAGTGACCTTGGTGTACGAGGTATAGGGCATGGCCGGGAACAGGTATTGGCCTTTCTTGTTCACCCCGTCGTGGAGGGCGCGGTAGAAGTCATCGGCGCTCCAGTTGCCAATTCCGGTCTGCTTGTCCGGGGTGATGTTCGGCGCCAGCAGGTAACCAAACGGGGTGTCCAGACGAAACCCTCCGGCATAGGGTTGGCCGTTCTGGGCGGTGTGGCAGGAGGTACAGTCGCCGGCGCGGGCCAGGTATTGGCCCTGTTGCACCAGCGTTTGCGTGGCCGGTGCGGCTTCTTGTGCCTGCGCGGGGATTGCCAGGCTGATTAACAGACCAAGACTGGCTAGGCGGAGTGATTGCAGTGTGGTGCAGATCATTGGCGCTATCTCGTTTTCAAGTGGCGGGGTGGCACTATTGTTGAGGTCGAGCATAGCAATCTGAGTGGGCTATGGGAGGAAAATGGACCATTGCGAAGTGAAAGGCAGGTTGTGAATTTCATTGGATTGGAAATCCGGTGAATTTTTATTGCCTCAATATATGAGTAACAACGCAGCACTTTCCTTGTTAGGTGGCTACAGGTTTCGCCTTGCACGGCGAGTTACTTCTTCTTGCTATGCGGCAAGAAGAAGTAACCAAGAAGAAACGCACCCGACATCCGGCCCCGAGCGCTTAGCGCTCGGGGTTCGTTCGCTCCATCGGTGCTCCAGGGGCACGTCACGAAGGGCCATCCATGGCCCATCGTGACTCTCGCGGCATCCATGCCGCTCAACCCCTTCTACACCGATTACGCTCACCCTCCTGACGGGACTTCCGGTCCGTGCATGACTTTGAGTCGTAGCCCGGATGGAATCCGGGGATGCTTGGACCTGAAAGTCGTTCTCCCGGATTTCATCCGGGCTACGATGCTGTTAGTCCGTGCATGATTGGGCGTAATTCGTAGGGTGGATAACCGCGCAGCGTTATCCACCAAAATACGCCCGGTGGAAAAGCCGCAAGCGGCGTTTTCCACCCTACACAAGGGTTTCGGTAGTCGGACCGTCCCCGTCAGGAGGCAGAGCGCAGGTGCTGCGCAGCAGGTTTCGAGGCAGGACGCCGAGAAAGCTCCGATGGGCGGGGCCGCCTCAGGCCATGGATGGTCCTTCGGAGCGTGCCTGCGGAGCGGCACCGGAGCGAAGGGAGTCTGAGCAAAGCGAAGACCCGGATGCCGGGGGGTGTTTCTTTGCCTAGCTTTCTTTGCACCGGGTGGCGATCCACAAGCAAAGAAAGTAGGTCGCCCGGCGGGGCGAAATCAAAGCCATCAAACAACATCAAGAATCAGCCCGGCACAGAGCAGAATGAAGTCACCGGATTTTCAATCCAACATGAATCAAGCCGCCGGCTAACCTGCGTCGAACCTGAAAAAAAGGGAGGCCGAAGCCTCCCTTGGTGTTAACGCGCAGCGCTTAGAACAGCACGCGGCTGCGGATGGTGCCTTTGACGTGCTGGATTTTTTCCAGCGCCAGATCCGAGTACTCGGCATCGACGTCGATCACCACATAGCCGACCTTGTCGTTGGTCTGCAGGAACTGGCCGCAGATATTGATGCCGTTTTCGGCGAAGACTTTGTTGATCTCGCTCATCACGCCCGGGATGTTCTGGTGGATGTGCAGCAGACGGTGCTTGCCCGGGTGCGCCGGGAGGGCCACTTCGGGGAAGTTGACCGAGGACACCGAGGTGCCGTTGTCGCTGTACTTGACCAGTTTTTCCGCCACTTCCAGACCGATGTTGGCCTGTGCTTCAGCCGTCGAACCGCCGATATGCGGGGTCAGGATCACGCGATCCAGGCCACGCAGCGGGCTTTCGAATTCTTCGTCGTTGGACTTCGGCTCGACCGGGAACACGTCGATGGCAGCGCCGATCAGGTGCTCGTCCTTGATCGCGGCAGCCAGATGCTCCAGCTCGACCACGGTGCCGCGAGCGGCGTTGATCAGGATGCCGCCTTTCTTGATGGCACGGATTTCCTTCTCGCCGATCATCCACTGGGTAGAAGCCAGTTCCGGTACGTGCAGGGACACGATATCGCTCATGCCCAGCAGTTCGTGCAGGTTGCCGACCTGGGTGGCGTTGCCCAGCGGCAGCTTGGTCACCACGTCGTAGAAGAACACCTGCATGCCGAGGGCTTCGGCGAGTACCGACAACTGGGTGCCGATCGAGCCGTAGCCGACGATACCCAGCTTCTTGCCGCGGATTTCGAAGGAGTTGGCCGCCGACTTGATCCAGCCGCCACGGTGGCAGGAGGCGTTCTTCTCCGGGATGCCGCGCAGCAGCAGGATGGCCTGGGCCAGCACCAGCTCGGCCACCGAACGGGTGTTGGAAAACGGCGCGTTGAACACCGCGATGCCGCGTTCGCGGGCGGCATTCAGGTCAACCTGATTGGTGCCGATGCAGAAACAGCCGACCGCGACCAGACGCTTGGCGCAGTCGAAGACGTCGGCGGTCAGCTGGGTGCGCGAACGGATGCCGATGAAATGCGCATCGGCAATCTTTTCCTTCAATTCGTCATCGGACAGCGCACCCTTGAGGTACTCGATGTTGCTGTAACCGGCGGCCTTCAGTACGTCGACGGCATTCTGGTGCACGCCTTCGAGAAGAAGGAACTTGATCTTGCTCTTGTCGAGGGAGGTCTTGCTCATCGGAATACCTGTGCGCCACTGATAAAGAAAGGGTCGAGCCGGATTCATGCCGGCAACCCGCCAATCGGCCAACGGGCTCGTTTCGCGGGGTGCGTATGCTAGCATATGAGCCCCCCGAAACACCCATGCCTGGCCGATGAAGCGTGTTCAGGATGACCATGAATGATCCGAGAGTTGCCCGATGACCACTGCCGCCCTGATAGAAGCGCTGAAGTCCCTGGTTGAGCCTGGCAAGGTGCTGACTGACGCCGATTCCCTGAATACCTTTGGCAAGGACTGGACCAAGCACTTTGCGCCGGCGCCCATGGCCATTGTGTTTCCCAAGAGCATCGAACAGGTGCAGGCCATTGTGCGCTGGGCCAACCAGTCCAAGGTGGCGCTGGTGCCGTCCGGCGGGCGTACCGGGCTTTCGGCCGGTGCTGTGGCAGCCAATGGCGAAGTGGTGGTGTCCTTCGATTACATGAACCAGATTCTCGAATTCAATGAGTTCGACCGCACGGCGCGTTGCCAGGCCGGCGTGGTGACCAAGCAGTTGCAGCTGTTTGCCGAAGACAAGGGCCTGTATTACCCGGTGGATTTCGCTTCCTCCGGTTCCAGCCAGATCGGTGGCAACATCGGCACCAATGCCGGTGGGATCAAGGTGATTCGCTACGGCATGACCCGCAACTGGGTGGCCGGCATGAAGGTGGTGACCGGCGCCGGCGACATCCTTGAGCTGAACAAGGACCTGATCAAGAACGCCACCGGCTATGACATGCGCCAGCTGTTTATCGGCGCCGAAGGCACGCTCGGCTTTGTGGTCGAGGCCACCATGCGCCTGGAGCGCGCACCGAAGAACCTCACGGCGATGGTCCTAGGTACCCCGGATTTCGATTCGATCATGCCGGTGCTGCACGCCTTCCAGAACAAGCTGGACCTGACGGCTTTCGAGTTCTTCTCGGACAAGGCGCTGGCCAAGATCCTCGCCCGTGGCGATGTACCCGCGCCGTTTGAGTCCGAGTGCCCGTTCTATGCCCTGCTGGAATTTGAAGCCAGCACCGAGGAAGTGGCCAACGAGGCGCTGGCCACCTTCGAGTTTTGCGTCGAGCAGGGTTGGGTGGTCGATGGCGTGATGAGCCAGAGCCAGCAGCAGCTGGAAAATCTGTGGAAACTGCGCGAATACATCTCCGAAACCATCTCGCACTGGACGCCTTACAAGAACGACATTTCCGTCACCGTTGCCC
>JACCEA012393871.1_pt1 | contig 18936 bp, 18 predicted proteins | sample 7449851 | NCBI WGS metagenome assembly JACCEA01 (sample SAMN15323453, study PRJNA562643) | freshwater metagenome | isolation source: river surface water | place: USA:Blue River Watershed | collected 2017-08-18
CATGTCGTATCTCCTTGTTTGGAAGGCCCCGACCGCTGTGGGAGCGATCGAGGCCGCATAGTTATGGCAGCCGGGCCACCCGGACCCGGCTGCACAATGGGCGGTCAGAGCAAGGCCAGCTGCGGGGCGCTGGCCATCCACAGCAGCAGCACGTTGATGCCCCGGTATTGCTCGCCCGTGGCACGGCGCGGGATCGGGCCAAAGGGTGAAGCGCCGCCGCTGCGCTGCCAATCGCAGCGCCAGGGCAAAGTTCCGGCTTCCAGCTTGGTCACAATGCTGGCGGTGATATCTGCGTAGAGATCGCGGCGGGTGGTGGTGCGGGACATGGTTCAGGCCTCCCGCGTCAGGATATTGGCGCATTCCAGAAGCTCGACGAGGCGGCGCGCCCATGTTTCTGCATCGTGCTGTTTGCCACATTGCTTATAGGCGATTGCTTTTGCGAGAGCTTGTGCTGCTGCAGTACGGTCAATCATTTTTCGGCCTCCTTTGCCGGTGGTGACTGAGCTTTGCGCCCTGTCTATTTGTAGCCATAACGGTCAATAAATAGCTTGTCAAGCCCCGGCCAGCGCGCCGAACGGCGCGCGGTGCGGCCGGGTCAATATTTGCCCTGGACCCCGCAGGAAAGCATGAGTTTTGCAGCGCAGTGCCAAGGCATTCGCGCGCCGTTCATCGCCCCGCACCCCCAAGCTGCGCAGGCAAGATTATGGCGGAATTTTAGCCGTTGGTGAACGGGTCAGGGGTGTCCTGAAAGTCCTGTGATATCCTGTGACGATATTGGCAATTGTCGAAATATATCATTAGTTTAGGGCATTCTGTCCTATGTCCTGTTGGATCGGTCCAGCTTTGCGCCTGCGCCCTTGTGCTGGCGCATAGCGCAGCGCGCGCGAAAATCAGGACAATAGGACATTGCGTATTTTCAATGACTTATGCTTATGTTCTCTGTCCTGTAGCAGGACATGCAGGACAGGTTTGCATTCTTTTGGCCGATATGGTCAATGCTGCGGCCCATGGCCTGCTCGCTTTGCCTCTGCCTGAATAAACAAGGGGCCGGATATCCGGTTGAACCCGTGTGGATCAGGGGGGCGGGGCGGTGCTGGCGGAAATTCGTGGCGGCCTGGTGCCGTCCGATGGCCGGGATCGGCTCGATCGATGCAAGCGAGAGCGCCCCGGCCTGGCCGGTCGGAGCGGAGAACAACGCTCCGACCGGCCCTTATGTAAATCAAGCACTTAGCATTGCCGGATCGGGGCAAGTCGCACGGATCAAGTCGCACGGCATGGGCAAAGGCGCGGTTTTCTGCGGTGCTTGGTGCAAGGGTCGGCGAATTGCCAGTTATCAGACGGGACGCGGCGCGATCGATCCGGCACCAGCTGGCCGCGCCCTGGCCGGTCGACGCGGCACCCCCCCCTTCCCCCTTTCGGTCGCCGCCGCTCCCCCCTATCCGGGTCGCGCAGGCCAGACCCAAGATCTGGAAAAACCGGCCCAAGGCCCCGCCTGCGCCTTTGGCTGCGCTGCAACGGCCGCGAAGGGCGCGCGGAAACCTGAAATCGTGCCAGTGGGGTCCGGGGTGTGGGCGGCGTTGATCCGCAAAAGCCTATCGCCCGGACGGCGCGGAATCGTGGTGATGGGGTCGGGGGTAGCTGCTGCGGGGCGGCATGGGTTCCGGCTCGATCGATGCAAGACCATGACGCTAGGCGTGGCGCGCAGCTGATGTCAAGCGCGGCATCCTCGCTGATGGGGTCGATGCAGGACGTGGCGGGGGAAAAGCCCGGCGCCAGCGCGTTCCGGTTCTTTACCGAAGCCGAACAGCTGGACCTGCTGCGCGACAAGGACGGCAAGCTGCCGGCGGATGCACTGCGCCAGGTGCGCCGGGCGCAAGGGCGCGGACGGCCCGAAGGGGCGCGGAACAAGCGCAACGAGAAAATCGCCAAATGGTTTATCGAGCGGTTCGGCGATCCCCTATCTGCGCTGGGGGAAATCATGAATTCCCCGCTTGACGTGCTGTATGAGCAGATGGTGCTGGCGCAGGGCGGCGAGTTCAAGGGCAAGCGGGTAACCGGGCGGGACGCCATGGACCTGAAAATGTCCGCCATCCGTGAGGCGCTGCCGTACATTCACGGCAAGCAGCCGATTGCCATTGATGTGACCGGCAAGGCCGATGCGGTGATCTTCATTCCGGGCCTGAATGCCCCGGCTGGCTTTACCAGCGATCAGTTGACCGATGCAGTTGAGACGCTGGGCGTGCAGGCGATCGAAACCAACGGGATCAGGCTGGCCGATGGGCGGCTGTTGCAGCCAGAGGATTCCGAGTTCGAGGACGTTGCCGAGGGCGAGGCATGACCGCGCTGGCGCTTCATGATGAACTGGACGGGCTGGAACGGGCCGGGGAAGCGCAAGCGCTGACCATGGTTGAGGTTGGGCCGGTGGCCAAACGGTTCGTGCATGACCGGGCGTTCATCCGAAACATCATGGGACCGTTCGGATCGGCCAAGACGACAACCTGCTTTCAGGCGATCATCATGGCGACGATGTGGCAGAAGCCGGATCGCAACGGCACGCGGTGGAGCCGCGGGGTCATCACCCGCGCAACCTATGGCCAGTTGAACGATACGGTACTGAAAGACTGGCACGCCTGGTTCCCCCCGACCCGCGACAACTGGAACGGGGACCGGATGGAATCGCGCATTCGGTTGGAAATTCCCGGCTTTGGCGACCTGATGATTGAGGCGCTGTTTCGAGCCTGCGAGGATCGCGGCAAGGCGGAGCAGATTTTCAAAGGGCAGCAGCTGACTTGGCTTTACCCCAATGAAATCGATACGCAGACGCCCGGCGTGGTGGAATTCGGCCTGCCGCGCCTGGGCCGATATCCACCGCAGGCGAAGGGCGGCTGCGCATGGTATGGCCTGATATCCGACATGAACGCCCCGGATATCGATAATTATACCTATGACCTGCTGGTGAACGGCGACATGAAAATGCCGCCGGAAGTGGTCGAGCAAATGCGCGAGCTGCTGGGCCAGGATTTTCGGATATCGTTCCACCGGCAGCCGGGCGGGCTTGAGCCTGACGCTGAAAACCTGATGAACCTGCCGCACGGGTATTACGAGCGGTTGATGATCGGCAAGGATCAGAACTGGATCAACCGGTTCGTGCACAACCAGTTTGGCGCGGTGCGCAACGGGCAGCCGGTATATCCCGAATACAGCGATGAATTCTTTTGCGCCAAGGAACCGCTGGCCGCGATCGGCGGGCTGCCAGTGTGCATGGGCGTGGATGGCGGTTCGACCCCGGCGGTAGTGTTTGGCCAGATCGACGATTTTGGCACCATGCGGGTGCTGGCCGAACTGGTGATATTTTCGACCAGCGATGATGAAGCGCTGGAAAAATTTTCCGAAGATGCCTTTGGTGAATTGGCGGCGGAATTCTGGCTGGAACATTTTGGCAAGCACCAGTTTGGCGGCGGGTGGTATGATCCGGCGGCCAATTATGGCGACGAATACAAGGCCAGCTGGTGCGCCGGGTTCTGGAAGGCGTTTCGGGCCAAGATCGGTGCAGCGGCTACGCGGTGGCGGTTCAAGGAAGCGCCAGGCACCCAGGGGAACCGCATTCCGCCGCGCCTGAAAGCGGTGCGCGACAAGTTGCAAGTGCGCAATGGGCGGGCGCTGATGCAGATGAGCCCGACATGCCGGCACCTGCGCCGCGGTTTCAATAACGGCTATGTCATCACGCGCGTTCAGATGAGCAACGGCATGGGCCGGTGGAACGAAAAGCCGCTGAAAAACGATTACAGCCACGTTCACGACGCGCTGCAATATCTGGCGCTGGGCCTGACGAAGCGCGGCGCGGCCGCCGAAGATGATGGCCGCCAGCAGGCGCGCGCAAGCCGCACGCCGCGGGGCAAAAGCAAGGTCAATCTGGGCAATTCGCCGCTGCTGCATGGTGCGGCGGTGGGCCGGTGAAGGGAGTTTAGGCGATGGCGTTGGTTCCGATGTTGGCGGGTGCGGCCGGTCTGCTGGCCGGGGGTGTGGCGGCAAAGGCGCTGGCCCCGAAGCCGCAGGCCACCCCGGCGGTGCAGATCCCGCGCCAGGTGCAGGTGAGGACCAACACGGCGGCGTCCGACGCGCTGCTATCGCGCCGAGGTAGCCGGGCCAATCAGCGTACCGGACCGCGCGGAGCGGAAGCCCCCGGCAGCAAGAGCAAACTTGGGCAGTAGGAAAGGAATTCAATCATGAGCGATGAACAGACCGTGGAATTTGATGTTACCGAAGTTGTGGGCGGCAACGCGGAATCGATCGTGGCCAAGCTGTCCAGCCTTTTGGACGGGCAACTGATCGAACTGGCGGCGGCGGAAAGTGCACTGAGCAAGCCGCGCGCATCAGTGTTGGCCGCAATTCAGGCCGAACAGAAGGGGCGTGCCGATGTTGCAGCCCAGATCGATCCGACAATTCAGGCCGCGCAGGGTGATGCTGCTGCGGCGCAGGCCGCGCGCATTGCCGAACTGGAAGCGCAGGTGAAGGACCGCGACCAGCGGATTGCCAATCTGGAAGCGGCAATTGCAGCGAAGGCCAGCAATGGCAAAGCGCCCAAGGCGCTGCAGATGGCACAGGTTGACGCTCTGCCCGATCTGGCGGCGATGAGCGAAGTGCGGGTGATCTGCGTTGGCGAGGACGACAGGAGCCTGGCCGGACTGCCGCCGCTGCTGTTCGGATCGTACCAGTTCAGCCCCGAAGGCGATGGCATTGTGCTGGACGCGCCGATTGCCTTTGCGCGCGAGCTGCCGGAAACCGAAGTGCATGCGCTGTACCTGACCGATGGCGGCAAGAAGGGTCTGCGTGCCAACCTGGTGCAGCCCATCACGGTGGGCGGCGGCAAGGCGATGGAATTGCCCAAGGGGCATATCCGGTTTGTGCCCGTTTCCCCGCCCCCGGCGCAGGCCGCCTAAACCGATAATCAGGAAAGAACCGGCGCGATGATCGACCCCCAGAAAGTGATTGCCAACCAGGCGCGAATGGAACGTTTTCGCGGCAATTGGGACAGCACCTGGCGGGAGATTGCCGCGCTGGTTTATCCGGCGGTTTCCAAGGCATTTACCGGCCAGATGAAACAAAGCCAGTTCATGCGCGGGCAGCCAGCGGCCACCACGGCACACGATCCCTATACCACGCTGGCGCTGCGCGACGGGGTGAGCGTTTTTGAAGGATTCGTGATGCCGCGCGGGCAGCGCTGGCAGGGCTTCGAGCTGGGTGACACAGACCTGATGAAACAGGTGCCGGTGCAGCAGTGGTGCGATGATCTTTCGCTGGCGCTGTTCAAGCTGCGCAATGACCCGGAAAGCGGGTTTGTGAAAGCCACGCACAAAAGCGCGCTATCGCTGATCGCATTTGGCCCGCAAAGCCTGTGGATCGATGAGCGGCGCGACGTGATGGGGCGGCTTGTTGGTCTTTCCTATCAATCGGAATTTATCGGTGACATTTACTGCGACCGCGATGCCAACGGCAACGTAATGCGGCTGCATCGGCGGATATCGCTGAACGCCGAACAAGCGCTGGCCAAGTGGGGTGACAAGCTGCCGCCGAAAGTGGCCGCCGTGATGACCGGGCCGAATGCGCGGCCCGAAACCGAATTCAGTTTCCTGCATGTGATCGAGCCCAACCGGGCGATGGACCCGGAACGGATCGACTGGATGGGCAAGCCCTGGCACGGCGGGTACATGCTGGAATGCGAACCCGGCCACGGGCTGTTCGATCAGGGCGGGTATCACAGCCTGCCGCGCATTTTCAGCAGCTTTGCCACCGAAGGCGAGGCCGGATACGGCAACAGCCCGACGCAGTTGGTGCTGCCCTATGTCCGTTCGCAGCAGCAGATGCTGGCAGACAGGATGCTGGGGGCAGAGCTGCGGCTGTTGCCGCCACTGCTGACCAGTGACGACACGCTGGACAATGCCGTGCTGGAAATGCGGGCGCTGGGCGTGACGGAGGGCGGGCTTGACGATCGCGGCAATCCGCTGGTGCAGGAATTCCTGACCGCCGCCGATGGCAACGAAGCCAAGGAACTGACCGGCGAGCTGCGCGCCGCGATTGACCGGGTTTACTGGCGCGACCTGTTGCAACTGAACCGCGAGTACAAGTCCCATATTCCGGCCGCGCGGATCGAGGAAGAAAAGGCGGAAAAGGGCCTGCTGCTTAGCCCGCTGGCCGAGCAGGAGCAGGAATGGCTTTCACCCATGACCAAGCGCGAACTGTTGCTGATGGATGATCTGGGGCTGGTGCCGGAAATGCCCGGTGCCGTGGCCGAATACCTGGACGCCGCGGGCAAGATGGCGATCAAGTATGACAACGGCCTGTCCGCCATGCAGGAGGCGAGCAAGAGCGCGGCGTTCCTATCCCTGGCCGGACAGGTAGCCCCACTGGCGCAATTCGATCCAAGCTATGTGCAGGATTTCCGCCGTGAATATCCATCGCACCGGGTGCTGCCGGAGCTGGGCCGGATTGCCGGGGTTCCCGCCGCGATGCGGGCGACCGATGAGGACAAGGCCGCGTTCGATGATGCCAAGATGCAGGAAGCGCAGATGCAGCAGCTGTTGCAGGCTGCCCCGGCGCTGGCCGGAGCTGCCAAGGATATGACCGCAGCGGCGCAGCCGGTGGGTATCTGATCCGTGGCATACGAATTGGAACTGGAGGCACTGCGCGCGGCGGATCGATCGGCCCGTTTGAACCGGAACGCGCGCATGGCGGCAATGCTGAAACTGCGCGCCTATCGTGAGCGGGTGCGCTGTTTTGCGGCATGCTTCATCGGCCCGGACAATCAGCTGACGCCAGAGGCGCAAGTGGTGATCGGTGAACTGGCGATCATTGCCGGGATGGGCCGCGAGCCAATGCGGCAAAGCGACAGTGATTTGCGGGAGCGGGCGGGCGCGCGGCGGGTGGTGCTGCACCTGATGGAGTTCCTGCGCGAAGATCCAACCAAACTGCGCCACCTGGTGCAAAAAACACGGGAGTTATCGAGCGATGAGTGATGGTACAGCAGCAGCAGCGCTGGGCGGCACAGACGGAAATCAGGGTGTGGACCAGGCTGCGGCAGCAGCGCCCGGAACCCCCGCCCCTGCCCCTGCGGCAGCCCCGGCGGTGGCTGCGCCGGGAGGCGAACCTGCCCCGGCAGCCCCATCGTGGATGGAATCGCTGCCGGCGGATTCGCCATATCGGCAAAACGCCGACCTGCTGCGGATGCAATCGGTGGACGATCTGGCCAAAGGCTATGCCGAGACGCGCGCCTGGGCAAAGGGGCGGATTGCGATCCCGACCGATGAGGCAGGCTGGGCGGAGCTGGGCCAGAAGCTGCGCGGGGAAAACATTGAAGCCTACAAGATCGAAGTGCCGGATGGGCAAGACAGGGCACTGGCAGATTCATTCAAGCAATTTGCATTCGACAATGGGCTGCCGCCGCGCTGGGCCGAAGCGACGGCCAATTTCTATAATCAGCAGACCACACAGCAATTGTCACTGATCCAGCAGGAAAACAATTCGGCGATCGAAGCGGTAAAGATCGAATATGGCCCGGCCGGGTTTGCGATGCGGGCCGAAGCGGTAAACAAGATGCTGGCCAATGCCGGGGTTGAGGGCGTGGACGTGATCGACGGTTTGCAGCAGATGCTGTCCACCAATGCGGAGGGCAAAGCAGTGCCCGGGGCGGGTGCCGCGATCCGTGCGCTGTTTACGCTGGCCGAGAAAACCGGCGAGCTGGGCAAGGTTGACGGCGCGGACGTGCAACTGCGCATGGGCAGTATGAGCGCGCCAGCAGCAAAGGCCGAGATTGACCGGCGCAGCAGCGACATGACGCCAGAGGGCCGCAAGTGGATGGAACAGGCGGCCATTACCGGCACGCCGCAGCATCGCACCTGGCAGGAATTGAACATGGCGCAAGCGCGCGGTCAGTGACCTCTTGACAGGTTTGACCATATTGGCGAAAAGAACGGCAACAGGGCGGCTATTCGTTTAGTCCGGCAGATTGAATGTTCGGGCCGCCCTGCCCCTCCGGCTTTCCCGTGATCGTGCGGACCCGGTGCAAGTGGTGAAAGCAACCACGCCAAACGGGCGCGACAGCCCGCCAGACTGGACCGCCATCAGGCGCTTTCCCGGTCGAACGCAACCCCTTTGTGTTTGACTTTGGAGGCTACCATGGCCGAGAATTTTGCAGAAACCCACCGCAATATCCTGTTCAAGAACAACGTAACCAGCACCCTGCGCGAAAATCCCGGGATGCTGTACACGCTGTGCGGCAGTTCCGACAATTACAGCGGCAACAAGGCATCGCGGATTGAAAACCGCTTTGGCCGCCTGAAAATGCAGGAACGCACGGGCCGCAACGCCGATACCAACAACACTGATATCGACAGCCTGGTGCGGTTCATCGTCCCCGGACGGATGGCCGATGTTGCGCCGTTGCTTGATCCCGAGGATGCGCAGAATACCAGCGTTGAGCTTGGATCGCCGATCCTGAAGGAAGTGGCCGAAGCGGCCGCGACCTATCACGATGACATGTTTGTTCGCGGGTTCTTTGGCAATGGCTGGACCGGCGAAACCGGCGGCACCGCAGTACCGTTCAAGGCGGCCAACGTGGTGGCCCATGGCGGCACCGGTCTGACCCAGCCCAAGCTGCTGGCCCTGCGCGAACTGCTGGTGAAACGGCACGTATCGATCCAGAAGGAAAAGCCGATCATCGTGCTGCATGCCGAAGCGGCAACCCAGCTGCTGAACATCCCCGAGTACAAGTCCATCGACTATAACGGTTCCAAGCCGTTGCAGAACGGTGAACTGGTGCCGTGGCTGGGCTTCCGGTTCTTTGAATTCGTGCCCGACGCGGAAAGCCTGCCAACCAGCTATGGCAACATGTTTGCCGATGCCGGGGTTACCAAGCAGAACATGGTGATCGTGCCCAGCGGCATGCACCGCGGTATCTGGACCGAGTTCGAAGGTTCGATCGACAAGCGGCCTGACAAGGGCGATTCGACCCAGTTCATGGGCAAGGCGCGCAGTGCCTGTGTCCGCACGGACGAGGACAAGGCGTTCATCCTGCAGACGCAGTAAGCGCCGTGAATTGCGGGCGGGGCCAGGCGCCCTGCCCGCCAGCACTATCTTGAAGAAGGAACAGGACCATGCCGAACGTAACCGGGCAGAATTTCAGCACTACCGACCCGCTTAAGCCATCGCCGGGCAGCTCTGTCGATGCGGGCATTCGCGTGCACCGCGAAGTGTTCAACACCACCACGCACCTGCTTTCGGGCACAGTCAACGGCGCGATCGCGGCCAGGGTGCGTGAAGGCAATACCGTGCTGAAAGTCCGCATGAAAAGCGATGCCAACCTTTCCGCGATCAACTTTACCGTGGGCAATGCAACGGTGCTGGCGAAATATTGCGGCGCGCAGGCTGGCGGCGCGGCCGACACGATGAAGGAATTCGAGGTCAAGATTAACGCGCTGGATGACGATCCGCTGGCCGTGCCGGAAGAGATCATCATCACGCCGTCCGGCAACTGGCCGGCGGGCGCCACGGTTGTGACCTTTGTTGAGGTCTGCAAGCGCTGATCCTCCCGGGGGGCGGGTAACGCATTCCCGCCCCCTACTTGTGGCGCGCCGGGCCGTGACAGGCTTTCCTTGATGGAGAACGGGGAAACCGGCGCGCCACCTTTTCCTTTCTCCGTGTGAGCCGCCATGCCCGAAACCCCGACCCAAGCCGGAATCGTGAACATGGCAGCGGCGATGCTGGGCAGCAGCAGCCGGGTTACATCGATCGAGGACAACGGCAACCTGGCCCGCCATGCGCGGGCATTCTGGCATCTGGCCTTGCGCGAGGCGCTGGCCGACCATCCCTGGAACTTTGCGCTGGCGCGGGCCGTGCTGAACGAAGCGGGGAGCAAGCCGCCATTCGGGTTTGACCGGGCCTTTGCCCTGCCCGCCGATTGCCTGCGCTGGCTGCCGCCGGGGCCGGACGAACATATCTATTTCGAAGCGGTGCAGGAAGGCGATCTGTTGCTGACCAATTCCGATGCACCCCTGCCCGTGCGATATATCAGCCTGACCAAAGGTGAGCCGATAGCAACCTGGCCCGCCCATTTTGCCACGGCGATGGCAGCCAAGCTGGCGCAGCATTTGGCTGAACCGATATCGCAAAGCGAGACGGTGGACAGCAAGAGCTGGGACAAGGCAGAGGCCGCGTTCCGGCGGGCAAAACGGATTGATGCCCTGTCGAGCGGGCAAAAGAACCGCGCATCGGTTTCTGCACGATCGCGCTGGCTGCAGGCATCACGCCGCAGCTTTGACCCGTACCGCTAGGACGCGGCCATGTCGCGCGTGACAACAGCCCAGACCAGCTTCAACGGAGGCGAGCTATCGCGCCGTTTGCGGGCGCGGATCGATCAGGGGCTGTATGCGATCAGCCTGCAGGAAATGACCGGGTTTGCCCCGTTGGTGGAAGGGCCTGCAGAGTCCATCCCCGGACTGATCCATGTTGCCGCCGCGCCGGGGCCGTGCCGCCTGCTGCGGTTCGAATTCAACAAAACGCAGGGCCATATCATTGAGGCCAGCGACCACCTGTGGCGCGTATATACCAATGACGCGCTGATCGAGAGCGCGCCGGGGGTGCCGCTGACGGTGGCAAGCCCATACAGCTATGCGCAGATGCTGAGCCTGAAAGTATGGGCCGATTTTGACGTGCTGTATTGCTATCACCCGGACGTTCAGACCCGCAAGTTCGTGCGGACCGGGCCGACCAGTTTTGCATTCGAGCTGCACGAATATGCCAACGGCCCGTTCGACAGCCGCAACAAGAACAAGGCGTTGACGATCAAGGCCAGCGCGACCAGCGGGACGGTACAACTGGAAGCCAGCGCGGCGCTGTTTTCTGCAACGGACGTGGGCCGACTGGTGCAGCTGGAAGTAGTGGATTTTGGCGACACCCCGGCATGGGAGCCGGGTGTTACGGTGACCGCGGGCACGCTGCGAACCAGCCTTGAACGGGTGTACCGCGCAGCGACTGGCGGCACCACCGGCAGCTGGCAGCCAAGCCAGACCGAGGGCCTTGAATGGGACGGTTCCAAAGAGGGGACCGATATAAACGGCAAGGCGGCGGGCGGCGTGCAGTGGGAATACCTGCACGACATGAGCGGGATCGTGAAAATCACCGCCTTTACCGATAGCCAGCACGTTACCGGGGACGTGGTACGCAACCTGCCGTTTTCCACCGTGGCGGGTAGCGGCGGCAGCGGCAATTACGATTATGAGGGCGGGTATTGGGACGATGGCTGGACGGTGTTTGAACCGCCAGCGGGATCGGCCACGTACCAGTATGGCACCTGGCGCTGGCGATTGGGGGCATTTTCCAACACAAGCGGATGGCCGCAGGTGGGCTGCATCTGGAATGAGCGGCATTGCGTGGCGCAGTTCAACCGGGTGTTTGCCAGCGTGGCAGGCGATCTTGAGGACCATGCCAGTTTCAACGAATTCGGCGATATCAGCGCGGATATGGCGCTGGCGCTGGATTGCGATGATCCGAATGACATCACGGCGTTGTTGCCCGATGAGCGCCTGTTGGTACTGAACGGCAGCGGCACCTTTGCGTTGGGGCCAGACAATCCGGCTGCCGCGTTCGGGCCAAAGAACCGGCGTATGCGGCGGCAGAACCATGCCCCGGCGGGCGACGCCATGGCGGTGCAGAGCGACGGGCGAACGCTGTTCATCGACAAGAGCGGCGGGCGCATTTACCAGACCGAGTACGACCCCGGCCAGATCAATCAGCCTGCTGTGGACCTGACCCGATATGCCCGGCATATCGCGCGCAAGGGGCGCCGTTTTATCGAGCTTGCCCCGCAGCGGACCCCGCATAACCATCTGTGGGCGGTGCGCAGTGATGGCAGCCTGGCCGTGGCCAATTACCTGCCCGAAGAAGAGGTGCTGGGCTGGGCCAACCGGCCACTGGCCACCGGGGTGCTGGCGCGCAGCATTGCGGGTTGCACAGATCCCGAAGGCGCATTCGATCAGGTGTGGGTTGCGGTGACGTTCAACGGTGGCTGGCACGTCTGCCGCCTGGCCGAATGGCGCGAGGACGGCGCGTTTGACGATACCGCGATCATGGCCGACCTGGCCAAGAGCATTGCCGGTGCGCCGACCGTGAATTTTGCCCATCCCTTGCTGGCGGGGCGGACGGTGGACGTGGTGGCGGACGGGCGGTTCTATCTTGACCAGCAGCTTGGCCCCGGCGGGGAATTTGTGGCCGATGTGGCGGCAAGCCGGTGCGTGATCGGGCTGCGATATCCCGCATGGATTGAGCAGTTGCCGGTTGAGGCCGGCGGGGACAATGGCCCCGCGATCGGCAAGATGGGCCGGATCGGGCGGGCCTGGGTGCTGATTGAGCATTCGCGCGGGTTGATGGCCGGGGCACCGGGGGAACTGATCGACCTTGGCAATGAAGCCGAAGCCCTGCCGTGGGACAGTGAAAGCGGGTTCCGCATGATTGAATGCGCGGGCGATTACAGCCGCGAGCCGCGCCTGCGGGTGGAGCGGATTGCCCCGGCGCAATGCACCCTGCTGGCGCTGGGCGGCCCCCCGGAGGTTTCCCAAAAATGAGCTATACCGTTGCCCCGTTCGATCCGGCGGACCTTGCCGCGATTACAGCCAATGCGCTGGGCCTGCGCGAACTGGCCTGGCATGACCGGCGCCGATTGGAAGCGCAGGCGCAGGGGCTGGTGTGCGGCTTTACCGTGCGCGACGGGGCCAGCGGCACCATCCTGTTTTGCGGTGGGGCGGCGGAAGCACACCCGCAATATGCCCGGCTGTGGGCCGTCTATGCCGATGGGCTGGGCCGCAAGGCGTGGGCGTTTCTGCTGGACCGCACCATCGGGTTTATTGCCGCCCTGCCCCATCGCCGGGTTGATACGCTGGTGGATGCCCGCGCGCCGATGGCGCTGCGCTGGGCCGAAGCATGCGGGCTTGCGCGTGAAGGATTGATGCGGGCTGCCGCGCCGGATGGGGGCGACATGGTTATCATGATGAGGATCGAGCGATGAGCGTGGCGGCCCTGCCCCTGGTTGCCATGGGGGTGCAAGCGGTTGGATCGATCGTTGGCGGGATCGGCGCCAACAGCGAAGCCCGCGCTTCTGCCCGGGTTGACGAGGAAAGCGCCAGGCTGGCGCTGCTGGGCGGTGAGCAGGACGTAGCGGAAGTCCTGCGGGCCGAACGGATGGCCAGCGGCGAAGCGATTGCCAGCATGGCAGGCAGCGGGGCCGGTCTGGGATGGGGCAGCGCCGCCGATATCCTGACCGAAGGACTGGCCAACCGCGACCGCGACATTGCCGCCCTGCGGACCCGCGCCGCCGGAGAGGCGCGCAATTACCAGCAGGCAGCGGCGGACAAGCGCGCGGCGGGCCGAAATGCCCTGATCGGATCGGTATTCAGCGCGGCCAGCAATGCTTTGTCCACAGCGGCCGGGATCAAGGGCGGGCAGATGATCGATGCGCAGCGCACGCGCATTCGCACCAGCACGCTGGGCGGTTCAATCATCACCAATGCAGCGCGCAGTGCCGGCGTGGGAATGAGGGGCATCTGACATGGCAATTGAAAACTATCAGCGCCAGGTGACCGGGCGCAACGTGACGATGCCAGCGGGGCGGCGCACGTCATCGCTGGCCAGCGCGCTGGGAGGCGGGCTGGAAATGGCGGGGCAGGCGCTGGGCAAGGTGGCAGATGTTGCCAACCAGGTGGCCGATGCCCGGGCCGAAGCCGATTACCAGATTGCGATGAAGGAAAAGGACCGGCGTCAGGCCGCGCTGGCCGCGATGGCAGCGGGGCGCATGGCCGAACTTTCGGTTGAGCTGGACAGCAACGAAAAAGACCTGCCGGAATACAGCGCGCCCGGATCAGTGGGATATGCCAAGGCGCGCGGTGCACAGATCGACCAGGCGTTTGATACGGTGCTGGCCGATATCGACGATCCCGAAGTGCGGCAACGACTTGCCCCGGCTATCGCCAACCAGCGCGCACAGTACAAGGTGCGGGCGCAGGATTACGAGGACAAGACCTTTCGCGCATGGCAGGGCGACAATGTAAACAGGTTCCTTGATACCGCAGCAAACGGCCTGCGCCGGGCACCGGATGGCCGGGCGCTGGATCAGGGGTTAAGCGATCTTGACGCAATGGTGGGCGCGATGAAGCTGGACGGGCGCAGCGGGCCGATGCTGTTGCAGGTTGGCAAGGCGCAGCTGACCACCGGTTACCTTGATGGCATGCTGGAAAAGGGCGGTTACGACGATGTGAACGCGATCCTGGCCAGCGGCAAACTTGACGGGGTTCTGCCCCCGGAAGCGATCAAGCAATATGGCCGTATGGCCGATGCCGGAAAACAGGCGGCAGAGCGCAAGGCGGAACTGGACGCCGCGGAACGGCAGCATGCGGCGCGCGAAGCGCTGAAAGTGCTGAATGAGCGGATTGAAACCGACAGTCCGCCCAGCGCGAGCGAGTGGAGCGCGGGGCTTGCCGCGGCCAAGGCGGCAGGCGTGCCGGATTCCGAACTGTTGCAATACGGCAAGAAAGCGGAGGACGGGATTGCCACGGAAGATCTGCGGCAGCGATCAACCCCGGTGCTGGAAGCCAGCGTGCAGCAGCTGCGCGCGCAGCGCGATGCGGGCGGGCTAAGCCGTTCAGACCGGACCCGGCTTGAGGCTGGCGAAGCGGAACTGAACAAGCGCGGCGGGGAAGCAGCCAAGCGGCTTGACCCGCTGTTGAAGGGCGGGCCGGAACAGCGGATGCAGGCGATTGGCCAATTGCGGGGCATGCCGATGGGTGAGCGCTGGCGCGTGGCCGAAGCGGCCGGAAACCCCAAGGCGGCGCTGCTGGCCAATATTCCGGCGGAGGCAGCGGCATGGGCGGTGCAAGGCCAGATCGTGCGACGGGAAAAACCCGATGTGGTGCTGCCCCCGATCAGCGGGACGATCAAGACGCGCAAGGATCAGGATGCGGTGGTTGACAAGGAACTGCAGCGCATTCTGGGGCCGGAACTGTACAAATCCATGGGAGGGGTGCGCGGGGCGATGATCGATGGCGCGCTGGATATCATGGCCGGGCGGCAGGACAACTGGAACCCGGCCAGCTTTGACAAGGGCGTGCGGATCATGATGGGGGCCACGGCGCGCGGCGATGGCAGCTGGCAAGGCGGGTATGGCACGGTATTTGGCCGCAAGATTGAACTGCCGCCAAAGTGGAACGAAACCGAATTTGCCCGGCAATATGGTCGCTATGGATTTGAAGGGGCGCTGTACAGCGATGGCACCCCCGCGAAGCCCGCCGATATCAAGGCCAATTTCAGACTGGAACTGGTAGAAGAACCTGAAAACGGTGACAGCTGGTACACGCTGCAGGACAGCCGCGGGCGACAATTAATGCGCAAGTTGCCGGACGGTCGGTTTGTTCCGTATATCCTGCCGGTCCCGGCCCGCCCGGGGGCACGCTGATGCCCCGCGGCGTTCCTGATAGCTATCGCCGGCAGCCAGCGCGCGAAGCCGCGCCGCCCCCGCCCCCGCCCCCGCCAAGCGTGCTGGAAGGGCTGGGGGCGAGTTTCCGCGTAACCTATGACGAAGTTCCGCAGACACAGGAAATGCGGCTGTGGGATGGTTATCGCCCGGTTGTGCAGGCACTGCGCGAGCGCAATGGCAAGGGCGCCTTTGCCTATGACAACATGATGCGCACGCTGAACCCGTGGTACACCGACAAGTGGGATCATGATGCGATCTGGGCCGATGTGGAAAAGGAGCGGGCCCGCGACCCGCAGGCATTTGCCAAATTGCCCAGGACCAAAGAGGAATTCGAACGCGGGCTGCTGACCCGCGACGGGCGGCGCGGGGACGATCTGCGCAAGCTGGATGGTGCGCCACTGTGGATGCGGATGGCTGGGGGCATACCGGCCAGTTTCCTCGATCCGATCAACCTGGCTGGCGGCATCCTGACCGGGCCACTTTCCGCCGGAAAGCCGCTGCTGAAAGGGATGCTGATCCAGGGGGTATCGAACGCCGGGATCGAGCTGATTGAAACCCCGGCGCTGATCGAAGGCCGCGCCAAGATGGGCGAAAAGGTGACGAAGCAGGACGTTGCCATCAATGTTGGTGCTGCCTTTGCGTTTGGCGGGTTGTTTGAAGCGGGAACGCGCGGGATCGGCAAGGGATGGGGCGCAGGGCGCGGCCAGTTTGAACAGGTGATTGCCGCCAATTGGGAGCGCATTCCCGCAGGGCTGCGGACGCGGTGGCAGAACCGATCGACAATCGAGCCGGCGGACGATCTGGTGGCCGATATGGCCGAAGCGATCATCGGGCGAGACCGGATGACGCGGGCCGAGCAGGACGCGGCGGATATCCTGCGGCGGGAAGGCCAGATGGCTGCGGCAAGCCCGCTGCGCGATGATGGGGCCGGTACGCAGGCGCATGACGCCATGCTGGGCAGCATGCTGGACCGGATTGCGCGGGACAATCCCGATATGCCGGTGCGCCCCCGCGCGCCGGTTGCGGCGGCGGTGGAACCTGCCCCGGCCCGCACGCCGCGCAGGCCGCCGGTGCCGGGGGGCAGTGCATTGGCAACCGGGACGGTGCCGGGCGGCGCGATCGAACGTTTCATGGCCAACACCCGCAGCGCCGAATCGAGCGGCGACGATGCGGCGCGGCCACGCGATCCCAAAACCGGGCGGCTGCTGTCCAGCGCGGTGGGGCGGTATCAGTTCATTGATGGAACCTGGCTGCGATATTACAAGCGCCGTTTCGGCACGGGCGGGCTGACGAACGGGCAGATACTGGCCAAGCGCGGCGATGGGCGCATCCAGGATATCCTGATGCGCGACCTGACCGAAGATAACGCCAAGACGCTGCGCGGGGCAGGCATTCCGATAACCGAAGGGAATCTGTACCTTGCCCATTTTGCCGGGCCGGATCGCGCGGTGCGCATTCATGCCGCCGATCCCGATACACCCCTGACAAAGCTGTTTGCACCGGAAGCACTGGCAGCCAATGAATGGCTGAAAGGCAAGACAGCGGGCTGGATCATGGCCTGGGTCGATCGCAAGATGGGTGGCCGGGGCGTGGCGGCGCGGGGCAGCGGCCATGCGGTGGAACTGGCCGGGCCCGAAATCGATCCGCGCGGGCAGCTGCGCGGGGAACTGGACAGCCTGAATGCCGATATCGCCCGGCTTGAAGCGGAGGCGGACCGGGCCGCACCGCGGTTTGATCCGGCGCAGCTTGACGAAGGGCTGGACGCGGTGCCGGTGCGCGATGCCATACCGGATATGCCGGCGGTGCGTGACGGGGCGCGGACGGGCAGCGCCGAACCGCTGGCCGATCTGCCCAATGCGGCCCCGGTGGAAACGCTGAGCCTGGCCGGGCAGCTGCGCGATGTGGCCGCCGATCCCAAGCGCGACCTGAACGATATCGACGGACTGGCGGCTGAAATCGGCGCGGCCCCGAATGACGTGCGCCTGGCCCTGATGGAACTGGTGCGCGAAAAGGGTGGGCCGATCCGCATCAGGAAAGGAGGCGGTTTCGTGCGGCGGCAGCAGCGCAAGCTGGGGGTGCGCCGGGGCGGCGACGGGCCGGAGGACGTGCTGGAATTCATCGCCCGGCAGGGCGGCATACGTGACGATGAGGGGCACGGTCTGGGGCTGCGATCGCTTTCCGCCAAGCAGAGGAAAGAAATCATATCCAGCAGCGCGCGCCGCCGCGCAGAAGATATGCGGCGCAGCGGCGGCGGCAGCCGCAACTGGAAAAAGATGACGCGGTATCATGGCCCGTTGCTGCGCCATGAAGGGCGGAGCATCGACGCGATTGGCGAGATATTGCACGAGTCCGGTTATCTGAATGGCCGCGACGGTGGCCGCCCGACCACCGCCGATGTGCTGGAATATCTGGACGCGCGCATTGCCGATGGACAGCCGCGCTATACCATGAGCGACCAGACCCGCGCGCAAGAGGCGGCGGCGATGACGGACGGCGATCCCTTTGCCCCGCCCAGCGACGGCCTGGGGCTGAATTCACCCGATGCGGCGGTTCGCATGGCGGCCTATGACATTGAGGAAGCGGCGCGGGCGCGGTTCGGGATCGAGCAGCAGCTTGACGATGAATTCCTGGAACATGCGGCGCGCTGGCACCTGGCCAATCCCGATGTGATGGACCCCGGCGAAGCCTTTGCCCGGGCGGTAAACGACTATGCCGATGCGACCCGGTGGGACGGACTGGACGAAAGCGGCGATGTGCGGTATGAGGAAATCGATTATGACTGGCCGCGCGATCACGATCCCGATGCTTTCCGAAAAGATAGCGCAACAGCGGATGATTTCGCTGGATGGGAACCTGTCAGCCGAAACGAGGCAACGGGCGAAGGTGGGGCTTGGTCTGCTGGAAGCCATCCAGAAAGCGCAGACGCCCCGCGGCTAAGCGATCTGCCGCCGGATGAACTGGCGCGCTATTCCGATCCTGATGGACCCAGCGCCAAGGCGCAGGCTGACAGCCTGGCGCATGATGCGGCGGCGATGCTGGATCGCGGCGCGGCCAGCGATCCCAACATAGCAGCGCGCCAGTCGCAGCAGGCCCAGCTGGGTGCGGAAGCCCCGTTGCGGGCAACGGCCGAACAGGACGGGACAATGGGTACGCCGTTGTTCGATGCTGCCGATCAGCCGCAGTTCCGGTTAAGCGAGGCCGACGACGCCCCGGGCCAGACCCTGCGCGACCTGATGGACGAATTCGACCGTGAGGCGATGGATATCAAGAACGCGAGGGATTGCCTGTGAGCCTGCACGTCTGCCTGCCCGAACTGCTGGCACGGAAAAAGATCAGCCAGGCCACGCATGACCGGATGAAGCCGGATTCTGACGCGCTGGTGGCGCAGCTGGAACCAGTGCATGGCCGGGCAGCGGCGGAAA
>JACCEA012536869.1_pt1 | contig 18927 bp, 12 predicted proteins | sample 7449851 | NCBI WGS metagenome assembly JACCEA01 (sample SAMN15323453, study PRJNA562643) | freshwater metagenome | isolation source: river surface water | place: USA:Blue River Watershed | collected 2017-08-18
ATAACCACCCATGTGCAAAACTTCGTATTCATCCGCATTTGTTGAAATATTTATTGGGATTGGGTGTAAAATACCCTGAATTAAATTTTCAAATTCAGGGTATATACTTACCAATTCATTATAAGCACGCTCACCCGGCTGGTATTCTTTTGCAATAGTAATGTCTGAATCTGGACCACTGATGTTTTCAACAGTAAATTCTTTTTCAATTTGACCATTATCGCCCGCAACACGAATAATCATTTTGGTACGATCTAGTGCTGGTCTAGGCTGACCCATCTGATCAACACCAGGGTTTAACCCCAACCCTTTCTCAACGTTAATTTTATGGATCTGATCGTGATCATAGCGGTGGTATAAACCTGCCATATTCAAATACATCTTCCAGGTTGAACGGTCGCGATCATTGGTATAAACACCGTAACCTTTTTCTTTTAACATTTTATTAATCGACATTCCAACGTGAGGGTGATTCACCACAACACTGTGTGCCAACGCGATTGTCGAAGTCTTATAGACCTCAAGAAGTTTCTGAGACATATTACCCCCTCTGGAGTATACAAATGAGTGAAAAATTATTCAGGAACCGTCTGGGTACAGGTTCAGTAAGTTTCCTGTCTGAAAAGGATGCGAAAAAAGTATCTGTTTCTTCGGCTGAAAAACCAGATAAAAATCTACTCTGGCTTGCTCGTAACCTTGTTCAACCAACATCAACTCACCAACAACCCCGTTCAACCAAAGACGGTACACCTATTCCAGATGACATGGATATTTCTAAAATATTCAAGGCTGCCTCCAGTGCTGTGCGAGACAACCGAAATATTTTAAAAAGCTCTCCTGAACTTTGCATGGGTATTGACATCTACATTTCAGGTCTGCTATCTCCGAACGATATCTCTGAGCCTGATTTAAACATTAGTTGTCCAGGATCAATTGAAGCGGATTCAGTCAAATCGGAAATGTTAGATGTAATTAAGAGTTGGGCAAAAGAAGAGTACAAGATTGATTCTCGTTTAAAAAACTGGGTGTTCCGTGCGAAGTTTCTTGCTGGTGCTGTTCCCCTGGCGATTGTTCCTCTAACTGAAATTGATGGTATTATCAATCAAGAAGATACCCGCAAGAAAAAAGTAGCACTTGAATCATACGATTCTGATCAGTACTTTGAAAATAGTTATTATAAGTCTACTGGTTTACTAGGTGCAGGGATAAATACAAAGTCTAAAAAACAAACTCACCGTTCTGTTTTTAAAACATTAAAAATGGAATCTGCCAATACTGAACCTGAAAGTGGTTTATACTCCAACCGGGTTGCGTTAACCGATGAGCAAAAGAAAAAAGTTAGAGCTTCTGATGATGTCAAGGGTGAGTTGATTGTCAAGGCATTAGATAACATTTTTATTCACGACAACGTAGAAGTATTTAAACTACCTCGTATTGCGCAAGCAGCGGCGCGTAAGAGTATCACAAAACGTTATAGTCCATTACACCGTTTAGCCGCAATGGAATCCAATGATACGGATAATAACACCGCAGAGGCTAAACGAATTAAACTTGATAGTGGTGGTGAGCTTGTTTATCCAAATCGCCATTTTAGTTTAACTGAAGTTGTAAATGTTAAACCTCGAGACATATACGACAACTTTGGGCACCCACTTGTTATTGAATTGCCGTACGATTCAGCAATTGCGATCACTCCACCGGGTTTGCCTGAACATCATCTGGTGTATATTGTTCCACTAGACTCAACAGGTAACCCACTGACTGCTCCAGATGATGATATCTATTATCCAGATAGCATGGATATTGGATTACAGACTTCATCTGGTGTTTTGGGTACGCAGATGCTCAGTCAGATTGGTGACGCTTCAGCTGACGGTATGAGTAATCTTCGTCAGGGTGTAGTGCAAAACGCATCTCAACGTTTATTTAGTTCTATTCTAGAAGCAGATCTAAAGGAACGTTTACGAAACGGTTTATATTCAGGTGTTGAACTGGATGTGAAATTAACCAACGTATTTGCTGAGATGATGTGGAAAAGGGCTTTATCTGGACAACAAACTCAGTTCTTGATCATCCCAACTGAACTACTCACCTACATTGCTTTTGAATACAACGAATTTGGTTTAGGTGAAAGTAAACTATCTAAACACCGAGATTTAGCAATCATTGCTTCTACTGTACAAGTTGCCAATGCACTCGCCGCAATTAATAATGCGATTAACCACAAAAAGGTTACTATTGGTTTTGATGATGATGAACTAGATGCAATGGATACAGACGAGAAGTTGAAACAACATATCGTTCGTGCACAACACGCCAATGCGTTATTTACTTCATCTAACACGCAAGATCAGTTGAACCAAATTCTAAGTAGCGGTTATCATTTTGCGTATGAAAATGGTAATGGTAACTTTCCAGGTACGACATTTGATGTTGAATACCTAAACCGTGAAGCTGCATTGATTGATAACGAGTATATGGATGGGGTGAACCGTCGTCTGATTATGCTCTCTGGTGTATCTCCTGAAATTGTAGATATGAGTCAAGAAGTTGAATTTGCTCAGACTTACATTACAGGGCATATGCTTCGTGCACAGCAAGCAGCAGTTGAACAAAAAACACTCTGCAAGAATCTGACGAAGTTTATTCAATCGTTCTCTATAAACTCAGCAATCATCATTAAGGAATTAGTTGAAATTGTAGATAAGGCGAAGAAGTCAACTGGTTCACAGTTAAGTAAAACCAAATCATCTACAGTTGAGATTGTCGAAGAGTTTATCGAAGCCATTGAAACATCATTACCTAAACCTGATACTACTAAACTTAAAGCTCAGATGGAGAACTTAAGTTCTCACGAAGAGTTTATTGATAAAGTTATCGAGTATCACTTTACTGATCCAATGTTCTCCGCTGAGGAAGTGGGTGAGAAGATGGGTGGAAAACTTGAATTGCTTAAAGCTGTTTGGAAAACATCATACATGCGTCAAGTGCTTCAAAACAATAACCTGATTCCAAATCACTTTAAATTTCTTCATGGTGATGTCGATCAAGCTGACCAAGTTGATCCACTTCTTGAATCAGAACAAATCGTTAAGCGTACCGTTGAATATGCAATTCAACATGAAGCTGCTCTTTCTAAGCTACGTTATAAAACCGATGCTACCATTGAACGTATCAATGAAAACGATATGAACAAAGCGGGAGGAGGAGAGGAAGGTGACGACGATACATCATCCACTGATGCCGACACATCAAGCTCAGAAGAAACACCAGCTGCTGATACCTCAGGTGCAGGCGCGGGCGGCGGTGAAGAACAAGGTGGTGGTGAAGATCTCTTTGGTGATGGGGAAGGAGGTGATGGAGAGTTTGGATTTGAATCCGCCGATCATCCTCAATTTAAAAAGAGAAACCCTTTAAGGAAATAAAACAAAAAATAAAGGGAGCCTAGGCTCCCTTTATTCTATTAGATTTCTTCAGTTAAGTAATAACCTTTACACTTAGTCAACCCTTTATTAGGGATTGCATAAATCAAACCATTATCAGAAGTAACTAAGGTTGTAAAGGCGGTGTAACCAATTTCAGCATGATTGATTTCATGGATTTTATCCACAGCTTCAAACAATTCTTTCTTGTTGGTTTCATCAATTGTCGCATAGCGATTTGGGGAACCAAAGACCATTTCATTCTTACTAAACGGTAAGAAGACATAATTGCGAATAACCTGAACCTGATTTTCCTCAATCATGAATCTTGGTAATGCCCAACCCAAATTACTTAGAATAACAGCACCAATGTTTGGATCTTCTTTTTCCATGGAATCAATAAACTTCATAATTTCATCAAAGTCATTAAGAAGTGTTTTGGTTTTCACAGAGATCTTAGCACTAACCGTAATTGCATCACAAACCACCTGATTAAAGAGGCGGTGAATGTTGTCATACGAGTCTGGCGCAAACATAATTGATGCAAGTTCTAAGAACTCACGCAACTGTTTAAACGTACCAGTGATACCAAGTACCGTTGATAACTGTTTAAATTTCTGTAGTTGTTCAATCCCTTCAACATTCTCGGTATCTAAAAATTCAGAATCAATGAATCCTACGATCTGTCTAATCGCAACTGAAATCACACCACCATTCAGGTTTGGTTTTTCCAGGTTCTCAGAAACCATCTGACGCACCAGTGATTCATAACCGAAAACTGGCAAGTCCATTTCATAGACACCTTCAAGTGTAACACAACCACCTTTAAACTTGTTGAAGACATTGTCAACAACTGCCTTTCCAACCCCAGGATCTTTTTCTGCAGCTGACTTTTCTACGTATGCTTTGATCGTCTTTTGGGCAGCTGCTAATAAATCTTTTTCAACCATTTCAATTGTCTTAGCGACATTCTCTGGTTTACGGTTTGGACTTAAGTATAAATCCGTACGATGTTTTTGATAATCCACGGTAAAATTATCTCCTAATGTTGCAACTTCAACCTGCTCACCTGTATAGACCAGTTTCTCTAATCCAACATAATAAAGTGGAAGATCCCGAAGATGTTTAGGAAGAGCATCCATGTTAGCCTTGGTAATGATTTCGTTCACTTCCAGATTAACGCCATCTGAGATTGTTTCCAAATCTTCTTCACAGGCTGTAGTACGAGTACTGCGTGTTTCTTCAACCTGATCACGGATATTAGAATGATTACGATCAGCACGATTCTGATTACGGTCATCACGATCAGAACGTTTGCGACTCCCACGATCGTTGTTACCACGGCGATTACGGTTACCACGTTTACCGCGCTCACAGTCATCATCACGGTTGTTGTTACGTCTATTGCGGCGGCTACGACGATCGCCACCAGTTTCAAGTTCATCAAGAAGATCGTAATACTTAGATGCACTTGACGCGAATGTATCATATTCTTTATTCGTGAATTCACGTTTAAGACGTTTCTTCACAGCAACATCATGAACGATACACTCAGCGATCATTTGACCATACTGTTCAATCGTACGTTCAAGCTTACGATCACTCATTTCATTAAGATCGTCTTCAACTGCATCGAGAAGATTATTGATGACAACTTCAATAACTTCAGCATTCGCTTTTGAACCCATGTTAAGACAAATGTTAGCAATCTCTGGAGAATCGACAGTATCCTCCATCGTTTCTAAATTGTCTAACACTTCCGCTTCTAATTCGTCAAAAATATTCATGGTTTTGATAACTCCAGTCTATTCGTTTTGTAAGGTTTTGTCGATACGGTGGGCGATGTCTTTTAATACATCTTGATGCTCAAGCACACCCAGGCTTGTGATTTGTGCAAATTGGTTAATCTTATCTACACCAACCGGTTCACCTTTGGATTGAGCAAATGCACCACCAATGGTCATAAAGGTTGAATCTAATCTCCAACGTGGGTTTTGAAGAATAGAACGGTCTTGCTGTTTCTTCTTACCAGTGGTATTGTCTTGAGGTAAAACTTCTGACGTTGTACCAAAGACTTTAACATCACATGGTGAGGAAATAGATACACAAAAAGGCTTTCCACGGTTATTGGCAAAGATGAGTTTCGGTTTTAACATCCGTACTAAAATATCGTGTACCTTTTTGTGAGACAGTTTATCAGGTCGAATATCCGCAATTTGAAAAGCTGCGGTGAACAAGTTACTGATGATAGGTGATAAAACATGTTGTTTAACCGCTAAGCGACGACCCAGTAATGAAGATGGAGAAGCTGAACGCTCATGCACAATTTGATCATAACTACCGATTAAGTAATACAAGAAATCGTACATATTCTCAACAAAGATACCATTTTGTTCAAATGACTCAATAGACATCTCATCAACGTAGTTATCCGTTGCTTTAATATGTTCGGTAATCTTACCAATGAGTGAAGAGGGTAAATGACCTCCACCAAAGATAATTTTACCTAACATCAGATTCCACCATGTTGCATTGGCAACATCTACTGTTTTAACATCTTGAGGGAATAGGTCAAAGACATAAATTGCAGAAGCAATCATAGACTCAACCACATCATTACAATTTTCACGACGTACTGCAATACGCATGTCATGGGGGATGTAAACCTCATTCTTTGCAACCCAATACGGTGTGGTCCCTCGAGATGCGTAGGTAACCCACTCTTTGTTGTTCACACCCTGCTCGGTCAATTCATCACGTGTTCCAAACTTCACTTCGACATTGGCAAACTTTTTGAACGCTTCTACAAAACCATATTTCACAAATAGGTAGTGTGCATTTAAGGTAATGCGTGCTGAGTTAGCTTTGTTCTTCTTCTGTTGTACAGTACGAAGAACATTATGGAAGCAACCATGATAAATCGAAATAGATTCCCAAGCATCATTCTTTAAGATCATGTAATACAATCGTGAGAATGTGCAAGGGGTAGACATGAACTGTAAGAATATTTGATTGTTGGTTACCTGTAAGACACTATCACGCATAACAGGTTTATTGTAAAACTGTTTACCGTTGATATGGCTCACTGCATTGGCATCACAAAATGGTAAGAAGATGTGATACGGTCCCAATGCTTGTCCATCGAAAGTAAAATTATATTCCATTAGATAAACGTCAGTACGCGCAAAGTCCCAACGTTTGTTTTTATCATTCTTCTTTTCAGAGAAATATTTAAAAACTTCTTGGGGGCGCATTCGACGATGCCCAATGTATTCTACAGCCTTAGGAAAGTTCTTTTCACAGTTACGAAGAACGCGATCAATATAACCAACAACTTCCTCCTCCGACAACTGACTCACCGCATAACCATCAGCAATCTCAGCAGTGAATTGTGGCATTTGGGGATAAACCGCATTCCTATACTGACTTCCCATGGGATTCTCCTTGAGTTTACGTTCTGAAAAACAGCGCAAAACCTGCGCCTAGTATAAGTGGTAACCATTTGACAATTTCTGAACTATCTTTACGATCCAAACTTCTCTCCTCGTAATAGGCTTTACGTTTAAATGATTGCAATTCCATTTCATGTTCTTTTAACTCCAGTACATGATTAAGTTTAGCAATCTCTGATTTATGTTCAAGCTCCGCCTGTTTAGCTTTACTTTGTTCTAGGTTTAAGTCGTGCTTGGACTGGTTTAATTCATCAGTACGAATGCGATCCTTCTCGGCGAATTCATCTTCAATTCTCTTTCGCTCCGCTAGAATTTCATTCTTATGAATTTCTTCTGAGTTACCCAAATCCCTTGCTTCTTCCCATGACTTAAATGTTAAGATGTTTTTATCAAACTCTTCTAAAGTCATGGGTACATGCACAAATTTGTAATCAGTTTCTTTCGATGAACTAGATAACAACACACCCTCAGTCATACTTCCATCTCGAACAATTGGTAGTTCATAAACCGTACCTGCAATATTGATGAAACGAGTACCAATTTTATTCTCAGGATCGTTAATCCTAATATTAAATCGAAAATCCTCGTTTCTAACACAACTGTCTACAAGATACCCTGATACAATTTTACTTACTGTAGCAGGATGTATAAAATAGCCATAGTGTTCTGGTATATAAATAACTAGGTCGTGCTCTTTTATATAAACGCCACCTTTGTTATTTTTTAAATCTTCAAAATTAATAGTTGAAGATACAACAGACTTTCGACTATTGCGCTGAGCTACACTATCAAAATGTAAAGATTCCAACACACGTTTCCGATACTCAACAATATCAACATCACCTTCGGTTTCAGCAAAGGTAAGTTTAATGTCGTCTTTGAAATGAAAATGTTCATAGATTATAAACTTCATTTCTTTACGACCTGACATTGTCCTTGAGGGTATTTTAAATTCAAACCCCCTGCGATCTAATACGACGATATCCATCCCCAAACAGTTCTCGAAGTCTAACGTGATTTTAAGATCAGGATTAATCCGATCTAATTTAACTGGATCAAGAGCTGTTATCGAAGATGAGATAATGCCCGGATTCTTCTTCAAATGGAATCCCCTTACTCACGTCGTAAGTTAGTTGTCATACTCATGGATTTATTTAGCATAGTTTATTCCTTACATGGATTAGTTCATGTTGATAATGTATACCCATAATTCTTTACAAACAGCATAATAAAGAAAGAGGGCAATTGCCCTCTTTCTTTATTTTGTTATTATGTCATGAATTGTTTCTAAATATTCATCCATTGTATCAAAGTCTAAGCGATCAAAACCTAATGGATTACCATTATCATCCTCTTTGAGGTTACAATAGAGTTTAGGGGTTTTGTCAGGATCTTTTAAATTAGGAGCAATCATTATTGCATACTTATCAATGAAGATCTTACCATCTTCAATACGACCTTCTTTAACAATAGTTGTTAAAACTTCCATCATGGTTTGACTATTCATTTAAACTTACCTTAGTAATTATTACATATATTCTACTCTTCTATCTTTATTTGACTGCATAAAGGAAGGGTATTAACCCTTCCTAATTTATTACAATGGAAGAATTAGTTTTAACAGACCACGATTCATCATTCCCTCCCCTGAATACATCTAGAAAAATACAACTACAGCTATCAAACCCAACATCCAATTCCAACTTATAATTATTAACCATTGCAATTAATTTTCCCTCTTTAAAATGTAGTTTGAAATGGTTATTACTAAGATCTTTAATGGTTCCTAGGATAAAGGAATCCCCATACTTTCCTTTTTGATGTTCATGATAAACATACAATTCAATTTCTCCCCCAGCTCTAAACATGAACCTAGCACTAAAGCCTTTCTTTGAATAACGACCACCGTGTGGTATTGTACCACCGCCGATCCCTGGTAATTTACCACCTTTACCAAAATCAAAATCTTTACTAAAAGAGGCATTGAATTTTAATGTCGTTTCTTTTACATTCCCCAACATTACCCGTTTACTATAACCTTTCTTATAACCCCAAGTATTTGCTGGCAGATCGATTTTTATTTTAGGTATAGGAAATTCTTTTAATATAATTTCTTTACCTTTCTCACGCTCAATTTCCCATTGCACAAAAATGTTCGCCATTGTTTGTTCCTTTGTATTTTGTATCACTTGACCTTTAAACGGTATTTTAATTGTTCTAGAGATTAGATCAAATTTCTTTAGGATTACTTCATCGTGATAACCTGCCCTGCAAGCTTCATCAAAGTAGCCCACATTGCTCCAACAACAGGCAGGTGCACCAATTCTACCAAAACTACCATCTAGATAAACTCCACTCCAATTATGGATAGGGTAAGAAGGATAACTATGGATTAAATCAATCCAGTTATCAATTGAATTGTCTGCATCTAAAGATACAATGTAATCACCAGTGGCATAACCTAAAGCGATGTTTTTTGCTTTAGGGATGTCATACGGATGTATTTGTGGTTGTTTAATATATCTAATGTTTGGATGATCAGGTATATCAATACCATCTGTCGAAGAAAAATCTACAATGATCCATTCGTGGATTGTATTTTCAATTTGTTCTATGTTAATTTTGAGAAGCTGACTGAGTTGCCAAAAGCGATTATATATTTGTGTACAAAAAGAAATCTTCATATTTTCCCTTTTCAATGACATAAAAAGAAAGCTACCCCTAGGGGTAGCTTTCTTGAACCGTAAACAAATTCTAAAATTAGAAAGTGAACGCAATTGGAAGTTTGGTAGTGAACGATTCGCTTACACCACTTAAGGTGAAACGTAATGCCCATGGGCAAAGGTTCACGTGTTCACAACGAGATTGAACAATGATTTCGCGTTGGTTAGAGCCATTACGAACAGTGTTAATTGTAGTAACTAATTCAGGTACATACAAGAAGTGACCGTTAGTGTGTGGGCTCCACTGCGCACCAGGAATTGACAGCGCAACAAAGACTTCATGGATGTTATCTTCGTAACCACCAAGACGACGGTCTTCATGAGATTCAATGATTACATCGTACGGGAAGTTATCACCTAACCAACCAGCTGTGTCTTTAACATTCAAGTGTTTTGCAAGTACAGGGTTTGTACCAACAATGATTGTAGGCTTAGCACCATCAACACCTGTTTGTAGACGTAAAGAAGATTCGTAAAGTGATTTACGAAGACCACGGAAAACAGCTTCACGGAACACGTTACCGAACGCGTAACGGAAATCTTCAGCAACGTTCTTACTACGAGTAGACGTAATAAGATCCATCATGTTGATTTCAATGTGATCTGCCCATGGGTTCATTACATGGCGACCAAGAGATTTGATTTCTGGACGTGGTAATGAGTTGTCGTAAGAAGTCGTATGAGCCATCAACGCTTCGTGGTTAGCGAACATGTTTGTAATCGCATTGTTGTCGTTGCGAGTACGCACAGCAGTGATCGGTGCTACGAAGTCTGAAGTTGTACGAGTTTCAGTCAATGGAGCCATTGCAGCAACTGGAGCATTCAAACGAATAATGAAACGTTCGTGTTTCTCAAGTGTACCACAAAGCGGACCGCGTTGACGTAAGTTGTAGTTCGTACGGTTCATGTCTGGAGTCCAGTACAACAATTCGATCTTCGTAATTGAATTACGGATCGCAGTTGTTACTGCAGCATCTTGTTCACGAACAGCATTTTTGTCAGCATTTACACGGAGTGTGTATTTAGCCAAGCTACCAGTTGCATGGTTAACTGTAACTAAACCAGTTTCCAAGTTTAAGTTCGCAGTTACGTTGATACCGAAGTGCGCAATATGATTTTCATATTGTGGTTGGCGAAGAATCGCTAACGCAGCAGCAGGGTTACCTTGTACGTCTTTGGTTTGACCAGTTAATGGCATTTGTTTGTTGATGAAGTTCAACAGCACATCCATATCTAAACCTTCAGGTGCTTCTAAGAACGCAGTACGTCCTAAGTTGCGAAGGTTGTATTTGATGATAGATGTTTGGTTAGACGAGTTAGTCACCTTAACAAAGATGTCTTGAATACGCGCACCATTTGCGATTTGATCTTCAGAACCCATATCGCCTGTGAAACCAGCAACAGATGCTTGAGACAAACCGATAAGACCTTGTTCGATACCTACTTTCAACGGAGCAGTTTCAAATGTCAAACCATCAACAGTAACAGGCGTTGGTGCAACATCTAATGGATCAGCAAAGTTTGCAGCAACATCAGGATCTGTGTCATCGTAAACAGGATAAACGCGAGTGATTTCATTCAACAAGATTGTTGGATCATTAGCCGCTTGATAAAGAGGAATACGATCGAAACCTTCAATGCTACCATCATTTTTGTGGCGAGCGTTGTTGAAGTATACTTGAACACGCGTGAAGATTTGAACACCGTTTTGGTCTGGTGTCATCGCAATTGTTGGATAGAACAATTCTTGTAATGGAGATTGGCGTGCAGCAAACACGTTATACACCATTGAGAATGCTTCAAATTCACGAAGGTTCGCAGCATCAAATGCTTCTTGAGCAAGCGCTTGTTCACCAATTACTTCAGAGGTAAATGCACCAGAAGACAATGGGTCAGAATCAGCAGCACCATTCACATTCACTTTAGTTGCATATTGGGCATATTCAGCAGGGTTTTCCAAGGCAGCTGCAGTAATCGCACCAGCTTGTAACTGTGCTTGGGTGAACATCGCTTCGCGACCTTCTTCAACACCAGCTTCTTCACTACCTTCAATGGTTTCACCGTCTTCATCTTCCATTGCAAAGCCGACATATTTTTTCATCAGCGCTTTGATAGATTCACGAGTTACTTTGAAAGAAGAACGCAATTGCTGTTGCTGAGCTTCGTCAGCACTTTCCATTGCGCACATTTGTTTTGCAGTTAAACCTTGTGTATTGGTGAGATGTGCTAAGGAGCCTTCAGATTTCGCATCTGCACTAAGGCGAGCCAAGACATTCCCAATCATGTTGGCTTGTCGATTACCTACTTTTAACATGTTAAAAACTCCATTATTTTGGATGGCACCATGGTTTTGTGAGTTGTTACTCTCATATTTATTAGTAATTTATCTTATTCTCAAGTATTTTTTTAAATACTTCAGAATGTGCGGTGCATTTAATTCCGTATTCACCAATCAGGAAAGTGGCGAATTTCTCATAACTTTCCTTTATTTTACTAGCATTCTCACTCGGGTCAGCCAACCCAAAAGTGATAAAGACTTTGTCTCGTTTAATAGAAAAATTAAAAATAGGATACAAAGCAGATAATACGTTCGGATTTAAATTGCACGAAGACTCGCTAATAAACGGAGAGACGGCATCTTTGATAGATACAGTATTTTCATATAATGGGTCTATTCCAGGTGTTAGTGGTTCGTTATAACGTTGTTCATTAGGAAAGATACCCATTAAGAACATTGGATAAACATCCGACAAGAACCCAATTCGTTGTTGCACTTTTATAAAGTCTCCAACTTGAGAATTGTAGAACTTGACATCTTCCACTGTTAATATGGTCTTTAACTTTTCCCCATCACTCAAACATTCCCCGGTTAGCTTGTTTGCATCTAATGCTTCTTGTAACCATGTAGGAATAAGATAGAAGCTTACACTTTTTGACAACTCCCATTCGGCATGTTGCTCGACATCATGGGTATAGGATCCTTTCATATTTTCACCTTTACATTAATGGATTCGAAATGGATATTAAACATTTCCTAACAAGCTGTATTGCGTTGCTATACCTTAGCAATAGCGTCAGTGCATCAGAGTTTGAATCTGCTGCTCAAATTGCAAGAGAAACCCTTGAAGTAACTAAATCACAAAAGTCGCTGAATCTAGATGTAGGTTCAGATACACTAACTGAGCTTAAGAGCATTATCAGCTGGCAGCTCAATATCAAAGATTATGATCGTAGTTTACTCGATGCTCAACTTAAACTAAAATTAAAAAGCGAAGATGATACTTTAAAATCAATTCAGAGTGTCCTAGCAGACACAGATGAGAAATCTTTATACAAACGCTTAAAAGGTTTAAAAACGACTTGTACAATGTACAAGACTAAATTACAAATGCTAAGTCATATGGATAATGCTCGATTTGCATACCGTATGACCGAGATTGGTACAGAAAAAGAATTTACTATTCTAACCGAACTGAATGAAATTACCCAACGCACACTTCGTGGCGGTGCAACCAATGCGGCTTACATTGGTTCAGTTGACTTTACTTCTCGAAGTGATATTCGTAAAACCTTAGCAGCAGGTATTGTAGAATACTCGTTAGAAGGTATTCTAGGTTTCGGATTACAGGGTTGGAATAACCTCTACGGTGATCATCAAGGGCAACGTCGTGGTGAAACCTCACTTATTTCAGCGATGGGTCACTCGTATAAGTCTGGGCGTTTAATGAATTGTTTTGCCGAGGTGATTCAGTTTAATAAACCAACTTATATTCTAGAGCGAACCAAAAAACTTCCCCCTGAGCAACGTAAAGCTTGTGCTATTCACATTACGATTGAAAATAACTATTTGGGTGATACCCAGCAGTTATTGAAGTATTACAAAGAACAAGAAACTGGTCAAGAATTTTCAATCATTGGTTTAACTAATGAACAGTTAGATGAGTATGCTGATTACTTACAAGAGAAATTAGCAGGTGATGGAAAGATTCATGGATTCATTGAACAACACGATGCTTCTACTTTTGGTGTTGAAGAATATTTCGATGTCATTAAAAAGTACGAAGATATGGGATATGAAGTTCATTTCGTCTCTCTGGACTATGCAGGTCGTATGTCAACTAAGGGTTGTGTTGCATCTTCTGGTTCTGGCTCGGATAAACGTGATTTAATGAAACGTTTACAAGCACATGCATTGAAACACAAATATGCTTTAATGACTGCTTGGCAAATGTCTTCTGATGCTCAAACTAAATTACGTGAAGGTGAACAGTTTCTGGTTAAAGCAGTACGTGAACTCGGTTATTATCTTGATTGTCGTACCGTTGCAAATGAAGTTGATATGGAAATCTATCAAGCCTTTGTTGTAGTTGGTGACAAAAAGTTTATTACCTGGCAACGGGGTAAACACCGTAAGCCGGGTAATCAACCGGATGAGATCATGAAGTTTTGTGTATATCAAACTTCTAAAGTCGCATTTGTGCGTTGGGATCATGGTGGTAAACCAACCTATACCCATCGTCTAACAGGTGATATTAATAACGTCGGTGCAACTGAATTTTTCGATAATTGATAATAACAAGTTAATGCTCCCCAATTGGGGAGCATTAACTTTATGTTAAAACTTCGCAGCCTCTAACCACAGTGATTTTAAGGTAGGAATAGATAAATCTAAATCAGGATATGCTTGCGCAATAATCGGCCCTGCTTGAGTAAGTATTGCAATTGCTTTACTAAACTCGTAAAAACGAGCACCTTTTAAAAACCCTTGATACATTGCATACTTTTGAAGATCAGTCTGTCGCAAGTTTTCTAATAATGTATCGATAACTTGTTCTAATCCTGCAGTTGCAAGTAACCAATAAAACTGTGCAGGAAGTAGATTTGGCAAAATTGTTTCAGAGATAATTTTATCCACCTCAGTTAAATCAGTACTATTTATTGAGACCTTGTCATTCATAATTTCAAACTGAATATTTGCAGTTTGCAGTTTTGAATGAATTTCTTCAATGTAACCTTGTGGAAGAGTTACTACGATTTGTTTGAGGATTTGACGACGTATTACATCAAACATAGAAAATACTCCAAATTAATTTACTGTGGCTACTGTTGAATCAGGGATAAGAACAGAACCTGATACATAATTACCCCCCGTGTAAGCCATTTGTACAGAAAGATAGTCAATATAGTCACTTGTATAAATGCTACCTCCATGCCGCGTCATATTAGGGTTACCAAAGTAACCCATAGACATTGTTGAGCTAACTTTGCCTCTGATGGAGGGTGGTATGATGATTTGATAAATTTCGTTATTACCATAACCAGAATAATAGAACGATCCTGAGAATATAATACGTTTAGCTATTGGATCATACCAAGCCCGCACATCAAAACTGGTGTCACCGTGCATGGCGCTAACTTCCAGAAAAATGATCTTATCATTAAGAGTTTCTGGATTACGCGTTACAAGGATTTCATTTTTACCATTAAAGAATTCAACAATATCCCCGGTATTGATTGTTTGACCTGCGATAGTGATTGTGCCTCCAGTGAAACGCACACGATCGCGAGTTTGAATTAAATCTAAGTTAACTGTAGATGGCGCGCTAACTGAACTCAGATCATATTCAATGTTTTTATCTGGAGAAGAACTTAGACCTAATAAGGCAGGTCCCAACTCCATAAGAAAAAGTTTCTGCTTTGTCGCACCATTACCGGATTGTGACAATATACCCCCAGCATGATTAACTGATAGTAAAATCTCCGATGTTGTCTTATTGACGTTGATGGTAAAATCTTGATCAGGTGCTAATGTAAGAATGCCACTTTTACTAGTTGCATTTGACGCAGCTGAGAAATATTGATAATTATCTTGATCGGGGTTATATTTGACCATGAGAGCTGCCTTAGCAAGATCACCATTACTTGCAAGAAGTTTAGTGAAAACTTCTTCCAAAGTATCTGCACTAACAAAATAAAGGAAAAATGTCGTTTGTTTTTCAAGCTTGAATATAGCGTTACCCGACGTATGATTTATTTCCACGGGGGTTATGTTAAGATAATCTCTAATACTCTGTATTGAGATATAAATATTCCTAAAAGGTAAATTATAACTACTAGGTAATCCTGTCGCTGCAGCCTCGCTCACGCTATAAAAAACTTGCACAGTTACATTAGGATCCGTGTCCGTAAAATCAAGCACTTTGGTATAATTATCCTCCGTATCCGCGCTCAGAATGGATAAAGAGCTAGTTCGTAATGATATAAATTCTTTTAAATTAATTGGAGCTTCATCTATCGAACTGAGATTACGCCATAAATTTTCAACACCATTTTCATCCACTATTGAAAGTTCATGAATAAGTTCAGGATAACGGATAATTTTTAAACTTAAATAGTTTTTATCTCGGTCTATACCTGCGTAAATTCTATATTCAATATTTGATGCAGAACCAAAACTAGAACCATATTGAAGAGGAGTATGAATATAACCTTTTTTGAGTTTAAATTCCGCCATGATTTCGGTTATTAATCCTTCAGGATCGAAATCTTGCTTTAATTCAAGAGAGGGTCCATAGTCACCTTCTTTAGCATCAAAAATTTCCAATGTCGCTGGCGTTGCTGTATTTTCAAAATCTACACCTGCAACTTCCCAGCCAGGAATAACAAATGAACCTTTTAATGGTTCTTGGCTTGGGTTAATTGTGATAAATGGATTAGTTGTAGAAATAGTTACAGGTTCTTTAATACGATTAGCATCGGCACTTAAATCAAAATCATAAATCGGAGAAAGTTGTGGATAGATAATAACTTTAGTTTTATTATCATGTAGCTGAACATAATCACCTATAGCCACATGACGATCTAATATCTTTAAATTATGGTTTGAGCGATAAATAACCATATCTGCAACTGATTCTATATCGAATCTAAGCTGACTATCGGACACAGTTTCAGTAAGGTCGTACTCAAAAGAAGATGGGGTTGCTTCATCAACTTCTTGGATTACATTAACCCAAGTATAATCCGGGTCTCGGGGCATTCTACCAATTTCATTCCCGTTAATTTCCCAAATTAACTCTGTTTCAGTTTGGACAATTTTTAACCAATCTTCTACCGTATATGCCGAACTAATAACATCCCCTTGTTCGCCTAAAACTATAGAGATTTCATCTTCACCGGTAGTAAGGGTAATTGGATCTCCACCACCTGCATCTTCTATTGGATTGCGACTATTTAATATATCAATTTTTAATTTTGTTTGATAAATACCAATCTGGCCGTTTAGCGGTAAGCGAATCTTGTAAGAAGTTTCTGTTGCTACTTTAAAAGAACTAATAGCAACTTGTTCGCCGCTTAAAGTGACGGAACCTAGTACATTATCACCACTAAAGATGGGTGGTTGACCCATATGAAAAAATTCTATTTCGGCAGGAGTGGTCACAATTTTAACATGTTCAGCCAGGTCTTCAAAAATAAAACCACTCCCACCACCGCCACCGCCACTAATGGCTGGTAATTGAGAAGAAGGAATTTTACCATTAGACCCTAATGTAGGCACGCCGTTAGGTTGACCTTTTTGACTTAATGGAATTGCATCAGTCGTACCAGTGGGACCTAAATACTCTTTAACTTCTTCTAATGAAATAGCATTAGTCTCATTACCATTTGTACCCATGAGAAGAGTATCATCGGTAAGTGGTGTGGAAGTACGAGTTAAGTGATGAATCGTGGATTTTGGTTTTAACATATCTATATATCCTATAACAGTTTTCATAAAATTTGCAGTTTTTACAAAGATACGATGTTGAATAGAGGGGGGTAAAACCCCCTCCTCTTACACAGTTAAAATAACTTCTTCTAAGGTAATATTGTTGTGTCGAATTCCTGTACGACCAGGATTCCAGGTATTACCTTCTGGACGTCCACGTGTATAAATAAAGTTAAATGGATCAGCATTCTTTACTGTATAACCTTTATCCATCACTGCACGTTGGAAGACTGCGTCATAACCTTGACGTACGGTTGCAAACCCACCTACTTTGTCAAACAATGAACGTGGGAAGATCATACAGGAACCTGCACCAACTACATTGTCTTTCATACGCAGTTCAGTTAATAACCAACCAATATAACCCAAAGACTCGTCACGAGCAACGATATTGCCTTTACTTGCCATCCCTTCACCTGCTTGAAGCTGCCAATACAACATTCCACGCATGTATTCAGGATAATAAATATCGTCATCATCGAAGTTTGCGATAATATCAGATTCACATTTCGTAACCGCCATGTTGTGACGTTCACCACCAAAAATGGTTGGATTATCCTCAACTTGAATTTCCAACTTATTACAATTGGTGATATGATCCTTTAAATACTGAATTTCTTCTTCAGTATAGTTCTGAACCACGATCGAAACGACATTGGGTTTCACTGTTTGTCGATTAATGTTCTCAACCACACGTTCTTTGAGTGTAGGGCGCATTGTAGCGATGATTAAGTCATACACCGGTGCATTGCTTATATCAATACTATCTAGCGCTATCTTAGCTGCTGATTTGAATAAATGAAGATTGTTACGCATAGTGTTTTAACCCCAACCGTGCATACAGTTATTAAAAAAATGACGATCTAAAGTGAACGCGCTATAAACATTCAGTGGATGAGTATTGTTTGGGAAGTCACGATGATCGAATAGATTGATACACTGTGGGATTCCTAGGTTACCTGGTAAGATGGTTAATTTGTGGTTTGCGGTACGATAGAAGAATTGGTTCCCTTGTAGTCCAAAACTCTCTGGATCTGTATCAGCAAGCATGGTATTCCAGTTAGGGAAGTAGCGAGAACCTAATCCTGCAATGGCAACATTACGTCCCGCATCCATAGACTGGAAAGTGTTCATATCAGACCAAATACAGAATGGATTCTCTGGATCAGCGCCTGAACTGTTATCCAAGATAACGTTTGATGGATCTACCAATAATGTACCAAACGGGGCACGACCATCAAGTTGTGGATGCAATGCATTCATTTCATCAACCAAGTTTAACATGAGGTTACGCATGACTTTAGAAATTTCTACGCGACGCATTGCATTGGTGATAACTGTTCCTGTATTTTCATCTACCCACAACATTTCATCAGTTAGATAATCCTCGATAGCAGGAAGGATGTCTGCCTTAGCAGTTAACACAGGACCATTATTAATTTTAAAACGAACCCCTGCGCTCATCCATTTATCTTGATCCCAATACCCTTCATCCCCTGGAACTAAACCTGTAATTGTCTTAGTCACAGCGTTAAAAGTAATGTACCATTGATCGTTGGCGC
>JACCEA010589440.1_pt1 | contig 18902 bp, 16 predicted proteins | sample 7449851 | NCBI WGS metagenome assembly JACCEA01 (sample SAMN15323453, study PRJNA562643) | freshwater metagenome | isolation source: river surface water | place: USA:Blue River Watershed | collected 2017-08-18
GCCGGCGCCTTGCTCGGGAACAGGGCCGCCACGACCGAATTGACCGAAGCGTCGGGCGATTCACCTCGAGCTGTCTTGATGACGTTGGCCAGGCCGCCGTCCTTGGCGAGCTTCTGGGGATACGACCAAGCGCGCAGACGCGCGATCGCTCCCTCGACCTCCTCCGTGACCGTGAAGGCCTTGAGGAAGCAGGTCAGATTGAATCGCACGGGCTGGGCGCCGATGAAGACCTGCGTGCTGTTGATCTTGGTGAGATCCGACCGGCCCTGCATCTGCTTGAGCGAGTCGGTGGTCTTTGCCTGCAAGCCCGAGAAGAGCCCCTCGGACTTTCCCTCTCCGTCGCCCATGATGGCCTTGTAGTTGGCCATCAGGGTGCCCGACTGGAGCGTGGCGGTCAGGGCCGGCATCTTCGAATGCAGCCCCGCCCCTTCGAATGGAGAGTTCCAGTTCGGCAAGCCCTCGACGGTCCCGTCGACAACTGCCACCCGGACCTCATCAGACCCCTGGACCGCCTTCCCGTCGTAGTCGCACTGGTAGAAGACCCCGACCAGATTGCGATTCAGGCCGAAGTCCTTCTCCCAGTCGGGGCCCAGTATGGCCACGCTCAGGTGGCCGGATGGCTCTTCAGGCCCAACTGCACGCGCTTGCGCATCGACCGCATACGCCGCATGACGGCCGCCGCGTTGTGCGACTTCATCCGGGCCTTGCGGATCCCGACCTTCTGAGCGGCGGTCAGGCGCACGACGCCGGCGACGCGCTTGTTGATGCGCACCTTCTTGCCACGGCGAACCACGATGCGCTTCTTGTAGACCGCGTCCAACGTCGAATCGAGCGCGGCCTCGGTGGCATCGCTGTCGAACACGAAGGCGTCGATCTCGCTGTCGTCGTAGTCGCCGTCGCCCGCGCCGTCAGCGATGAGCTCGTGGACGCGCTCGGCCGCATTGACCTCGAAGTCCTCGAGCAGCGCGACGATGTCGTCGTCCGAGACGCCCAGGCCGGCCAGGAAGTCCGCGGCTGCGTTGGCGGCAACGGACAGGATGTCCGCCTCGTCGTCGGTGATCTCGCCGTCGTGGTTCTCGTCGGCGATGCCGACCAAGAGAGCCAGGAGACGGTCGGCCAGGGTTTCCCCGTCACCGAGGTCGGCCGGCTTCACCTCGGCCCACTGACGAACCGAGGCGACCGCACGGATCGCGATGTCCTGCTCGGCATAGTTTGCCGCGCTGTCGAGCACGGCCGCATCCTTCTTCGGCGCCGGCGCGGCGGCGGGCTTGACGAGGCCGCGCACGAAGTCGGCAACGCCCTTATGTCCGGTCATGATCGAGATTCCTTGTTCAGCGGGAGATTGTCTGTTGCACGATGATCTGTCGCGCGACACCGTCATAGTGCAGCGCGTAGCCAACGTCGAGCCGGTCGTTTGGACGGAACGCATTGCGCTGCGCCTTGTACTGGAAGGCCTTGCCGTCCATGTAGGCACTCGGGATGATCCAGCCGGAGGCCTCCGCGCCCTCGAAGAGGAACTTCAGGAAGTCCTCCATCTTCTTGATGGCGACCTCCATGGGCAGCTGAAGCACTTCCTTGCCGAACTGGGTCACCCAGTCGTCGATCGTGCTCGCCATATCCGCGGTCGAAACCAGCTTGCGCAGCGACACCTGGGTCTTTGCCAAGGTGAGCGAGTCGGTGAACACGAACCGGCCGCCGCCGTTGTACTTCTCGTAGATCACCGGATTGATCTTGGCCGCGGCCAGATCCGAGAGCTCGTTCTCGGTCGGGTTGTAGATCTGCCTGATGCCGGTCCGGTCGAGAGGCCAGTTCTTGCCAGCGATCGGGTAGTTCTTCGGCGCGAAGCCCTTCGCATTCGTCTGGGCGTTCCGCTGGCAGGCTCGTGCGATGTTGTATCCGGAAGTGCCGAGAACCGTCTGGGGACCGTTCAGCATGTCGTCGGAAAGCAGAGGGGCCCAGAACGCCGCAGCGTAGTGCGTGTCGGCGTTCAAGGAGTCAACGAACGTGATCGCGGCGGCTGGCGTCAGCGCCCCGGAGACGTCGAAGCGAAGTTGGCGATTGGTGTCGTAGGCCAATTGCAGCATGGCGGCCAGGAACGCCGGGGACTGATTCCCACCCGAAGCGATGTAGCCATAGTCATAGCGCGTCGCCTTGAGCCGGGACGCCGCTGTCGCATAGTCAGTGACGTCGTATCCGGTGCCGCCCTCCGTGAAGTAGAGCATCACCGGAGAGACGCGCAGATTCGGGGCACCCGTGGCGCTCGAGTTCCCGTAGAAGTCAGTCGTCGGCGTGATCGCGGTCGTGGTCCCGACGGCAATCGAGACGTCATCGGTCTGTTTGGCGACCACATCGGGCAAGAACAGCGACTGGCCGAAGTCGTCGACCGCGGTCGGATTCAGCGATCCGCTGAACTCGTGCAGTAGGTTCTTGTCCCTGGGATCCCGCAGGCGCACCCAGATCAGGGAGTTGTCGACGGCAGCGCCCGACGTGTTCTTGAGCAGGTCGGTATGGAACTCGACGATCACACCATCGTTGAAGCACTCGTGGTGGGTGATTGCCAGGATGTCACCAGCCTGGAGCCCGCTGCCCAGCGCGACGGACGACACACCGGCGGCGATACGCAGATTGATGGTCTGCGACACCGGTGCACCAGAGAGCGTCAGTCGTTGGATCACGGACCGCTGAGCGCCCTTGAACAGCGCCTCGTAGACGTGGACGGTGGCCTCGTTCAGGGCATTCGCCCGGATCGGGCCCGGCCGACCGATCTTGGCCAGCACGTTCGATCGGTCGACCAGGAACGGCCGATCGATCCGCCCGCGGACGCACCGCATGGCGATCGCGAACACCTGATCAGAGTTGTCCGGAGCGAAGCCGTCCGAATTGTCGATGATCGGGTTGAGCTGAATGCCTGGCTGGTAGCCCAACTGGCGGACGAACGCGACGGACATGGGGTGCTTCCTGTTTCAGTTCAGACGATCGGCTCGTCGATGGTGACCACCAGGCCAGATTCGATGGTGTGGATCTGGGCGTAGTAGGCGGCATCGGTGATCAGGCGCCGCAGTTGGTCGGCGTCTGCCACCGAGAAATTGGCCGTGTCGATCGGGTCGACAACCACACCGACCTCCGGAAAGACGAGCGTGAACTGCGACCCGTTCTCGATCGTCCCGGTGGCCGGGTAGCTGGCGGAAGCGACGGCCGGCGCCGCCTCCACATGCGGGCTCTGGCCCGCATGGACCAGAGCGCCCACGTCGATCTGCTGCGCGGGCACGTCCGATTACTCCAGGTTCGTGACGTTGATCACCACGCCACCGCCGATGGCCGACGCGACGTGGGGATTGACCGCGGTGAACTGGCGCGAGTAGAACCCGAAGCCGTGTTGCATGTCGCGGGTGACGCCGAGTTGCACCACGGTCGGAGGAACCGCATCGCCGAGCACGAACGGGTTGCGCGCCACCTGGGACGACCGGCCGATCCACAGGGTTTCCTCGGAGTTGACGGTGGAGGCCAGACCCTTCGGGGTGTAGTAGATCTCGAACTTGCCGAACAGCCGGCCCAGGCGGTAGATGCCGGGGCGATCAGCCAGGCCGGACGGCTCGAAGAGCTCGCGCGGCAAGGCCATGATGTTCGCGGCGACCTTGTTGCCCACGTAGCCGTGGGTGATCCCGTGGTCGAACGTGGCGTTGGCCATCTTCTGCGACTCTTCGCCGAGGGTCGCCGAGAAGTCCTGCCACACCTGGGCACGGGTCTTCTGGGCGCCCATCACGGCCCAGGAGAAGTCATGCGACCGACCGCGCGCACGGCCGATTCGCATGGCCTTGCGCAGCACGTCGTAGTGGCGCTCGTTGGCGACCTGGTTGCGAATCGAGACCAGCGCCTCGGCTTGGGGATCCAGGCCGAGTTCGTTGCCGAACTGGCCCTTGGCATCGATGGTCTGCTGAGCCACGACCTTCCAGGGGGTCGCGTACAGCTTTAACGTCAGGGCCTCGGTGATCACGTTCGGGATCAGTTGAGGGGCCTTCTCATAGTCGATGAAGCCTTCCGCGTGAACCACGACCGGGATGGCGTTGATGGTCGCAGGCAGGGCCGGAGTGAAGGTCGCCGTGACCTCGCTGGTGGTGAGATTCACGCTCCCGGAGAGGATGTGCGACGTGCCCTGCAGGGTGATCTGACCCGACAGCGGCGAGTTGCCGGCTGCAACCATGCCAGTCTCCATGCCGACCTGCAGGCCATTCACGTAGATGATGGTCCGGCCGGCGAGCATCGGGACCGCGGCGGTCGCGGCATCCGGGACCTCGGGGTTGGCAACGGAATTGACCACCGTGTTGGCGGCGCGGAACGTACCCGTGAAGTCCCCGGCAGCGAGGGTCAGCGCGATCGAGCGCGCCGCGCCCACGAACTGCCCGCCAGACGACACGCCGTCCATCAGGGCGCCGGTACGGAAGTCGCCCCAGTCGCGGCCGGCCTGGTGGGTGACCACGATCAGACGCGCCTCGTTCGAACCGATGTCGGTCGGCAGATAGTTGGCGACGGGCACCGCCTCGGCGATGGCCGACAGGACCGCGATCGCCGCCCGGTTGGGCTGGAGCGACAGCTGGTCATGGTGATCGGTCGTCGCGCTGTCCAGGAGGTGCTTGTACTTCTTGCGGCCGCTGTCGGTCACCGCGTACGCCTGATGCAGGGCGGACGACAGGATGTCGCCGGTCGGGCGCACGCCGTGGAGGCGCTCGTATTCGCCGACGCCGTCCAGGACGGCCTTGATGAACTTGCTGTGCGACTCTTCCGGCAGCGAATCGAGGATCCCGCTCAGAACCTCGGGAGGTTCGAAGCCGAGATCATCGGCCGACGAGTTCTTCACGTTCGACAGGAAGTCGGTGGCGGCGGCCGAGTCGAAGACGCCGTTGGCCTTGCTCTCGGTCTGGAGGAGAGCCGCAGCGACGAACGCGGCGGCCTGCTCGGCCTTCGGCTGGCCGATGTAGGTGAGGTGAGATGACATGCAGTTCTCCGATCAACGGTTGGGGGTTGCGCGGAACCCCCGCGCCACAAGTTGCGGAGTGAATCTTCAGAGCCCGTCAACCCCTCGGCGCGCGCCCTTTTCCAAACTCACGCGGCGCGCAGCCCGGCCAGCTTTTCAGTGGCCAGGACGATGGCCTCGTCAACCGCCGTGATCTGTTCGCGGAGCCGCGCCTCGATCGTGGTGGCTGCCGACCTCATCGCCGGCGGCAGCGGCACGCGCGCCTTGGCGAGCGCCTTCTGGAACGCGGTGCGGTTGCGCCCGAGGAATGCGACGATCTCGGCGATCGCACGCTTCTGGTCCTGCTGGTCTTTCACTGGGAACTGGCGACCGTTGACCAGGACCTGGTAGACATCGCCCGTCTCCTTGATCCGCAAGGCGACCTTCTGGCTGTCGGCCATGGCCAACTGGATCTCCCGATAGGCGATTCCAGACGACCGCCGGATCTTCGGGTCGACCTCGAGCACCGCCACGGGCGCGCCCGCCTTCTCGAAGTAGGCGGGCAGACGCCGGGCGACGGCATCGCGAGATGACAGGTCGGCGAAGGAGAAGATGAGCGCTTTCATAGTTGGAGCCCTATCAAGCGGGCGGGCCGGACGTTCCGGTACCGCCCTGGACGTTGGTGTGGCTGTGATCGGACCCGATGTTCTTGCCGTTGGCTGTCGCTGTCCCGGATACGGCCAGGCCACTCTGCAATGAGGTGGGACCGGTGACAGACAGGGTCCCATCGATCGTCGTCGGCCCCTTGATCAGCACGGTCGCGCCTTCCAGCGTCATCGCCGCCCCGGCCTTGATCGTGACCGTGCCATTCGCGTTCATCCGGATGTCAGCGGCCTGAACGGTGAACTGCGCGTCGGCCTCAAGTTCGAGGTTCGCGTGGTGCCAGCGCCTCCAATCGGCCCGGTTTTCCTGGTGCCGCGGCCGATACCCCATCACCACCGGGTGGCGGGCATCGCCGTTGATGAACATGACCCAGACCCGATCGCCGGGCAGGATCTCGATCTCTGTGTTGTCGGTCTTGTCACCCAGCGGGTAGACCAGTTGGGCCTCGGCCAGGGCCACGGCGCCATCCGTCACGCCTGGGATGCTCACCGTGACCGTGCGGCGCCCCTGGTCATAGGAGACGACCTCGGCCGGGTAGATGCCGGGTAGGCTCACTGCGCCAACCTCGCGAGCCAGTACTTCGAGAAGGCCTCAGATGCGACGCCGCCGCCAGCCGCTGACGACCGATAGACATGCGCAGCGGTCAAGATGACGCGCCTCTCGTCGCCGTCCTTGATGACCTGGCCGGCACGTACGGAGCGCGCTAGGCTCATCTTGACCACGTTGGTCCGGACCAGAACCGTGCTCAGATTCACCAGTTGCCGGTGGGTCTTCATGGGCACAAACTCGGCCGCCCTGCCCTGCTGTTGCCGGCCATGGATGAGCTTTCCGTCCGGGCCGGTCGAGTAGAACATCGGGACGGCTGCCTGCACTGCCAGGTCGAAGTCGACCGATTCGGACGACATCCCGGTCTCCGCGACCGGATCCTGGGCGAGCAGCGAGGCCAAGCGCGGGAAATGAACCCGCCCCTTTTCGTCCAGGGTGATCGTCGCCGCCTCTTCCTGGAGCACGCGCGCGATTGCCGTCGTCGGGCACTCGCCAATCTGCGAGGCGAACCGGTCGATGGCGAAGTCGGTTCCGATCGCCACCTTGGCGCCGCAGGCCCGGTAGGCCGATCCGATCGTCGTCGCCTTGAGCAACACGGATCGCTTGCGCAGCGTCGCCACGTCGGCAACCGAGTCCATCAGCCCGGTCACCTTGATCGATCGCCGCACGCGCTCTCCTTGGGCTCCGGCGTGTCCGGGTGGGACGTCGCGCTTCAGGATCCGGTACTTGGTGCGCTCGTCCCCGAACTCGACCACATTCCCCACCGCCAGGGCGGCGAAGAGGTCGTCATCGTGGAGCAGGGTCAGTTCGATCGTGCGCGGGATCGGAACGAGGTCAGACCGCTCGATCGCCGCGAGCAGGACGTCCCCGCGCTGTAGCTGTCCGCCGATGTAGAGCATCGCGGATCAGATGCTGATCACCGGCTGCTGAAATGCCTTGTGCGGCAAGGCCTCTTCGGCGCGCTCGATGTCGGATGCAATCTCCGAGGACGATCGCCCGTAGGGGTCGGCCCCGAGGTTCCGCGATGCCTCCTGCAGGAACGCGTTCTGACGCTCGACGTAGAGCACGAAGAGAGGGCGAATGATCGCCCATTCGCCAGAGGTAAGTTCCGTGGCCGGCGTGATCTGGTCGATCAGGACCGGGCGGATCGGGCTGCGGCCGACCTCCGCGTATGTGCGCTTCGGCGTCTCGTCGTCTGCTGGGTCTGCGTCCGGGGATAGGGACAGGATCTGTCCGTACCCGGCGAACATCCGGGTTGCAGCGATACAGAGCGCCAGGACGTCGTCCGGTTCGAGCACGATCCCGATCCGGCACTCCCGGTTCAGGTAGTGGTCGACCAGGCCGGAGATCGGCAAGGCACCCGGCACGAGATCAGCTCAGGTTCCCGGGGAACGACTCCCCGAAGTAGTGGAACATCATCGTGCCGTTGACGATCAGAGCCTGGGATCGGTTCTCCCAGTCGCGGTCCGGGTTGTCCAGCACCAGGAATGCGTCGCGGATCTCGATGCGGCGATAGTGAGCGTCCGGCGTGCCCTCGTAGACGGTCGCGTTGAACATCGCTCCGGCTTTGGCAACGAGGGTGTCGAACATGCCCTGCATTGCGCCCTGGCGCGTTTCGTAGAACGACACCGGGCCCTGATGGGCGATCTTGATCTGCTGTGCCTGCCACAGCATGCCCCCAAGCGGAGTGGAGACCTCGATCTCGCCCATGGACGACGTGATCGGCCACGGGAACTGCTTCGTCAGCAGATGCAGTTGCTCGAATTCCGAGATGACCATCGTGGCATCGGACGAGACGGCCTTGTCGCCCATCGCCCGCGTGGCGTTGTAAAGGGAGGCGAGGTAGGCCGGAGTGGACACCGTCATAATAGGTCCTGTTGTGGGCGTTGATGCCGCACGACTCTACCCGCGCCGTGTAGAGCGAGATCCGCCCCTTATCCGGAGTGCCCGATGCCCCAAGAGTTCCGCCGAGACGGCGCCATTGCCACCCTGACGGCCTACATCGGCGCTGGGCGGCTGACCGGAAAGTCTCAGGAGATCGCCCAGGATCTGGTCACCGCGAGCACGACGCGCCGAGGCGGTCTCTCGGACGCGCAGTGGGGTCTCGTGGAGCGCTTGATCAAGCAGGTTGAAGCGCCCGCCGCCCAGAGCCCGGCCGGGCCCGAGCCCGAGGACCTTGGGTCCAGGTTCGGCGGCGTGTTCGAGTTGTTCGAGCAGGCAGTTCAGAACGGGATCAAGCACCCGAAGATCCGCCTGGCCACCGGCGATGGCCAGGCCCTGATGTTCGTAAGGGCTGGATCCGGCTCCCGCTACAGCGGCCAGATCATGATCACCGACGGCGGCCGGTACCCAAACAACCGGTACTTCGGTCGGATCGACGATGCCGGGCGGTTCGTGGGCGGCCGGGACCTCACGCCCAGCGTCGCGTCATACCTGCGGGCATTCAACGCGAATCCGGCCGACCTGGCGCGGGTCTATGGCCAGAAGACCGGACAATGCGCTTTCTGCGGGCTCGAGCTCAAGGACGGTCGGTCGATCCACCACGGGTACGGGCCGATCTGCGCTGACCGGTGGGGGCTTCCCTATGGAGATGTGCCGGATGGCGAGGAAGTCTTCGATCAGGCGGATCTGTTCGCGCAGTAGCCTCTCCCGACCGGCGCTTGACAGGCGCCGCCATGCCTGTGGTAATCTCTCGACACCGACATATATGTCTCTGTCGTAGCGGGATGCCAACATCGTTGACAGCTCGGCCTGTTCGCCGTAACGTCCACGTCAGGTGCTCAAAACACCTTCATACAGCGGCAGACCGCACCCGAAAGACATGCGGTTTTTTTGCGCCCATAGGTTTCCTAGGGCCGGGTGTGCGGCTAATACAAGACCCCGCAAGGGGAAATATGCCCGCCGTCTGTATGCGGTTTTGAGCACCCGGCCGCCCCTCTCAAAAGGGGGCACGACTTGAAATCGTCATACAGGAGCCATCATGGCTGACGCATCCACGCCCGCGCTTGACCCTCAATCGCTCATTTCCGAGCGCCTGTTCTCCTCCGCCCATTTCGACATCGACGCGATTCGCTGTTCCCTTGACCACCCGCGCCCAGGGTCTGTATCTTTCTCTCACGGACATAAATGTCTGTCCCTGCCGAAAGGATTCGGCAGGCTTGACAAATCGTCGCGGCTCATAGAGGATCAGAACGTCCCTGCAAAAAACAGGGATGCGGGCTTGGTCGCCCGGGACAACAGGCGCAAAGAGCCGCGCCGATCAACATCGTTGCGGCTTTTTTGTGCGCGCAGCTTCGCTTCAATGGCGGGGCCGCGGGGGACCCTCGCAAGAGGGTGCCGGTTCCTGTTGCCGGTCGACCAACCCCTGCGGTTCCCGCCACCCGTTCTTGGTCGAGCGGGTGGATGGGTCCTAGACCTTGTCCAACAGGAGCCATCATGGCTGACGCATCCACGTCCACGCTTGACCCTCAATCGCTCATTTCCGAGCGCCTGTTCTCCTCCGCCCATTTCGACATCGAAGCGATCCGCGTGCTCGCCGATGACATCGAAGCCGGTGACGCCCGTGACGAACGCATCCTGGCCGGCGCCATCACGGCGCTGACCGAGCGCCTGTCCCGCACCGTCAGCGAGATCGGCACATCCCTGCTCGTCGGACAGGAGGCGTGATCATGAACATCGTCATCGCCGACACCACGATCCGCACCGACGCCCAAGGGCGGTATTGCCTCAACGACCTGCACCGGGCAGCTGGCGCAGAGAGCCGGCACCAGCCCGCAAACTGGCTTCGGATGCAGCAGACACAAGATCTCGCGGCCGAAATCGATCGCGGTGGGATTCCTCAGATTCGAGGAATCGAGTCGAAACAAGGACTTGGCACGTTCGTGGCCAAGGAGTTGGTCTACGCCTATGCGATGTGGATCAGCCCGGCGTTCCACCTGAAAGTCATCCGTGCGTACGACGCTATGGTGTCGGCGCCGCCGGACCCGATGGTCCTGCTTTCCGATCCGGTGGCCCTGCGCACCGCCCTGCTCTCCTACAGCGAGCGGGTTGTGGCCCTGGAGTCGAAGGTCGGCGAGTTGGCTCCGAAGGCCCAGGCGCTGGACCGGCTGGCGAAGGCTGACGGAACGACGAGCATCACCGACGCCGCGAAGGACCTGAAGATGCGGCCGACCGACCTTTTCCAGTGGATGCATGCCCACCACTGGATCTACAAGCGGGTCGGGACGAAGTGGATCGCCTACCAGGACAAGCTCCAGCAGGGCGTCCTGACCCACATCGTCAACACCGTCGCGCGCGCCGATGGTTCCGAGAAGACCGTCGAGCGCGTCCACGTCACATCGAAGGGCCTGACCAAGCTCGCCAGCATCTTCGGCGTCGCCCTTGAGGACGACCCCCAGGCTGCTTGAGTGATCGGGGGGCGGCGCTCTGCCGCCTCACCGTCAGCTACCGCCGAGCCCGCCAGTGATCAGGTGGGCCAGAGCCCGATCTGAGACGTTCTGGCCCACATCTTCTGGGGGCGGCGCGACCCGCACGTTGACGTCGCCTCGGCCGGAGCCGGCCGCCACCTGCGGCGCCGGGCCGACGTTTGGCACACTGACCGAGGCCGCGGCCCGGGATACCGACGGCACGCTGCTCGAAGGCGAGGCCACGACGCTGTTGTAGCGCGCTGTCAGCGCCGCGGTGTTCTTCTTCACGTAGTCGGCCGCCGAGGCTGAGCCGGCGCCGTAGTTCAGGCCCATCGCCTTGGCGGTCTCTGGCGATACGGACCCGCCGGCTTGCGCGGCCCGGGCCACATCTTTAGCCCCGCCGATGCCCAGCTGGTGGGCCATGTAGACGTTCTCGGCAGTCGCCGGCAGACCTGCCTTCTGAAGCGCGGCAATGTTCTGCTGCGTCAGCCGCATGGCCCCCTGGATGTTCTGGTCGACGTCGAATCGGTCCTTCACACCGACGCTGGTCGCGGTCCGACCGGTGAACTGGAAGAGCCCGAGCGCGCCGGTCTTGCTGATCGCGTTCGCGTTGCCGCCGGATTCCATGGCGGCCATCGACAGCATCATCTTCGGATCCAGCCCTGCGGCCGTGGCCGCGGCTGTGATCTTGTCCCGGATCTCGGGCGACATGCCTCCCGTGTTCGCCGACGTGTTGGCCCCCGATGCTTTCAGATCTCGAACCCGCGCGGCCTCGGCGTCGGTGTAGGACCCGTATCGAGTCAGATCGCTCCCTCCGTTGATCCCCTCGAAGGTCTGTCGCCGGCGGCCGCCGCCATCAGACAGCGCCCAGTTGATGGCCGACGAGAAGGCGCCGGTGGCGGCCTTGACCGGGGCTGATTCTCTGACCTGGTTGACGACCTCCTTCGCCTTGTCGACCGCGGCCGTGCCGACCTCGACGACCTTCTCGGCCGCCTGCTTGGCGATCTTCCCTGGGCCTGTGCTGAGCAGGGTGTCGAATGCGCCCTTTGCCCAGTCGACGAAACCACCCCATGCGGCGCTGATCATCTTCGGGATGTCGGCCGTCTTCACCATGTCGACGAAGCCATTCCAGGCCCCAGCGATTTTTCCGGGAATGTCAGCGTCGGCGAGCTTACCGACCCATTCGCCGAAGATCGATCCCAGGCGCTCACCCCCTTCTGTGCCCAGCCAGGAGCCGACGATGCCTCCGATCACGGTTCCAAGCCCGGGCAGGAGCATTGTTCCGATCGTGGCGCCCAAGGCTCCCCCGGCCAGCCCACCGCCGACCGCACCAAGGCCGCTTCCGACGCCCTTCGCCTTGTCGCCATCACCGAGGAACGATGCCCCCGCTCCCAGCAGGCCCAGCAGCGGGCCAATCACCGGCAGCCGGCCCATGAACTTGCCAGCCTTGCCGAGCCCGCCCAGGAGCGCCCCGCCACCCTTGAGCAGCCCCCGGCCCAGCAGCCCCGCTCCGCCCATTGCCGCCTTTCCGATGCCTCCGACGCCGCCGGCCAGCAGCTTGAGCAGGCCGCCCCCCATGGGCAGGAGGCGGAGCAGGCCGCCGAGTAGCCCTCCCCCGCCCCCGTCATCCGCGCCGGCGCCGATGACCTGCTGCTCCGCGCGCTTGAACGCCGAAGGCTTCTTGTAGCGCAGAGGCTTCACCAGTGCCTCGTGGATCCGAGACAGCCACTTCGTTGACCTCTTGCCCTCGGCCGCCTCGTCCTTTCTGGACCTGAACAGCATGCCCATGCCACGCCCCAGGGGGGCGATGACCGGCATGGTGGCCCGTTTGACCTCGTTGGCGGCGGCGATGGTCGGATCGAGCTCGTCCAGGCCACCACCGGGCATGGAGTCGCGAACCGCGTCCTTGATCAGGTTCCTGAGCTTCCCGCCACCATCGCCACGGTCATCATCGCCCTGGCCGGGCCCGAATCGACCCCGCCCATCGCGCTCCTGGTGCCGGGCGCGCGCCTCGGCCAACTTGGCGCGCCGCTCTCGCTGCTCCCCGGTGATCTCGGCGCGGCGCTGAGTCGCATCCCCGTTCTGAACCAAGCGCAGCAGCGCCCGGCCGGTCGGCTCGTTGACAGAGCCCGCACCTCGGATCCGATCTGTCGCGGACGACGATCGAACCACCGGCGACGCCGAAACCGTCGCCCGACGCCCCTGGTTGACGCGCAGCGCAAGGCCCGCTCGAATCGCGGCAACGTCCCGGGCGATACCGTAGATCTCCTGCGCTTGTCGCTGGGCGTCGACCGGCGTGGAGATCAGAAAGCCATCTGAATCGGCCTGCATGTCAGCTCTGCTTAAACGTCGCCAGGCTCGTGTCGGCCTGGGTGAATACCATCGTCACGCGCTGGAAGTCCTGCTCAGCCCGGTTCAGGTCGATCTCCATGGATCCCGCCCGCACCAGCAGGGTGTCGACCTTCACCTGGGGCGGTACTGGCCGGCCAATGTCGATGAACTGGTGAATCACCTTGAACCGGATCAGGTAGTCGATCGGCAGACCGACGGTTCCATCGTTCCGCACTGCCTGGGCTGACTTCGCGGCGAACCAGCGCTGCAGGGTCCCCATCTCGTCGTCATAAGTGGTGACCCGGAAATCCGTGTGGACCGAGGCGTTCGGGGTGTCGAACTCGGCCGCGCCAACCCGGATCCGGTCGCCCTCCACGTTCAGCAGCGAGTAGGAAACCTCGATCGCGAAGAAGTTGAACAGGGACTCGGGGTTTTCGTATGCGGTCGCCCCGGCGGCGGTGGCATAGTCGCTGACCTCGAGCGTCCAGATGTTCGATCGGGCCCGGTGCATCTGGCGCATCTGATCGTAGATCTCACGCGCTCGGCGCGCGCTGAGCCCGCCCCGCAGCCTGGTGGCGGTGTTGGCGGTCAGGTCCAGAGACCCGCCGGAGAGCGCCTGGGGCACGCCCGCGGCCAGGGCGTTGACAATCGGAGCGCCGGCTGCGGCCAGCGGATTGCTGGGCATGGAGCCGATCAGAGACTGGCCGGAAGGGATCACCAGCCCGGACGGGCCCACGATGTTCCCGAAGACGCTCCCGCCGTGCGTCGGCACATCGCCGCCGAAGGCCATCACCCCGACGGTCTGGGTGCCGCCTTTGATGATGTTCTCCTGGACCCTGGCGATCCCCTGGGCCGCCGAATTGATGTTGGTGGCCAGGCCCCGGGTAGCCGCGGAGATGATGTTCTGAGGCGCCGACATCACATTGGCCCGCAGGCCCCGAATCGGAGCGGTGGCGGTCTTGGTGGCCTGCGCCGCGATCTGGTCAAACAGACCCATCGCCGCCCCCGTTGCTCGATTCTGTGGCGGTGGTCTTCTTCACACGGACGTTGATCGGCGCACGCGCCTCCGGTGGCTCTGCCGCGGCCGGGCCGCCCCCAAATGGCGGGCCGCCGCCGAATCCTCCGCCACCGAACCCATCCGCCCCGGCGTCCCGCGGCGGGGCCGTCATGAGCTTGCTCAGGGTTGCGGCGATGTCATCGTCCAGGGTGAGTAGCTTCGTCAGATAGACCTTCGCATCCGCCTCTTTGGCCCCGAGCTCCTTGAGCGTCTGCAGGTTCTGCAGCAGAAGCGCCCCCGCGCCCATGGCGTCGGATCGCGTGCGTTGCTTCTCCGCCTCGAGCGCGCTGATTGAGCCAGCGAAGTTGATCTGCCACGGCCGCTCACCATCCGGGAACACGACCCCGAATTTCTGGAAGGTGTGGATGTCGATGATCTGGTTGAAGAAGTCCGTCAGGCTGGTGCGCAGGATCCGCGCGCGCTCGGCGGCTTGGGCGGACACCCGGAAGAACCCGCCCTCGCCCAGGCCGCCCGCCAGTTGATCTGCGAACCCGATCATCGACAGATCGACGCCGAGAGCGCCGGCCAACAGCCGGGCATGGAACATCACGTCCTCGACGGTATAGGACGACGATCCGTCCGACCCGCGGCTGGGGAACGCCTGAATCCCCGTGACCTGCTTCTCATTGAACATCGGCACGATGTGCCGGATTCGCTCGAGCGCGGGGCGATTCGCCTTCAGCGCCTCCTCGGCCCGGGCCTTCGACCTCTTGAAGATGTTCGCCGTCGACCTCAGGAACCGGTCTTGCTGCTCGGTCGTCATCGACTCCAGGTTGACCCCCAGCATCTGCTCGTCGATCGAGTCGAGCAGGCGTTGGCCAACCAGGCCGACCAGCGTCGACATCAGATTGTCGTAGGCCTCCTCTGCGTTGTAGAGGAATGACCCACCGGCCATGGCGGGAAGCATCGGCAGATCGTTGATGTCGTCTGTCGACAGTGCCATCCGGACCGCCTTCGAGACGATCGATTGCTGAGGCACCCAGTTGGAACGCTGCAACTTCATGCGCGCCATCTGGATCGTGCTCAGCCGATCGAACTCCTTCGGCCCGGAGAACGCAATGAAGCCGACTGTCTGGTTGCCCTGCTCATAGGGCTGGATCAGGATCGGATTCACCAGTTCATCGACCAGCACGTCCTGAACGCCGACCCCCTTGGCCGAATAGACGCGCCCGTAGGAGTCGCCGAAAGCGGCAGCGTTGTATGTGACCGTCCAGGCGATGCGGTTGAACATCGGGGCCAGAGACTTCTTGATGTCCTCCAGGATCCGGCGATTGCCGCGATCGGTCGCATTGTCGAGAATCGCCCGATCGCCAGCGTCACGCCGCGGCTTCGGTGCCTCCTGGTCACCGCCTACGTCATCGCCCTGGGCCTTTGCGCCATCAGGCTTGGCGTCGATGAAGACGATCTCGCCCGTTGTCTCGTGACCGCCAAGTGCGCTGGTCACCAGTAGCCCGAGTGCCGTGGACACGATGGGGTCGTGCGCCATCCATGACCACTTCTCGTAGATGGCTTGGCGCAGCCGCGCAGGGCGCTTGCCCTGCGTTAGCATCATCGAGACCGAAGTCCCACCGTTGTAGAGGTAGGCTTCGCCCGCGTCGAGCGTGCCGCTACTCTGGGCGGATCGACGGAAAATCGCCTTGGCGCGCGCCAACAATCCCGCGACCGGGCGCTGCTTGGCTACGGACTGGTCTTCATCGGCCATCGGGCGGAATTCCGGGATTGTGGGCCATCCCGGGATTGTCTCGGCCGCCCCCGGTCAAAGGCGCGCCGGTTTTCCCCTCCCGCCGCTACTCTGGGCCCTCGAGATCCGGGTCGAACAGCCCCCAGATCGGGTCGTCCTCGGTGGAGTCCCCCGAGAGATCGAAGTGCCGGGTGCCGGCCATCATCGTCTCGAGGTACTCATCGGCGAACTCCTGGCCGGCGATCAGGCTCAGCACCGGATCGAACTTTCCTTCCGCGTCGCGGGCGCAGTACTCGGACCGGATCAGCGGCTCGTCATACGGGCCGAAGTCGCGCAGCGGCCGCACTGCGGCCTTGACGGCCGGCCAGTAGGGCCCGAACTGCAGATATCGGTCGCGGTGGCCGTCGAGCTTCGCCACGACGGCCAGGGACAGCACGTCGAGTAGATCACGACCCTTGGTCTGCAGCGCCAGGTCGGCCCGCCTTTCGGTCAGGTACTCGGGACGAAACTTGTAGGCGGTGTAGGTCATGGCTTAGATGGGCTTGGCCTGCAGTTTCCCGACCAGATCGGGTCGCGCGATCATGATCGCATTGAACACCGCCACGGTGGTCTCCCACCCGACGGAATCCATGTTCCACCAGGCCCGGCGGCCGGCCACTCGGGCGGAGATCTCCTTGATCAGTTCCTTGTGGGGCTTCGTCTCGCCCGTGATGATGACCCGATCAGTCTCACCGCCTGCAACCAGCCCGGCTTCTGCACCGCCGAGACTCGCCTTCGCGAACTTGATCTTGCTCCGGAAAGTGTTCTCGGCCATCTGGTAGAGGGCCGGCCACGGTTCCGCGATCTCTCGGAAAGCGGAATCCACCGCCTCCCGAACCGCGGCATCGACCCCGGCCTCATCTTCAAACGCCCGGTTCAAGGCCGCGCCGATGTCGACAGGGCGGGCCGCATTGAGCGCGATGAAGACCGTATCGGAATGCATCAGATCCTCCCACTCTCCAGACTGGAAGTCCTCCTCGGTGAACCTGAACCCATTGGTCAGCGCCCATTGGACGGCCTCGGCGCCAAACGGTGCCGAGACGAAGTTGTAGGAATCGAACACTTCGCCGTCTCGGCCCGGCAGCACCCTGAACGCGTCCCCACGGGGGTTCCAAGCGATGACCTGGGATTGATGGTCTGCGATCGCCCGGAGAGCTCGCCCAGATACGTCAGGACTGACCGGAATGGCGAAGTAGGGACTCCGTAGTTTGCTGCTGTTCGGCTTCATCCACAGAATGACCTCGCGGGTCATGAGAGTGGCCACGTCCGCCACATAGTTCGAATACAGACGGATCTCCGAACCCGGCGTCCGAATCGCCGTCAGATCTGACCCTGGCGCATCGATCGCGCTCAGCATCTCATCGTCGTGATGAGCAGCCTCGCGGAGCGCGGCCGCATAGCGCGCATCCTCCGGCGTGACGACGTCCCACTCATCGCCCGTCATCTCAGCCACGCGGACGCGCGCCCCACCCAGGAGACCGCCACCCGCCGGCAACTTGGCCCATCCATCGTGGACCGCGTACAGCCGCTGCGCCCCATCCTTCTCGCGCCGATACGCGAAGTCGCCGCTCGACACGATCCGCCCGCCGACAATCACGGCCTCGCCGGCTTCCGCCGCGTCGACCGCCCGCTGGCTGTACCCGCCCTCGAGCTTGCCGAGCTTGATGAACTCGCTGCGAGCCTGGCTCAGCATCGCCTTGGCGCTGGCCACCGACTCCTGCCACTCGTCATGGAGGGCGCTCCCTTCCTTGATCTCATACCGGCCGCCGATGTAGCCGCCTCGACCATATGCCTGCACCAGGTTGTCGATGCCTCCCTGGCGCATGACCCCACCGGCCATCGGCATAGCCCGCGCCATGGTTCCATCTAAGTCGATCGGCTGACTTCTGGTCTCGTCGATCGCAGTTTTGACCACGCTGGAGATGTCGTCGTAGCGCCGCATCAGGTCGTCATAGGCGGCCTTTGCCCTCGCCACCACGGCCGGTGATGCCTTGACGTTGGCGGCCTTCGCCCTGGCATCGCGCATCTGCCTGCGGATCGTCACCATCGCCCGCAGTTTCTCGACGACCAAGTCCTTCGGGCTCTCGAAGGCCGCAAGGAACTTGCGCTGCAGCAGGACGACGTCCAGATTGTTCATTTGCTCACTGCGCACGGCGGACTGGCGGGCAAGCCGATTGCTCTCTTCGGCCCTCTCTTGGAGCTTGCGCACCGCATCGGCATCGCCGATCGCTTCCATCATGCTCTCGTAGTCGGAATTCGACAGGCTGCCGCCCACCGACACGCGCTCGGTGTCCGCCGCAGGCTCCATGAACTCGCCAATCCAGTCGGCTTTCCTGCCCACCAGCATCCGCTTGTACGTGTCGAAAGTGCCGTCGGCGTCGTAGTGGTAGACGCTGACCGTGGCCAGGTCATTGCCCTGGCGCACGCCACGCCCGTTGCGCTGATGGATGCTGTCCGGCGTCCATCCAATCGTGAAGTGGTGGATCGCCTGGGTTCCCTTCTGGAGGTTCACCCCGAATTCGGCCTTCTTGTTCGCGATGATGGTCCGGAATCGGTTCTCGTCGCCCATCGCGTTGAAACCGTCCTGGACATCCTGCATGTCCGCGGCATCCTTCATCACCTGGGCATTGACGACCACGATCCTACCGGGCTGAACGCCCGCGCGCTTCGACAGGGCGATCTTCACCTTGTTCTGGGCGCCGAGGTCGTCACAGAACACCAGTTGCTTGGCGAACGCCCCTCCCCGGGGCTTGGCCTCCTCCTGCTGGAAGTTGGCCAGCAGCGCGGCGAGCTTCGGCGAGATCGTCACATCGAGATCCAGGCCGGCCGCGGTTGCCATGGCCAGGAACTTGTTCTGGGTCAGGATATCGATGGTGTCGATCTTGATTACCAGCGCCCCGGCCGCGCCATCATCCGTCCACGCCTCGACGAACGCCGAGAACTCGCGCACGTTGCCATCCTGGTCCATCCGGAGCGACCCGGGCACCACGGCGTCGTCCCGCTGGTTCCTCGTCTTCCGCTGCCTGATCTCGGTGACCTTGGCGTCCTTGAATCGGTCGATGACCGTCCGCGCGACTTCAGCCTGATCGGCTGAAACGTGGTAGACGCTGACCTGGTCATCCAGGTCCTTGTCCGCAATCAGGGCCGACATCTTGCGGATCAGGTTGAACGGGTGAGCCAGCAGGGCCGGGGGCTCACCTGTCAGGGCAGAGAACTTCATCACCAGCC
>JACCEA011501001.1_pt1 | contig 18896 bp, 25 predicted proteins | sample 7449851 | NCBI WGS metagenome assembly JACCEA01 (sample SAMN15323453, study PRJNA562643) | freshwater metagenome | isolation source: river surface water | place: USA:Blue River Watershed | collected 2017-08-18
CGGCGACGCATTCAAAAAGGGAAGCGCAGGGGGAGATGCCGGCGGCGCGCAGATTATTAGCAGGCCCAGACGCCAGCAGCATTCGCCATTATTAAAATAATAACTAAACAACCACAACTGCATTGTCATTGTATTTCTTGCTACCCTTGCAATGTGGAATCGTGTTTTAATAATTCCAATGGGAGCAGCGCACGAGCAAAGCACCAAGGAGCCAATGAAAGAGTAAAGAAAGAACCAATGAAAGAAGAAATAGTCCCCTTAAAAAAGGTCTATTTAATGATTATGTAAGAGTCATATCAAGAAAGTTATCATAATTTGTTAGGAATAAAGGGATTATGGGAAGGGAAAATACCATTCGTTAAGGTTGAATTAAATCCAATTAAATAAGCTAAGTCAATTGCTTCGTCAACAGCATCGTATCTGTTACTGTTAATACGATATTAAATGGAATTTGTCTACTTAGTCTCACTTCGAATTGTTCTCTCTCTAAGATCTTCGCCCATCTGGTTCACTCTGGCCTGAGCTTCCTTCCATCTATATTGTGTGGTCATTCAAGCATTCCACATTTGCTTATTTCAATATTGGCACAATCTGTGAGTGGTGATGGCAAATTTTGGGAGAAGTGCGGTGTGCGTTATGGCGTGACGAACATCCAAAGCAAAGCAATTTCATTCAATCAATCATTCAATCGCTCAAGCTTAATTTCTGAAAATCAATTCCCATGAAATCGTTATCGCCCATCCCAAAGACCAGATTGTACTTCCCCTCATTCTAGCAAGCAACATAACAACTCCGTGCGACGTTTCTCCTTTCAATCCAATATTTCCTTCCGTCCACCAATTATAATAATGTCCACAAAAGATTTCAAGAGCACAATTTCATTGAAGTTTCCATCCGAGCATCATGCAAAATTGGTTATGGATGTTTTGAATGTGGATGAAGAGTTGCAACCTGATCGAATGAGTCGAATTTATTGGGTGGAGGGGAACACATTATTAGTGTAAGCTATTCTATAATTCCCCACCCTAATTTACTAACGCCGCCTTATACAGTACATTTGAGGCGGTCGATCCAAAGTTACTTCGTGTGGGAGTTTCTTCTTTTGTTGATATGGCCTCCGTCGCGGTGAAGACATTATTAGAATTTGATGAATAAACTTTCCTTTACATTTACACTACACAATCAAATGCATGAAGATAACGTGACAATTCTGTTTTGAAATTCAAAACAACTCTCTGCTTTTTATACTGGAGTGGATGGATAGCATTGTGGATTGCTTGATAAGTAATTTAAGGATGGTATGAATATGATTCAAAAGAAGGAGAACCCAGGGATTCGGACAATAAACGAACCGCTCTAATATTAACACCCGGCATTTCCACTGCTGTGCATGTGACATTAAGACCTATGAGATATAAAATGGTCGCACTCAGATGATGAAAAACACGAAACCGTTAGACAGAAACAAACCTGCTTCAACACACGCAATGGTGAAAGAGCAAACATCTCCAAATCCCGCACCATTAGTAGGTTTTACTATATCATGGTAGAGCTTCGGATTGTCAGCCATCAGAGCAATCGACACGTGCTTCAAACCAGACTCAATTAATGTCTGTGCCACCAAGTTGCAATCCCTGGTAAGAATCAATCCGTTGGTTTTGACTCGGAAGCGAGTACCATGACGACTATCTCGTATAGTGCGTACAACTTCCCCTATACAATCCAATCGCAATAGCGGTTCTCCGTACCCGGCAAACGTTATTTCGTCCGAAGTCATCGAATCTACTCCTATTTTTCCTTTTTCGAAAGCATCATTGATTATCGATACAATATCTTCGCTTGATGGCTCAAAACCTTTTTGAAGAAGGGAAAAATTGCTGTCATATGGAAGAGAGAAGGATGGTCCACGAAGAAGTGGAGCTGGTATAGAAGTTGTTCTGGAGGTGAGTTGAAGATGCAGTTTGTTCCCTACCCAGTATGAAATTCCACGACAAGCTGAAAACGTCATCTAACAACAACAATTTGGCGGGAGGTCGAGCGGATGTGAGAAACCAAAAATATTATTCTATTAAATTTGCAAAGATTTGCACGTCATTACTTTGCACTTCATAACAAATACGCTGATGATGTGATTTTGTACATATTATGGTTGAAGTTACTTAATCATTAGTTAGTATTGGTATTTCTTTTTTTTTTAGTATTTTGTTCCTTTTGGTCAGCCGCCCTTTTGGCTTTGTATAATAAGGCTAAGGGGTATAAGTTGCTATTTTTATATCTGCTCAGCATACATCACATCAACATTACACTGTCCAGGAAGTAGTTGGTACTTGTTCAAATAAATAATACTTCCATATATCAATATCAAGTAATAATAACAATTATGGTAATTGAACGAAACCAAAATCTACAGTGAGATGATGAGGTGGAAAGTGAAACGCATCTTTATTCTTCATTACACCTTTGGTAGAAATATAAATAATAGAAAGAATTAAATTACACAAAGTTTTCACACAATATTTCATTTCAACGATTATCCTTCTTCCGCATTACCACCCTTGGAACATACATAGATATAGTGAACACCATTAGCATCCTCTGCTGACGGAACTGCAGCAGCACTAACAGTCGGCTTCGGAACAGTATGGACAGTCACTGTCCATGAATAAACATCTTCCTTTTCCAAATAATTCAAACGGTTGTCAGGGACACCATAAGATACGATGATGAAGCAACCTGTTGGCTTCAACACTCTTGAAACTTCACTGCAAAATTTCGCAACATTGGCCGTTGATCCTTCACCGCAAAGAACAGCGTCTAAAGTTGCCTTCGCAACGACTACATCGAAAGTTTCATCCGGGAAGTCCAGAGCCGTGACATTCATTTGCTGCCATGTCAAAGTAGGCTTGTCCTTATATCTATCGATCATTTGATCAATTACGACGCGTGATACATCGATGTTGGTGATGTTGGCATATCCTGTTGGATAGGAAAATTGTTACGTGTGATGCATGTTGGCAGTTTCAAACCTCACCATCTTCGAACATTTCCTCTGTCAAACGAGAGTTTCCACAGCCAGCCATCAATATCACATCTTCCCTCTTCACATACTATCCACTTATGTGTCAGCATAAAAAGAAACCAAAACTAGAAAAAGTGTCTCACCTGGTTGATAAGATCGCGCACTCCTGAATATCGTTGATACCAATCAAAAGGCTCAGGATCCCTTAACAAATTGAGGAATGAAAATAAATATCACTAAATAAGAAATATAGCTTACTTGGTATATCTCTCATCCCAGTAACTTGTCTTTCCGTATTGGGCCATCTTATAACCTCGATAAACTCGATACTAGTGGAAAAGAAAGTCGTTAGCACCAACATGTGGTCCACATCCTTGTGAAAACACACTAACCTTTTATTTGAAACGCAAACGAAGATGTGTTGTTGTACTATGCGAAAATGATTTTCTCGAATGTCACTTCCAGTTTGAATGTGGAATGCCGTTTTACTTTTCTGTCGAGAACTAACTGTCATATTCGAAAAAATCGAAAAGTTGAATATTTGGAAAACTTGAATTGATTGTAGCACCTGGGTTACATATATGTTGGCGATAATCGATGAGCGTGCTGCAGTTTTTTATAGTTTACGCAATTAGAATTTGTTTCATTGTTTAATATTCTCATCGCTCGATAATTCTGGTTATTTCCTTTTCAGCGAAGGAAGATCATCTTGGACTCTTTTCCGATATGGGTTTGGTAATAATCGACAAGAGTTGGTCTTAGAGAGCAACTCTAATTTCAGAAAATGACACCAGAATTTGAGCAACATTCAGCAAACAAGTTGGTCATATTTGCTGACGCAGCAGAAGGCTCAACAATTAAAATATCTCCAAGAAGTATGGAGAGCGGAGATGATACTGGAGATGAATTATCCATTTCCAATCCATCCCCTTCTAATCCATCCACGAATGGAAAACCAGCCCCGACAAGAATTAAGATTGTTCGACACAGAAAAGTTATCGTGAAAAGACAGAAGAAATTGCAATCCTCTGACCAAGTCATAGTGTCCCGTGGTGATGTTGCCGAATCAGATACAGCCCTATCCCCCACAGTGATGCAGTCACAACAGAACGTTCATTCAGAAGTAGAAGATGAATCCATACCAATCCCTAAACCTGCATGTCGATACGGAGCTGGCTGCACGCATAGTGCAGACCCTTCGCATCGTTTCAAATTTTGGCATCCAATTGTTCACGAATTGAGCGGTAAGTCGCAGATTTTTCGGTTGCTATCATTATATTTCTGATGATCCTATTCAGATGACGAAATTCAAGCCAATTTCATTTGCAATGAATGTGGGTTTGCAACTAAATCATTGCAAGATTTGCAATTGCACCTAAAACGCAAAACAGCGTGGTCCAATGAGTCTCTCGTTGGGTGCAGAGTGAACTGTCTGATAGATTCCAAAGAGTGGCATGAGGGCTACGTTTGCCAATTTCATAAATCTGGTAAACATCGAGTTGAATTTCGTTCATTGAATGAAAAGAGGTGGTTGCTAATGAAGAAACTCGCTTTCTATATTATTGAAAGACCAATAACAATGAATGTATATGGAGGAGAAGTGAAGGATAATGAAGATGCTCAAGATAATTTGGCACCAATTGAGGTATCGATTCAGTAACTTTATATCGCAATTATGTTAATGATTCACTTAGGATTGGACGTACTGTGAAAACATCTCAATCGAATACGCCTTTGCCCAGTCAGTTTTATTTAAGATTTGTGGAAATTCCTTACAAGAAACTGGACATTTGACAAAAGGTCACATTTGTCTTACTGATGAAGACAAAAGCTTTGCGAATCAAGGCAAATGCAGTTTGCTTTATGGAGAATTGCTCCCGCGTGGAGCAAATAAAGCTATGGAATTTGATAGATTGAATGTTGGAAATGCCAAAACTTTGTTTGATTTAGGTATGGGAACTGGTAAGATTTTGATTCAAGCGTTTTTACAATTCCGAAACTTGCGATATGTGTACGGAGTTGAACTTGCAGAAGGCAGATATCGTATTGCTGAAGATATTGTTCTACGAATGGTAGATTTACTGGGTCCTGAGAACTATATTGTACGCATGGAGAGTGGGAAATACATCATTATCATTGAAAATCATACATCCATTGTTGGTGCCCATAAAGGGAATTTCGACGAATTAGAGATTTCAAAGGTTTTGCTGAATAACTCGGAAAGTGTGCTGGGAATTTCTTCTGGCAATGAGCGCATTTTGCACTTTCAGTGCGGTAATATGTTTGAAGCCGTTCAAAATCTTCATCTCGCGGACGTTGTTATGATGGAAACTGACATTCCTGCGGAGCTCTACTATGATTTACATCTTTTACTCAGCCAAATGAAAGAAAGCTCCAGAATGTTGAGCTACTTAGATTTTCGGAAAGTTTTTCAATCTCCATCAGCCTTGAATTTCCGCCAATTAGATGCTAATCGTCCAGTTGCTGATCGATATCCCACATCTTGGAGTGTCCAACGTGGACACCATTTTTATCTTTGGTTGAAGGTAAGTTCCTTGACCATGTTATCTCAATTTGACATTAATTGCAAATTGTAGAATTCCATGGAAGATTCCAGTACAAGTCATTGGGGTATGCCAGTTGCGAAAAAGCAGTCGAACGAAATAGATCGCCGCCGTGCAGAAGATGATGCATCACATTTGGCAGACAGTCAAATGGATATTTGCTTGCCGCTATTTTGTTCTTTCTTTGGCTCAAGTGTTGTCAGTAGTAGAGTTTCGTCTCCTGTTAAACCTCTGCAACTCCCCGAGAATAGCTCCAAAATGCAGACGACTAATGCACTGGACACCACCCCTATTAGTAAAACAAATTTTGCGAGTGGATCGGAGAAACATCAGGTACGATTCTATGTCAAGTAGGTCCATCTCTCTTAAAATATTTTCGTTCTTTATTCACAGAGCCCACTTCCGTCCTCCCCTAACCGTGGATTTCTTGAAACTCCGCGAAATGTGTCTCCTCGTGTAGGTGGAGGAGATAGTTCAAAGAAGAAGAAAAAGAGCAAAGGTTCACAAGAGATGGGCAGTGGTAGTACAAGTGGTAGTACCTTATCTCCTCGTGAAGGGAGCATTTCAAAAAATGCGCTCGTGCTTGATAACAATCTAAACTCGGTTGCGAATACTCCACGTCAAGATACGTTTGCTTCATTGCAGAAGAAAGCTGCTGCAGATGTCGGTCTTTTAAATATGACACCGGATTTGAGTTTCCCCCAGTTGGAGAATTCGACAATAGCCAGGGTGCCCATAACTGATGCAAATGCTTTTCCTACTGATATTCGTTCGAAATTAACAAGAACAACAAGTAACTCTCCAAGACCCATTGATAAGAACAAACTGAATAGTTCTCAATCTTCAGTGTCGTGTACACCCACAATCAGTCCCCGAAAAAACGGTGGTAGTGGCGAAAATATCGATGAGCGATCACAACTTGACGCTTGTATCACCAAAGGGGATATGAGAATTGGCACGGTGGTGCGTAAGTGTTCTGACGCGGACAAAATCAGCAATCTCACCATATTGTATGACCAATCCACTCGTGGAGCTTGTTTGGAGACTGAAGGATTTCCAAATAGTTCTTTGCTGAACATTAATAGCCCCAAATCTTGTGAAGCTTTGGCATATAATCAACGTTGTGAAAAAGTTGCACGTGAGTTTGTGCCGTTGGAATGTAGTGGAGGAAATAAAGTATCACAGCACCATGATGATCTTGACAGTTGTCGCTCTGGACAATCATCGATGGGAGAGTTTCGTCGTGATTGTTCTGATACACGACGGACTTCCAATGCTGAAGTTGCTTGTGTGATGATGTAGTGGGTAGAAAGTGTTTTTCATCTTATATTGTGCTATCGTGATGGTTTCCATTTAGATTTTATCGTGTATGATATGGGTTGAACTATTATTTTGGTTATATAGTTATTATTGTTATTTTGGCTTCTTGATCATTTTGTGTTACCATCAGCCTGTTGTTGTCATTGTTTTGTTAAATCTTGTTTAATCAGTAGATTTAGGCAAGTGTACAAAGTTAGTAGATAGTTCTTCGTTTCTTATTGTGATGTGTTGCGATCTTCTTCATTCTGTATATTCTTAATTAAATGTTGGATGAAATGTAAACTCCATGAAAAATGTGCGAAAAGAGAAGAAAAATCAAGAAATTTATATGAAACCGTCATAAAACAATAATCATTGTCTACTCTATTGTACTACAATACATATTCCGGGGAATAAGGATCCATTGGGGCCGCATACCCCTCTCCATCGACGTTCGGTTTCATCTTAATGGTGGCGTGTATAGTATTGGACGCAACATCAGCATTGGAGACTTTCCACTGAGCCCACAGCTCTGACGATTCCAATTTTATTCAACACAACCATGGGTGCAGGCGCTTCTTCACAATATGAGCTTACGTCCCAGCAAAAAGCTGAAATTGCACGTGCTCTTCAAGAAAAATATTCCGATTTAAAATCAAAGTCACAAGATGGAATCGCTGCAAATCCCCAAACGAACGAGATTGAGCTTTATGAAAACCTCAAAACGTACGATTTCACTCATAGACGATGATGTGGTACTCACTCACTCACTCTCTCTCTCTCCTTTAGAGCGTATGAAGAAGCAGTAACAAGGAGCTTAAAATTGCCTGATGTACCTCACAGTTCAAAGAAACATAAGCATTCCCACGTTCATTTCCCAGATGAGGAAAATGATCCACTTTCTGCTATTATCGGAGTGCATCAATCTGAAGACGAGGAAGTGATACATCAAGGCATTTCATCCAACAGTGCACCGGCATTGAGTCAATCGATTTTTAACGAAGCTGACGTAACGGAGGGAGAAGATGTACTAACACCACTCCATCATAATGACCGCCATCACCTTGATGATGATCATGACCACCATCATATCCATGAGGAAACTTATCATTTCGCTTTCGGTAATGGGGTTGCAGTTGAGCAAGAGGACACAACAATTTCTAAGATTGAAGGTCCCGGAAAGTTGCTGAAGGCAAAGACATCAACGGAATTGCTATCACTGGTCAATGATACGGTCTTGGAAGATAACAATAAAATAGCGAGTTTTATTAGTCAATTAAAAGCTGGTGAAGTCCAGACCAAGCAACAGTCGGAGTTTCGTCAGCGTCGATTGACCTACGACAAGGAAACGAAAAGTGATGAAATTGAAGGATCCAGTGCTCTTGTAATATCTTCTGTGGCATCCCCGCCACCGAAGGTTAATCCAAAACCGCCACCAAAGCTTGCCAGGAGTAGGACATCGATATTTGCCAGTGCTGAGATTGGTGTCGTTCACCAAAAGAAACCACCATTTCCAGATGATGTACTTGGCACATACTCCTGTCACGGTATTGAACCAGCGCCTGATGAGGTAGATGGAATTCATGAAAAAATCAACCAAGACCGTGGTTGCGTGGTGTACCCATACAATGGCAGCAAGCAAGAAACCCTCTTTATGGTCTTAGATGGACATGGGGAACAAGGGGACAAAGTATCTGAGTTCGTTATGCGACAGGTAAATTAATAATCCTAAGTATTGTAGAAGCTCTAAATTTTTGTGGATTGTTAGATTGTTGTCTCTCTCGAAAAGGACCCATTGCTCAATTCTGATCCACCCGCAGCACTCAAAAATGCATATATAACAACAAATACCGCTTTACTGGTGACAGATATTAATTACATGACATCAGGGACGACATGCGTAACAGTCTACTTGAGGGAGAATAGATTTTACGTCGCTAATTGTGGTGATTCGAGAGCAGTAATGGCGTATAGGGATGAGCATGGTGAAATCAAAGCAAAGGCTTTTACGAGAGATCACAAACCTGATGACCCGGAAGAACAAGCGAGAATTGAGCAGTGGGGTGGGTTTGTTTGTCCTCCTCATGAAGAAGGTCTTTCTGCTAGAGTATATTTGGATCCGAAATTCACCATGATAGGATTAGCAATGGCTCGTTCTATTGGTGATCATGCTGTAAAGAATGTTGGTGTAATCGCCGAACCAGAGGTGAAAATATTTGATCTTGATCCCAATGACCAGTTTCTTATCATGGCATCGGATGGTGTCTGGGAATTTATATCGAATGAAGTAAGTGGTCGTTTGCTCATTGATTCAATATGTTAACTCCCTCCATCTATTTGTTTGGAATGCTATTGCAAAGGAGGCAGTGCAAATTGTCCATAGCTTTATTCATGAAGGCGTCTATGAAGCTTGTCAGGAATTGATTGAAACTGCCGCTGCGCGATGGCAAGAAGTTGAAGGGGATTACCGTGACGACGTGAGTTTCCATTCCAAGTGAAAAATAACTATATGTTGAAAATTATACTGTTCTTAGATTACAGCAATCATAGTTAAATTTCCATTGCCAGGTTTTCCTCCGCTGTAAAAGATTTCACGAGTCATGCAAGTAATGATGCATTTTCACTAATGGAAACATCATGTAAATTAGAGAACTAAATGAAATGAATTTGTGGGGAATGAGTATATTGTAATTATTTTGTTCAAGAAAAGAAAAAGCCCCACAATCTTCAGTATTTCTTATTTTCGACTTCAGTCAGTTGAAGTTGCAACAAATCGTGTCGTTCAATAGATGTTCATGTTTATATTGGAGGGCAACCTGTTGTCAAATGTATTATTGTGATGAGTCATGTTCAAAAACATGGGATGGTATATCTATTCATTTTGGATTGGCCCTACTCTGTATATAGTGCTTGAAAATAGGGTAATAGTTTCACAGTAGCGACATGGATAGTAGATTGTACATTTTCAGCAGACTTGAACGATAAAATGGTAGCATCATTTGAAGTCTAACTTCAAAACAATCGAACTCATCTACAACTATATATCTTCTATAATCATGACATCACCAATCGATTGTGCTATTTCATTAAATTTTCCATCAGAAAGTTCTGATCCTATGAAAGTCAATATGTAATTCAACAGAAAAAAGAAATAAAAGAAGAGCCAAATACTTACCAATGGGATAAACTTTCATTCCTCTCCATGGTTCTGCTTCTAACTGTTGTTTTAAATGAGAATATGATTGTAATCTTGCTGATTGGGCACGTTCTGATTCTTTACGTTTGAGTTGAACCTGTTGGACATTTTCTGTAGTATGAGAACTACCAGATCCCGCCGCTTCCTCTTCTTCATATGCATCTATATCTTGTGTGACTTCCATGGCTTCCAGCTTGGTCAAACCATTCGATTGCTTAAGAGACGGGCGAAACTGCAATGTCTGAGACACTGGTGAGAGATAGAGAGTGTCTTCAGCAATAAATCCGGTGGCTAAAGCATTGTGTGGCGTAACTAAATGTGAGATATACTTTTGGAAGTTATCTGATTGCATATTGGAATTGTCAAAAGATGCACTGATCTGTGATGTATAAGGTACATGTAATTCTACGTGGTGGTGTTGTTGCTTGAACTTCGCGGACTTGGCATTTAGTGGGTCAGCATACACAGGTTTTAATGGAAATTGGGCCAAGTATAATGGAAAACTTTCGTTTGTAACGTAGACATCGATCTCGCGAATTACTTCGTCGAATTCATCACATGAAAATGCTGCACTCATTCTCGAAGTAGGATTTCTTGTCACTGAACAATACCGAAAACCCCTATGTAGCACTTGTATTGTATGGATGTTATTAGGAAGCGCCTTGCTCAGGCAGGCAGTTTACTTTTGGAAAAAACAGCTTTTGCTCACTCCCGCCCACAAATATCGCTCGCCTCTCTTTCTCGCTGCTGTGCGCCTCTCTGGCGCTGCTGCTCTCTGCTGGGGGCTCTACTCCGGCGATGCGAGAAAATGCGCGCCAATACTGTATATAATGGGGATTCCCGATTGCTATTGTAGATTGATTATTAATTAAAAATTTATAGGCGCAGCAGCAGAAAAGCAAACCTTTTTGCTTGTCTTGCGGTGGAAAAAAAATAATCCCAAGTTGTTTGTACAATACCATGTCATCCAGCTCAAGTGGACCAGAAAATATCGTCAAACCATATGTTCATGTTGGTACCTTGGAATGTGCTACAAAATATCAATGCATTCCTTGTATGTACAAGATTTACCCGACTGGTCGTACAACAACGCCCAATCAAAGCAACAACTACTCTGATTCAAGTTCCATGCTTCAACTTCCCCCTAATGTTCGGCCAGAGATGTGCCCTAGAGCAAAGTCGATTGACTCACGTCTTTACCATGGACTCTATGTTGAAAGCCCGGCAAAAAGTCGTATCCTCACGGTTGGTGATGGAGATCTCTCTTTTTCCCTTAGCATAGCCAAATTTTATTACGATATGTATGGCAGTGCTAAGAATATCACTGCAACAACTCATGAAAGTTATCACTCTGTTTGTAAAACATATCAAGATGGTAAAAAGCATATCGATCTGCTGTCGAAATTGGGGGCTCATGTTTATCACGAGGTTGATGCTACAAACATTTCCCAAACTTTGTCCACTGCCACTGATTCTAGCCAAATGCCAATATTCAATTTCATTGTTTGGAATTTTCCTTGTATTCGTGTCGAAAAGGGTGCAGATGGGCAAGTTTCTGAATTAGAACAGAATCGACTATTGATTAGAAGATTTTTCGCCAACATTCAACCATATCTTGTACCACATGGAAGTGAAGTTCATGTATCTCATAAAACCATCGAACCATTCTCGTGGTGGGGAATAACTGATCTTGCAAGAGAGCAAGGTTTTGCCTGTATGCGCACTGTTGTGTTTGATAGATGCAACTATCCAGGTTATGTAAACCGAAAAGTTCTCGACAAGAAGAGCTTTCCGTGCAACGATGCTTTGGTAAGTTGTTGAAACCATTGTAGCACCAATTTACTCGAACCATTTTCTTGAAGATTTTTGTATTTCAACCCATTTTTCAGTCTCTTCTTGATGGGATTGGCCAAGTGGATGTCGAGACGGAAGATAGAGAGCAGCAGAAGGAAAAGCCAGACAAAAAACAGAAAAAAGGTTTACCCGACTCAGAGCAGATTCGGATAGATGGGGATATAGCTCACTTTTCACCAGCTTACTTGCAGACGATTGTTTGTCTGGACGATACGGAAGTACGTGGTCAACTACGCGTAGCTATTGCGATAAAGGAGCAGATTGCAAGAGATTCAATGCGTCCGTCAAGTGGAAAATTCTCAAGTGTAAATAATAGTAAAGCATCTTCTTCATCATTGCCTCTTTGCCATGGCTCAGAGGTATCGGATAGTTTTAACAAAAAAAGAAAGATTTTTGATGATTGAAAGGTTATTATTCATTCGGATATTGTATCGTAAATTAAGCAATATACCTTGATCGTCAAACATCACGAATCTAGCAGTAACTGTGGAATTGAATACAGAAACGTTACAACTGGAAGAAGGATTTGCTTTTATGTGAGGGTATTGGTTTAGGGTGAAGCCCGATTTGGGGTCTATATTTGATGCATGAAGATAACACAACAGCTGTTTACTGTGAAATTTTTGGTGTAACACTAGTTTTGAACCGAGGTGATTTTGGTAGTAAAATTGGCAAAACAAGTCTATCCGGCATAATAAGGTAGTGTGAAATTTGGTTGTTGTAGTTTTAGACCTAAGAAAACAAGTCATGATTTGGAGAAGATGTTGAACAACACAGTAGATGGCTAGTGGCCACAAGATGGTGAATAACTACAGTTAACTCGGAACTGATCCGAGTTGTATAATATTGCATACTTCTATACCTTACCCTATTGGGTTGTAAAGTTTATGGTGAGACATGAGCAAATATTATTGTAAAATAGAACCGTTGATTCAATGATCAAACGAGATTCAATCTTGGGACATATTTGGCTTGACGAGTCTTGTCCCATATCTGTGGTGAATTGTGTACAGTACCATTTTTAAATTAGCGTCCCAACGGAATATGAAAGTTCTTCTTGTAGTCTCAAACATCATCACTGCGGTGACATCGGAAGTGGACACATCGTATTATCAACAGATCAGTGGAGATGATTGTCATCGACGAGTGGGACTGGAAGTGGACCTAGAGTGTGGTATTATTCATCGTTTGTATACTCAATCGGAGATAGATCTTCTTCTGCCGAATTCAAGTCTAACGGTTATAAATTTTCCGCCGGGTTATTGTCTTTTACCGGGCTATATCGACTGTCATGTTCATCTTACTATTCCCACCGACAATTACCAAATGCAGTTTTTGCAAACATCTTCTGCTTCCAATGCATTGACCGGTCTAAAAAATGCACAAGGTCTACTTCATGCTGGCTTCACAACATTGCGCTCAGCAGGGGATGCTGATTTATTTTTTCCAACTGTGGCGATTGCAAAAAGCATTGATCGAGGTGAGCACGTGGGCCCGCGTATCGTTGGAGCAGGTCACTACATAAGTGTAACTGGTGGTGGTGGGGATATTAATAGCATTGCCCCAGATAAATGTCTATGTTGTCCTTCAGATGGACTAATTGCTGATGGTAAGGATGCGATGCTGGCGGCAGTGCGTAAAGAGATCAAATTCGGTTCGGACTGGATCAAGATATTGGTGACTGGTGCGTTCATGACATCTTCAACTAATGCGAAAGATAGCCCTGAGAATACCCACTTTTCTATCGATGAACTAGAAATATGTGTACAGGAAGCAAAAAGAAGGCGAGTTCCAGTAATGGCACATGCCCATGGTGCGGACGGAATTATAATGGCAGCACAGTCTGGTGTTCGATCCATTGAACATGCCTCATTCATCGATCAAAACGGAATTAATGCTTGTCTTAAGATGGGAACCTGGATAGTACCCACGTTCTTAGTGGGTTCCTATTTCGAAGTCAATGGGAGTGATAGCGGTGCGCAGGATCGAATGATTGAAATTCAACGAAGAACAAATTCTCGCTATTATGAATGTATTTCAAATGCAGTGAAAGCAGGTGTGAAAGTTGCATTAGGATCAGATTTTGTTGGATGGGATCCTGCCATTACTGCGCGGGAGTTCAGACACATGGTAGAGTTGGGTTCAATGACGAACATGCAATCGATATATGCGGGGACTGGATCTGCTGCTGACTTGCTGGAAATGGACAAAGTTGGACGTATTGCACCTGGAAAAATAGCTGATTTAGTAATTGTTCGGGGAGATCCCCTTGTGGACATATCAATTTTAGAATCTGGTGTGGAATTTGTCATGAAAGGAGGATTAATTGTACGAGATGACCTAAGTATTGCGAATGATTCTTCTCTTCGGTTTATGAATATATCTCGTCAATGGTATAGACCGAATTACAAACTTGAAGAAACTAACATATGCGGAGATTGCGTTGAGCAAATATGAACAGCTGTAATATTTTTCAATACAATCAGTGGATGACTCAATGAATTACTATGAACATTTAAAATAAAAAACTGAAGCTTGTAAAATTTTCAGAGAACCCTTCTTTCCCTCGTTCGTGGGCGATCCAAACAACACACCTTCTTGTTGGAGCATATCAACTTTTCTCCTCAATTGCTCACCTTCAGGGTCTGTACTTCCGTAGAAACCACCTATATAGCAATTGCTTGTGATAATCAAAGAAAAATCGCATGTGACATTAATCTACCTAATGACAAGTCAGAAGCAACAACACGGTGACACGGGACCTAATTGATGGAATATTGGTAACGTGTTGAACTACGATTAAACACACCCACCTTTGGAGCGAATGGATTCTTCCTCAATGCAGATCCAACAGCCCTATATGCTGTTGGCGAACCAATCGCTTTGGCAATTTCCTTATATGTTGATACCTTACCTTGCAATGGAACATGTGACAATTAGTGTTGGTGAGGGATTCCAAACACAGTAGCATACCTCTGGGTATCTTCAAGCATGCTTCATAAACTTTTCTATCAAATTCTTTACAATATGTTAAATCTACATCGTTGTTCGATTCCTCAGAAGGGAGCTGGATTGATTGGATCTTTCGTTTTCTTGACATTCTTTGTAATGTGTAATGAGTGTTCGTTGGAAGTGAACGCTTTAATCTTGCAATTGTAGGATGATAGATTTCTCGAAATGAGATCGACTGTTCGCTCAAATACAATATAACCAAAACTCTCAAAACGAATGAAAGCATATTGTGGATTTCATGTAAGACTTGTAATTCAATGTAATAAAAAAGCATGCGGCTAAAAAACAACATTAGCAAATACTGTGTCCCAGGAAAATCGAAAGAACACCCCAATAGGAAATTCCCAGAGTTCTGGAAAATTGCATTTTCAATGTTTGATTTTTTCCAAGTTAAAACAAGACTTTTGAGAACAGTTTTGACTGGCCGCTGTCGCCACACAAATTTGGATAAATTATTTTTTATTAGTGTCTGTTGAACAACCATGGAGATCGATAGCAACCCTACCCTCTTCAATCTGGACATCCATTTTAACGCTGATGGATGGGGTCCAGTCGCTGGCGAGAAAATTCCTGCTTTCATTGGAGTTCCATACGCTCATTTCGATAAAAAGGACAAAATTGGAAGAGCCGCAGATTTTGTCTCTCAAAATTATCAAAATCAACGCCAACAAAGACGTCGTTATGATGATATGGCAACTGACTTTGCTTATCGCTATGATGCAGCTGAGGATAGCACTTTTCAATTGGTTGATACTGTAAAGACTGTACGCAAGAATGGAGGTAAGTTAAAAGGTGATCTTTAAGGGTCGTGACTGTGAACTCATTTGTATTTCAGTTAAACGCCAAGATCGTCGCAATACTCAACAACGCAATGCTCGTAATGCAGGTCGTGGTGGTGGGCGCCCTGATGGTAACAATCGAAATGTAAAGGGAGGTCGTAAGGCATTCGCTCGAAGAAGAAATGATCGCAAAATCGATCGCTCTCCTTCAGTTTCAATTGGTCCAAGTTGGGAAATCATTGAAGAATTTGACTTAACACAGTTGTTAAAGCTTGCCGCCAATACGCCTCAAGTGGAAGACTTGTTGTGGGCTGGTTCTGCTAATAAATACGATGAAACAATTGATAAGGTAACTGCGCGCAATCCTAAAACTGTTCGTCGTTGTGAAGATAAGGTGTTTCATTACGTTACTACCTCTGATGACCCAGTTTTACAAGGCTATGCTGTTGATAACAAGGCAAATGTTTTCATTACTGATGGCATTCTCGCTCATCTCATGGCATCTCCTCGTTCAGTCTACTCCTGGGATATTGTTGTTCAAAAGATTGGCGATATGGTCTTCTTCGACAAACGCCATGATTCTAATTTGGATCTACTTACAGTTAACGAAACATCTTTGGATGCCCCAGTCAATCCAGATGAGTTGGAAGCGTTCAACCATCCTGACAAGCTTGCTGAGGAAGCTACAGCAATTAATCAAAACTTTTCTCAGCAAGTTGTTTTGTCGGACGAAAAGAAATCCGTAAGTGGTACTTTTTCTCATTACTCGTTGTAGAAACTCACTATTTTTTAATACTTTAGTTTGAGCCTAATCCATTTATTGACGAAGAGGAGGAAGGAGAGCCAGCCTCGGTTGCTTATCGCTACCGTCTTTTCACTATGGGTGATATTAAAATTGTTTCCCGTTGTGAGTTGCACAGTTGGTCCAATAAGCGTGGAACAGATGAATATATTAACGTTTATGCTTTGAATGAGTGGGATAGTCGCTTCTCTGGTGGAGTTAATTGGCGTCAAAAGATCGATGTTCAACGTGGTGCTGTATTGGCCACTGAATTAAAGAATAACTCGTGTAAAGTAGCGAAGTGGACAGCACAGTCCATACTAGCTGGTGCTGAGCAAATGAAGATTGGTTATGTTAGTCGTATTAACTCCACCACTCCTAGTGAGCATGTGATCCTTGGCACACAATTGTTCAAGCCAAAGGATTTGGCTGCCCAAATCAACTTGAATGTCAACAACGTTTGGGGTATTGTTAAAATGCTTTGTGAATTGTTCTTGCAGAAAGAAGACGGAAAGTATGTTATATTCAAGGATCCGAACAAGCCTGTTATGCGCATCTTCTCCGTTCCTGCCAACACTTTCGAAGATGATGATGAAGATATCGACGAGGAGGAAGAAGGTGAAGAGGAAGGTGGAGAAGAAGAGGAAGATATTGCTGTGGATCCGGAGGATGCATAAATTGTATAGTTGTTAGGTTTCTTGTTTCTTTATGATTGAATAGGTTCAAACGTTGGAGTAATTGCTTAATTATTTATTACCACTGTAATTTTAGTCATCAATGTCGCAACAAATTATTTGATAGTATAACATTTACAAAAATTTACAATAACAGATATTTTACTTATCAAATAAATCATGCTGCAAAGGCAAACAGGGATAGAGTTAAAACATATAGTGATTGACATCAAGGCAGAGGAGTAGCAGCATCGACAAATGCATTTGCTGATCACCTACCAAATGACCGCCAAGCCGAAGCTTTGGCAAAACTAATCAGGATGTGGTTAACAATAGACGTGGTTCATAACAGTCGAAAAAATAAAACTAAATAATGTACAAACCAAAAGCAACATGGCAACAAAATTGGCATTGACTAGGATATCAACGGATTCTAATATTGAAACAACTACTTGGAGCCTTTCTGCATCAGTTTATCCAAGAAAACAATTGATAACCCGCCTAAACATGATCAATTAGAGCAAGGAGCAATATAATATTGGAGCTGTGTACCTCTCGATTGTTCAAATCGGGCCAATTTCATGAATGCTTCCTGTCTCATTCTTGGTAGACCTTCTTTGAATTGTCGAATTTCAAAAAATAAACCGTCTTGAAGGATAAACGGGCTTTCTAGTAACTCTAAAATCTCTTCAATTAAAGCCAAATTAATATCATTATCATTGAAGATATCATAGCTTTGTAATGGCCGAAATACCCAAACCTTCTCATCACGAACTGTATCAAACATTTCTTTATAAAATCCCAACTACAATGTATCATCATTATTTTATCAGAAACTCATGTTTAAACCAAAAGCCTTACCAGACTAACTCCATTGGGGGTATTGGTAGTGTACGCAGGAATTCCAAAGTCATCCGTATTTTCACTAAGCGCTACTCGCTTCGCGATTATTAGAGTTACCATATTTTCTGATGATGATAATTCATTGGCCAAACCGGCTGAACTGCCGACCACAAGCGATGTAGATTCATCAGTTGAAGGCAAAACCGCATCCAACGATCTCTTTCTCGAAGTAGAAGCGGAGTTGCTTTTGGATGAACCAGAGTTGGGCCCACTTCGAGGTGCAAGTTGTCTTTGCGGAAATGCTTCTGATGGCACCGCAACAGTTGATGAAATGGCAGGAGATAGCCCCCTCAATGAGTTTAACGATGACATCCCTGAGATTGCAGATGAAGGCATCGCAACTGTTGTGGGTCTCATCCCCAGCATAGATGGTGCGGCCGAAGAACTAGCGGAAGAAACCCGTGCAGTGCCATTTGCACGCACTGGATTGAGGGAATCGAGAGTATGAAAAAATGCGAGTTGTTGTTGATGAAGCGCCCCAATCAGTGTATGTTGTTGTAACAAATGTTGCTCTTGCATTGACAGAAACTGCTGCAAATATTGAAGGCAACTTTGGGCGCGAACAGGATACCTAAGGATACACCATCCAATCTCAAACTGACTGTTGGTAGAAAGACAATCACTTACGTGTCAATGAGCTGGTGAATGGTAGCATCTTGCGCATCATTGACAGAACCATCTGGTCGATTCTTAAGTTCTGACAAAATTCTCGCGGCAATATTGGCCCAGTCTGCAAGACTGAATAATGCTTTGAAAGGAGTATCCAAGCTGACCTCTTCCAGTCCTGGTGAGGACAATCAACTGTGAAGCCATCA
>JACCEA011613831.1_pt1 | contig 18890 bp, 16 predicted proteins | sample 7449851 | NCBI WGS metagenome assembly JACCEA01 (sample SAMN15323453, study PRJNA562643) | freshwater metagenome | isolation source: river surface water | place: USA:Blue River Watershed | collected 2017-08-18
GCCGATTGGCGTACGACCGTTACGGTGTCAATAGTCATTCCTTTAGCACTATTATTCTCATTTATTTGTCTTCGCCTGAAAGGAATGTCGGCCAATTTGCTTTCAATGGGAGCAATTGACTTTGGTATCATTGTCGATGGGGCAGTTGTGATGGTCGAAGGTATTTTTGTAGTTTTAGATAATCTTTCTCACCAAATTGGTATGGAAAGGTACAATAAACTTTCAAAACTCGGTATTATTCGCAAAACTGGTACCGAAATGGGAAAAGCCATTTTTTTCTCAAAACTAATTATTATTACTTGTTTGATTCCCATTTTCTCGTTTCAAAAAGTAGAAGGTAAAATGTTTTCACCACTGGCCTGGACGCTCGGTTTTGCCTTGCTTGGTGCGTTAATTTTTACACTTACACTTGTGCCTGTTTTGGCAAGTATTTTATTGAAAAAGAATGTTCGTGAAAAGCACAATCCTTTTGTTTTATTTATCGAAAAATGGGTAATGCGAGGCTTTAACTTTGTGTTTTTGCACAAACGCAAAACTCTGCTTGTAACGGTCATCGTTGTAGCGGTTGGTTTATTTAACTTTAAGTTTTTAGGTTCAGAATTTTTGCCCGAACTCAACGAAGGCTCAATTTATGTGCGTGCCAGTATGCCCATGAATATTGCTCTCAACGAATCGGTCAGATATACCAACGACATGCGTCAGGTGTTTAGGAGTTTTCCAGAAGTAAAAGGTGTGATGTCGCAAACAGGTCGACCAAATGATGGAACTGACCCAACGGGCTTCTATAATATTGAATTTTTGGTGGATATCTTTCCGCAAGAAGACTGGAAAAGAGATATTTCAAAAGAACAGCTTATTGCTCAAATGCAAGAACGTTTGAAAAGATTTACGGGGGTAAATTTTAATTTCTCACAACCAATCATGGATAACGTAGAGGAGGCAGTTTCGGGGGTAAAAGGAAGTATTGCTGTTAAAATCTACGGACAAGACCTTGTTTTGATGGAGAAAAAAGCCAAAGAAGTATATAATCAGTTGGCCACGGTGCGTGGTATTGAAGATTTGGGCGTGATTAAAAACATCGGGCAACCTGAACTCAGAATCGAATTGGATGAAGATAAACTGGCACTTTATGGTATTCAAAAGGGTGATGCTCAGGCAGTTATCGAAATGGCGATTGGTGGTAAAGCCGCAACTCAGATTTATGAAGGCGAACGGAAATTCGATTTAAGAATCAGGTTCCAACAAGAATACCGTAAATCTGAATCAGAGATTGGCGATTTATTGATTCCGACGATGAATAATACCCAAATTCCGTTGAAAGAAATTGCTAAAATCTATTATAATACAGGTCCAATTTTGGTGTTCCGTGAAGCTAACCAACGTTTCAATGCCGTTAAGTTTTCGGTTCGTGGTCGTGACATGGGAAGTGCCATTGCCGAAGCTCAACAAAAAGTAAATACCCACGTGAAGTTACCAAACGGCTATTCGATGAAATGGGCAGGCGATTTTGAAAATCAACAGCGTGCCACTAATCGTTTAATGCAAGTGGTTCCCGTTAGTTTATTGCTCATTTTCTTGATATTGTTTGTGTTGTTTGGTAATATCAAAGATGCAGGAATTGTGCTGGTCAATGTGCCGTTTGCCATCATTGGTGGAATCGCTTCTTTGCTTATTTCGGGTACAAACTTTAGCATTTCGGCGGGTATTGGTTTCATTGCTTTGTTTGGTATTTGTATCCAAAATGGTGTGATTCTGATTTCAGTCTTCAAGAAAAACCTGCATGAACGCATGAGCCTTACAGAATCAATTACGAAAGGGGTTGTTTCTCGTATCCGACCTGTAATCATGACCGCTATGATGGCTGCAATTGGTTTAATTCCTGCGGCAGTTTCGCACGGCATCGGTTCTGAAACTTCAAAACCTTTGGCCATTGTGGTAATTGGAGGATTAATAACTGCCACAGTTCTAACATTGCTTGCCTTTCCGATAATTTTTTATGTTTTTTATCGAGAAAAGCTATCAGAAAATTAATTTGTTTTCTTTCGATGGAGTTAAGTTTTTTACTTAACTCCATTTTTTATTCCTTCTTTACTGAAGTTTACTTACTTTGTGAATCCTTACGTAAATCTTGATTAAAGATGAAAATTGTTGACAAACAGACCATCCGAATACCGACTATTCTGAGTATTGCTCTCATAATGTTTTCGGCCAATATCTACCTTTTTTACAGTAATTTCCGTGAAAATGAGTTTTATCTCTACCTCCGAAACAATGCCATTACTTTAGAGAAAATGATTATTGATAAAGGGCTAAGTGGCGAAGACGTCAGAACGTTGGATGATATGAAAGAAAATATCTATACCCAAGAGCAATTTATCATTTATGACTCAACAGGAACGGTGGTGTTCAAATCAAGGTATGCGGTTACGCACCTGACCGAAAATATTAGAAAAGAGGTTTTTAAGCATGAAGTAGAATTTAAGAAAGACGGTTACGAGCGAACCCTTTTTCTTAGTAGAAATAATAAATTTAAACGTTTGTTTATTATTGAAGCGGCGGGCTACGATTTGTCGGGCTTCAATAAACAACGAAATCTTCTCTATATTCTGATTATCGGCTCAGCTTTATTGATAAGTATCATTACGCTTACTACCAGATATTATATCAGGAAAGACTTAAAACCGATTGGCCAGATTGCCAAACGTATGAAGAAAATTTCGAGCAAAAACCTTCAGTCTCGTATTCCTGAATCTAATTTGGATAACGAAATCGGGCAAATGGCTCATACATTTAATGATTTGCTCGACCGACTTGATTATGCTTATACGCAACAACGCAATTTTGTATCATACGTAACGCACGAGCTTCGCACACCATTGTCGATTTTGCTCGGAAATGCCCAAGTAACACTCATGAAAGAGCGAAGTGTGGAAGAATACAAACAGACGGTTGAAAATTTCCAGCTCGATATTAATAATATGATAAACTTGGTTAATAGCTTGCTTGAGTTGGCTCGTATGAATGCCGACGCTCAATCTGTGCCATTTACCGAAGTAAGAGTCGATGAAGTGCTTTGGGCGGCTTCAGATTTAGTAAAGAAGAATCAACCAGAATATCATATCAATATCGAATTCGACCAAATTCCAGACAATGATGAGTCGATGATTGTCAGTGGAAATGCCGAATTGTTGGTTTTGGTTTTCAGGAATCTCATGGAAAATGCTTGTAAATACAGCAATAATAAGCGAGTTGAAACAAAAATATCGTATGATAGTAGCAAGGTGAAAATTGACTTTATTGACGAAGGGGTAGGCATGACTCAGCAAGAAACCGAACATATTTTTGAGGCTTTTTACCGAAACGAAAAAACAAAAGAAATCTCGGGGCATGGTATAGGCTTGCCACTTACCCAACGAATTGTGGAGATTCATTCTGGAAAAATTTCGGTTCAATCAGAAGAAGGAGTAGGGTCTGTTTTTACAGTTGAGTTTCCAATCAAAAACATTTATTGAGGTTTAACTAAGTTTTAATTTTGGTTTAAAATGCCTTTAAACACAACCAATTAGATTTGAATAACAAAGCCAAACAGTGGTTTGGGACAATCAATTCTAAAATTTTTAAAGGTATGAAAAAGAATCTTTTGTTGGCCGCAATGGTAGCCATTTTTGCCACAAGTGCATTTGCACAAACCACCCCACAAGCTTCAAAAAAAGAAGCAAAACTCGAAAAGAAAGAAGACCGAATCACGGAGCATAAAGCTGCTAACGAAGTAAAGAAAGAACATAAAGCTGCTAAGAAAGAGGAGAAGGTAACGCATCATGCAGCAGTGAAGGAAGTAAAAAAAGAAGCTAAACAAAGTAACTAAAAACAATTGTTGAGTAAATTTGTTTCTCACGCACAAAACACGCGAGCAAGGTATAATTTATACCTTGCTTCATTTATTTTAGAACTTTTATGAAAATATTGATTGTTGAAGATGAACTCCGTTTGGCTGAGTTTATCAAACGTGGACTTGAAGAACACACCCATTTGGTAGATATTGCCAAAGATGGCGAAATTGGACTTAAAATGGCTTTTGATAATGATTATGACGTAATCATTATGGATGTGAATATGCCAAAAATGAATGGGTATGATGTAACCCAGACCATCAGAAGCGAAAAGCAAAATACGCCAATTCTGATGCTTACGGCGATGGGTACACTCGATGATAAAGCATTGGGCTTTGATGCAGGTATTGATGATTTCTTGGTGAAGCCATTTCAATTTCAGGAGCTTCTGATGCGGCTTAATGCCTTACATCGCCGTAGTGCCATGGTGCAGCATCAAGTGAAGCGAAATATAATGAAAGTAGCTGATTTGGAACTCGACCTAACGGCTCGTACGGTTGTGCGAGCAGGCAAAGATATTTTACTTACGGCCAAAGAATACGCCTTACTTGAGTACTTAATGATTAACCATAATAGAGTCGTATCAAGAGTAGATATTGCCGAAAAAATATGGGATGCTGACCTCGACCCCGCCAGCAATACGATTGATACCTACATAAATTTTCTCCGCAAAAAAGTCGATAAAGATTTCTCTTCAAAACTTATTCATACCATCGTCGGGATGGGCTATATCTTAAAAGAATGATGTGGTTTAAGGTATTGATAATCAAATGTTTATACATATTTATCTTCTGTTTTTTATTTTTAATCACTCTTTAATTTAATTTTTAGAAGCAATTAAGGTAATACTCATACTTTTACATCAAGAAACAGTAATAGTGAATTTTCATAAAGGAATTTTAGGTTTTAAAACGCTGGTTTCTTATTAACCAGCGTTTTTTTAAGACATAGTTTTAGTCCATCAGTAATGGGTTTAGTTAGTTAGGGTTATAGTTCTCTGATTAAAACCTGATTTTTAATCAGAGACTTTTTAGTCAATTGTTTTATCCCCAAATCATGTAGCACTATATGGAAACTGTTGTTTTAGCACCCGCTCAATTATTAACTAAGAAGTATTCCGATAACCGAATGCTTAGTTTGAAACTCCAAATAGAACCATGGGCTTTTGAAACCCTCCACGAGTATTTTCCGAATGCAACCGAAACAGATTTTCATCGAATTAGACATCATTTGTCTGACTGCATCATGAAATTTCAGCAATTATTGACTGGAAAAATTCTACTCGGAACAGAAATTATGCTCGATTTCTTGAATGGTTTGCTCATTTTTGAAGTAAAAAATTACTCTCAAACACTCTATCAATATCAGGTAGAAGAAACCTACACATTAGATTTATCGAAAGTTGAATTAAACTGATAGTACCGCTCAAATTTCAATTAATAAGATTTTAATAAGGTTTTAAAATGGCTTCAATTTTCTACGATTTACTTTGATACAGAAAAACAAAACGAGTTTTGGCTTTAATTATCATTTTAAAATTAGTAAAAAAATGAAAACCTTATTCCAAAAAGCCTTGCTCATCGGGATGATTGGGCTTGGCACTTCAACACTCAAAGCACAAGTTGTTAGCAACGCCGACCACGCTGCAAACTTTAGTGACTATCATACTTTTGCGTGGATTCAACCTGACGTACAGGTACAAAATCCGATGTATAACAATGCTCTTATTACAAAGAATATCGAAAACGATGTCAATAAGGCACTGATTAATAAGGGTTTGCAAATCAATACACAAAACCCTGATTTACTCTTTAAGTTTCGTACTTACACCGAAAAAGCAATTAGTAATAATGGTGGATATTCAATGGGCTATCCGATGATTGGTTATAGCCGATTCGGCCGAATGATTGTGCCTTATTCAATGGGCTTTTGGGGTGGATATGCTTTCGGGCCATATTCCTATACACAAGGAACATTGGTTATTGAAGCCATTGATGCAAAAACGAATCAATTAGTGTGGCAAGGAGGGGCATCGGGAAGTATTTCACCAAAACGAATCGAAAAACTAATTGCCAAAGGAGTAAATAAAATTATGCTGAAATATCCTGCATAAGCGTAATTCCAAAAAACTGGCGAACTTTTGAAGGTAACCCTTCGGCTGTTCGCCAGTTTTTTAATGGCTTTTTAATTGATATGCGGCACCTACCACCCAACTACTTTTATTAGTAAAACGTAAAACTATCATGTGTACTAACCTTAATCAAAATGCAAACAATCATCGAGTACTTCAATTCTGCTCCCGATTCTCATCGGATTCTTTTACTTACCCTATCATTTTTTATTTTATGGAATCTTGAAACTATTTTCAATCTCAGTAAAGAGCCAAACCGACTCAAGCATTTACGGCTGAATGCAACCTTTATGATTACGGCTGCTCCAGTTCAGTTTCTATTGGGAATATTGATGAATTTTACTTTACGCTGGACAAACGCTCATCAGTTCGGAATTTTTCATAGAGTTACTATTAAGAATTCGTTATTACTTTTTGTTGCAACATTCTTTTTTTTAGATTTCTGCGAATACGCCTACCACGTATTGATGCACAAAGTAAAAACTCTTTGGCGATTTCATTTGGTGCATCATGCCGATACCGAATTAGATGTTTCGACAACTTTACGCGAGCATCCAGGCGAAACAACTATTCGCCTATTATTCACCACATTATGGGTATTTTTGGGCGGGGTTTCTCTTTGGACGCTTATTTTTAGGCAGTTCATTCAAATTGTTTCAAACGTAATTGCCCACGCCAATTTTCGAATTCCCGAAAAATCAGATAAATTAATTAGTTTATTGTTAGTTACTCCAAATTTTCATCATGTGCACCATCATTATCTTCAGCCATATACCGATAAAAATTATGGTGATGTGTTAAGTATTTGGGATAGGATTTTTGGTACTTACGCTTACTTACCAAAAGATAAAGTGATTTTTGGAATTGATACTCACTTTCAGACTTGCAAGATTAATACATTTGGGAAATTATTGCGTTTGCCGATGGTCTACATCAAAAGCACTCGCTCCAGTTCTTTAGTAGATACTACTCAAGAGAATGATTTAATTGATGCGTAACTACCTAACATCGGCTTTTATTTTATGCTGTTTATTCAATACAAATGCTCAGAAAATCGACACAAATAAAGTAGTTTTGGTTGATGTAGGAGATGTTTGGAATCGAATAAAAGACAAAAAATATAAGATAGATACTTCTAAGGCAGAAGTAGGTGTGTCATTATTTACGGTTTTACCTGGTTTTGGATATAGCCAATTGACGGGTTTTACGGTCTTAGTTGATGGTAATATATCGTTTTATACCTATCCAAATACCAACATTTCGGTTATGAAAATGACGCCCGAATATACACAGAAGCGGCAGTTTACACCGATTTTGACCATGAGTATTTGGAGCAAAAATAATCGGTATAATTTTGTCTCCGATTGGCGATACTATAAATACCACATCAAAGATTTTGGCTTAGGTAGTTTTACGAACGAAGATGTTTTTAATCAATTTAGTTATCGGTTTTTGAGGTTTCATCAAGTACTATCAAGGGCAATTACACCTGATTTATTAATCGGTGTGGGGTATAATTATGATAAACACTATCATGTAAAAATACTTGATAATCAGTTGATTACTAATGCTGAGAGTTATGGTATAAGCCGCTCGGCCGTTTCGTCGGGTATTGTGTTAAATGCGTTATTTGATTCTCGACGAAACGAAAATAGTCCAGTTGCAGGAGGCTGGTACGGAAATATTTCGTTTACCCACAATACGAAGGCCTTGGGAAGTTCAACTAACTACAACTCACTATATGCTGATTTTAGGCATTATGTTACATTTCCTAAAAACTCAAAAAGTATTTTAGCCTTGTGGAATATTAATTGGCTGACTTTCGGTGGGAAAGCTCCGTATTTTGATTTACCCAGTACACTTTGGGATACTTACGATAATGCAGGAAGAACGTTTATTCAAGGGCGATTCAGAGGGAAAAATATGCTTTATTACGAAGCCGAATACCGATTCAATATCCTAAAAAATGAGTTACTGGGTGGTGCTTTATTTATCAATAGTCAGACTTTTGCTGAGCCATCGAGTAATCAATTTTCAAGATTTTTGTATGGTTACGGTGGTAGCCTACGAACAAAAGTAAATAAAAAATCAAATGTGTATTTTATCTTATCTTATGGAGCAGGAAGTGGCGGTGCAAAAGGTTTTTTCTTTAATTTAGGCGAAGTGTTTTAAAAATAGTGGTCGTATGAAATTTATAAAAGTAGGTATTTATTTCGTTTTTTGGGTTTATTGGCAATCGTCCATTGCACAGCATTTACAACCTGCCGACAAAATTATAGGCACTTGGTTTTCTGAAAATAAAGATTTAAAAGTAGAAATTTTCAAAAAGAATGATAGGTTTTATGGGAAAGTAGTCTGGTTTATCTGCGACCCTAAAACCCCTAACATGGAAGATTTTAAAGATACCGAAAACCCTGACCCTAAGCTGAAAAATAGGCCGTGGCTTGGTATGCAAGTAGTTGATAACCTGAGCTTTAATGGTAAAGACACATGGCAGAATGGCACTATCTATGACCCAAACTCTGGACGAAGCTACGATTCAGTAGTAAGGCTAAAAGATGCCAATACACTTATTGTACGTGGCTATTGGGGCTTTGAAATTTTAGGAAAAAATATGGTATTTAATAGGGTAGAATAGACTAAGGTATTCATAAACTGGATAAAGAAAAACTTTACCCAGTTTATGAATACTGATTTATTTTGCGTTTGTGTATTGAATCAAGTCGGCTACTAAACCTGTCCAGCCGCATTGGTGGGCAGCACCGAGCCCTTCGCCAGTATCTCCGTTGAAATACTCATAGAAAAGATGCAAATCTTTGAAGTGCGGGTCGGTATCGAATAGTTCAAAATCGCCTGTATTTGGTCGGCGGCTTTCTCCGTTCATCTGGAAGATTTTAATCAATCGCTCGGCCACCATTAGTGCCGCATCTTTGATTGACATGATATTTCCCGAATTTGTTGGGTATTCAACCTCAAAATCATCTCCATAATAGCCATAAAACTTTAGTAGAGAGTCGATTAGTAAGAAATTAATTGGAAACCAAATTGGACCCCGCCAGTTTGAATTTCCTCCCATAATGCTCAAATCAGACTCGGCTGGCGTATATTTTACACTTAAAATTTCGCCATGAAGGTTGAACTGATAAGGGTTCTCTTTATGCGATTTTGACAACGAACGAATGCCATAATCTGATAAAAATTCTGCTTCATCGAACATTCGCTTAATAACCATTTTCATACGGTGGCCACGAAGGAGCGAAAGTAAGTGCGTTTCTCCCTTACCAGGTTCGTTCCAGCGAGAAATCAACGAAGCCAAGTCTGGACGATTGGTAAGTACCCATTCTAAGCGACGCTTGAAATCTGGTAATTTCGAGAGCATTTCTTCATCGATGACCTCAACGGCAAAGAGCGGAATCAGACCTACATACGAGCGAATCTTCATAAAGATTGTTTCGCCGTTTGGAGCGTGAAGTTTATCGTAATAAAACTGGTCAGCTTCGTCCCAAAGCCCCAAGTCATTACCCTTGATTGGTTTATTGATGGCTGCTGCAATATGCAAGAAATGCTCAAAGAATTTTGAGGCCATATCTTGATAAACAGGTTTTTCCATCGAAATCTCACACGCAATACGGAGCATGTTGAGCGTGTACATGGCCATCCATCCAGTTGCATCTGCTTGTTCGAGTTTTACACCTGGAATCTGAGCGTTTCGGTCGAAAACCCCAATATTATCAAGCCCTAAGAAGCCTCCGCCGAAGATATTATTTCCTTCTTCGTCTTTCTGATTGACCCACCACGTGAAGTTAATTAGCAATTTATGGAAGATTTTCTCCAGAAAGGCTAAATCGCCAACGCCGTTGTTGTTTTTCTTGTCGATTTCATAGACTTTCCAAGTAGCCCAAGCATGTACAGGCGGATTTACATCAGAAAAGTTCCATTCGTAAGCAGGAATCTGCCCGTTGGGGTGCATGTAATATTCTCGGAGTACAACGGCCAATTGTCGTTTGGCAAAATCGGCGTCGATGCGGGCGAGCGTAAGCGTATGAAAAGCCAAATCCCACGCAGCGAACCACGGATATTCCCACTTATCGGGCATTGATAAAATATTTGCCATGTAGGCATGCTTCCACGTATTATTTCTCGGAAACGCCCTTCCTTTAAACTCAAATGGCATTTTAGGGTCGCCTTTGAGCCATTCATTGATATTATAATAGTAGAATTGCTTGTTCCACATCATACCCGCAAAGGCCTGACGCTGAATGTTACGTTGTTCTTCTGACTTTATATCTTGCTGAATGTGGTCAAAAAACTCATCGGCTTCTTTAATTCTTGACTCAAAAATTTCGTCGAAATCCGAAAAAGCTTTTTGGTTATGGGTATTCTGACTAAAACGTAATCGGATGGTGTGACTTTCCCCTCCTTCAATTTGCTTGGTATAGCGAGCCGATGCCTTTGTGCCGATTTTATTCGGATTTACTGTGTTTGGCTTCCCCGTAAGTATATAATCACAGATGCCATCTTTTACGTACATGGCGGTATTTTGTTTTCCAAAAATACGTTCCATGTTGGTTTCGTTTTCACAAAATACGAGTTCGTCGGCACCTTCAACATATAATTTGTATTTTCCTAAAAGCTGGTGCGAAACCTCTACCTGATTATTGGCGATACCCGTTAGCATTGGAGCTTTTTTGTAGGCTTCGTAGCCCCAACTCCAAGTATTTCTGAACCAAAGCGTTGGGAGCATTGTCAGAATAGCTGCTTTTTTGTTTCGGTTGTGGGCCGTTATCTTAATTAAAATATCATTTTCATCGGCTTTAGCGTATTCGATAAAAATATCAAAATATTCGTTGTTATTGAAAACGCCAGTTTGCTCGATTTCAAATTCAGTATTTGAGCGATTACGCTTTTGGTTTTCTTCAACAATTTGTCGGTAGGGAAATTCATTCTGAGGATACTTGTAGAGCATCTTCATGTATGAATGTGTAGGCGTGCTATCTATATAATAGTAAAGTTCTTTTACATCTTCGCCGTGATTCCCTTCTGAGCCAGTTAAGCCAAAAAGGCGTTCCTTGATAATTTTGTCTTTGTGATTCCAGAACGATACCGCAAAGCAAATATGTTGTTTGTTATCCGAAATACCCCCGATACCATCTTCTCCCCAACGATACGCTCTTGAGCGTGCCATATCGTGCGGAACGTAGTCCCAAGCATTACCATATACACTATAATCTTCTCTGACAGTTCCCCATTGTCTTTCAGATAGATACGGACCCCATTTTTTCCATCCTTTATTGTCTTTTCTTTGGCTTAGGCGAATCTTTTCTTGTATTTCAGTCATACTCGTATCTTTAATCTGTTAAGGTTTAGGTTATAAGTATTTTACTTTCCTTTGCACTCTTGTATTCTATTTATAATAAGACATATAAGTCTTTGTACTGAATAATTTTTGGCTATTCGCAAAAATATGAAAAATAATAAATGATTAAAGTTGAATACTTGAATAGCTTACAATAGTAACAAAAGTTGTTGGAATAATGATAAAATATGTGTCAAAACTAAAAAGCCTTCTGAGTGATTCTCAGAAGGCTTTCATTGGCTTACAAATGCTTTATTTAATGCGTGTTTTCACCACACTGGCGGCTTTTTGTTTTTCTTCAAGTGCAATGCGAGCATTTTCTTGGTCTTGCTTGTTATCTGTTTGGTCTTTCAATAGTTTTTCGAGTTCAATTCTGTTGTTTTCGATTTCTTTAAAAAGCTTTTCTTTTTCTCGTTTATTTTTTTCGATGTCTCTTACAATTCGGTCTGCAGTTTTATTGACTCGGTCGAGGTTTTTTTGAGCTTCTTCCGAATCTCTTTCTGCGAGCCTCACATCTTCATTTTGCATGGCAAAGGAATAAAAATCTTTCAGAAGTTGTTCAACCCCTCTAAAAGATTTATTGTTCTCTGAAACCATATTTCCTCCACCAACATCAAACGATGCAAAGACTTTGGTTTTTACTTTCTGGTCAGAGATAACCTTTGTCATCAGATTGATTGGGTCTGGCGAAATATCAGGAATATTGGCAGCTGCAATATTAAACACTTTACGACTTTGTGCCACACCACCATATTTTGAAATGAACAACGACCAGTCTTTTTCAATGAATTTTTTTTCGATATTGAGCGTCATATAAAATCCTTCTTTTCGGTCTTTGCCAAAAACTTCCGAACCGCTCAAAATTGTCTGACTAAAACCTGTCAAACTCGCTACCAGCAAAATGCTTGTGATAAGTGCTTTTCTCATAATAATAAATTTTAATTGTCGCTATTAGGACGCTATAATTGGGGTATTGTAACTGAATTTACAGATAAAAAATCATGCCTGTATTGATTTTCGACAAACTAATACAATTTTTTGTTTGTCCATATTTTCGGTAGCAAATAAATAGTATTCACCGCCATCCTGCAAACCCAGCTTCTTTTTTATTTCTTCGGGTTTCAGCGGGAAATTTCGGGTACTAATATTGGCCTTTGGTGTAGGTAATTTTGAAAGAATTTCTTTTTTATCGAATTTACAAACGGCTTCACATACGAAACTCCTGCCCGCAAAATTTTCAACGAGCGAATCAGCAGTATATAAATGGCTATTTGGAGCGAGTTTTGCTAAGCCAAATTGAGCAGCAATACTTTTAAAAGCTCCAGCTTTCAAGATAGTTGCATTGGGTTCGTAAATGTAAGTGCTTGGTTGAGCATATTTTATGACTGAGTTTTCTTCACCTTTGTAGTCAAATGTAAAAAGCTGCGGTTGACTATTGGGTAAAAAGTTTACACAATGAATCGAAGTTTTTGATTCAATTGTAGATTTTTGACTTATAAATAATAATTCTTTAACTTCATTTTCGAGAGCAACAATGTGTACTTCCGTAATGCTTTTGCCCAACTGTTCAACCGCCAATTTAATATCCAGCATCGGCGAAAATTTTACCATATAGTTTTCTAACAAATGCTTGATAGAAAGCAGATTTGGCTCACAATCTTCAATCTTAAAAACCTTGTTTTTTGCATCATCTCTGCGATGTGGGTCAATGTAGAAATTCCTTATCGCTTTATTAGCAGATTGAGCAAACAACACCGAGTTTTCATTTAAAACTTTAATATTCTGTTGTTCCAAAACCTCAAAATTATATTTCGCTACCGCTGCTAAATTTGAGTTTTGCTCAATATATTTCACCGAATCTGTCACTTTCGATAAAGCCCAGGTATCAAGCCCCATACCGCCTGTGAGGTCAGCACACGGAGCATTTCCAAAGTTTCGTGCAAAAACTTGTGCTTTATAATTGGCTGTTATTTCAGATGAAGCTTGTTCGACTGAGAGTGGAGGAGGAAAAATAACATTTTGGTTGGCGTGCCAAAATGGTAATTTATGCTTTGCTTTATTTCGAGCCAGCCATTGGTCGGCAACCAAACGTAACATTTCTGCATCCAATTTTTGTGGATTCTTTAAAACATATCTCTGAATCTCAGTTTCTTGAATTTGTTGAGCAATCTGATTGGCTTGTTGCAGTTTTTCTAACATTGTCGGTGTAGATGAAATTAATTTCATTCATCGTTCTTCATTCTCCATTCTTAATTCTAATTTTGATAAAAATTAGTTCGCAATATTATGTTTAGTTTTTGGGAAAAAGATGTTTTTTTGAAAAAATATGATGTAGTTATCGTTGGAGCGGGTTTTTCGGGGCTTTGGTTGGCATATTTTCTGAAAAAATATCGACCAAAAATCGAAATCGCAGTTCTCGAATCAGGTACTTTGCCAACGGGAGCAAGCACCAAAAATGCGGGTTTTTCGTGCTTTGGAAGCCCTACCGAATTGCTCGAAAATATTACAGTAATGGGACTCGACCAAGCTATGTTTTGGGCCGAACAACGCCATATAGGTATCAGTATGATTGACCAATATTTTGGTTCTGAGATTGAATTTGATGACTGTGGAGGCACTGAGCTTTTTAATGATAAAGCCATTTTTGAAGGAACAAAAGAGCAGTTAGCTCAACTAAATCAATCAATAAAAAGTATTACAGGAAGTGAAAATCATTTCTTTGTTGATGAATCAATTATCAAACATGCAAGATTTTCTGGATTCCAATACGCCATCAAAAATGACGTAGAAGGTTCGATTCACAGCGGAAAATTAATCAATTCAATGATTGAAGTCCTACAAGCTCAAAAAGTAAAAATATTTTTTGGGGTAGAAGTTGAACGTTTTGAAGAAAACCACGAAGAAGCCACTATCATTGCCAAAAATGGAATGGTTTTTAGAGCAAACCATCTGAGTATTACTACTAATGCTTTCACAAAACAACTCCTACCCGAAGTTGATTTATACCCTGGTCGTGGACAAGTGCTGATAACTGAACCCATAAATGGGCTAAATTGGCGAGGAACATTTCATTTCGATAAAGGTTATTATTATTTCCGAAATTACCAAAACCGAGTCTTATTTGGTGGGGGGAGAAATTTAGACTTTCAAGCCGAAAATACCGATGAGTTTGCACTGACTGAGTTAGTACAAAACAGATTGGAGCAGCTACTCTACGAAAATATTATTCCGAATCATAAACACATAAAAATTGACCATCGTTGGAGCGGCATTATGGCATTTGATGCTACCAAAACCCCTGTGAGTAAGTGTTTGAGTAAACGGGTATCATTAAGTGTAAGAATGAACGGAATGGGGGTGGCCTTAGCTCCTACACTCTCAGAAAGTTTAGCGAAAGAGATAATTACGATTGTTTAGTTTTTCAAATAAACTTATTCGGTAGTTATTTTTTGTTAAATCTAAATACTTGAAACCATTTTTATACTATCGTAGTTTTTTATTACTTTTACATAAGTAATTCTAATGGGTATTATAAAAATCATTTATTGATGTTTCAGCGAATCTTGGTATTGATGCTCCTGATGATGGTCGAATTCTCGACTGTTAGAAGTTGCTTTGATAGCTTTAAGCCAAGTATAGAAGTGCAAGACATCGAAGATAGCAACGAGAGCGAGGATACCTCGGAAGAAGATATTCTCATTGAGAAGTTTTTTCTTTCACCTCTCTCTTTCCAATTTTCTACGATTGATATTTTATCAAAAAATATCATTAGCGATTTGGTTTCAATGAATATACCAAATCCATACCGAACAATAACCTCCCCACCTCCAAAGGCATAGTTGTCATATTCCTACATTTTTCATAAAGACATTTCGTTGTGCTACATCGACTCAGAAGGGGCTGTGATGTATTCGATTTTTTCTATTATGATTCTGAACTTTTTTGATAAAAGACACTCTTTAATTGTCTAATAATTCCTCTATGAAAATATTTAATTTTAGTCACATTAAATCTGACTTTTCGTCGGGTTTAGTAGTATTTTTAGTAGCATTACCGCTTTGTTTAGGGGTGGCTTTAGCATCAGGAGCACCGCTTATTTCTGGAATCATTGCTGGAATTGTTGGTGGCGTAGTTGTTGGAGCATTGAGTGGCTCACAACTGGGCGTAAGTGGACCTGCTGCTGGTCTTACGGTAACGGTACTTACCTCTATTACCGAGCTTGGAGCTTACGATACATTCTTATTGGCTGTAGTATTGGCAGGCGTTTTTCAAATTATTTTAGGCCGCTTGAAAGCGGGAGTTATTGGCTATTATTTCCCTACATCAGTAATTAAAGGCATGCTTACGGCCATTGGTATTATTATTATCCTAAAGCAAATTCCGCATGCAATGGGTATTGATTTAGACTATGAAGGTGATGAAGATTTTTTTCAATCTGATGGTCAGAATACTTTTTCTGAAATCTTACGAGTAAGTGAATTATTCAACGAAGGGGCTTTAGTTATAGGCTTAGTTTCGCTGGGAATCATGATAGTATGGGAGCAGCCGTTTATCAGAAGAAATAAAATCTTGAATTTGATTCCTGGGGCATTATTGGCCGTAATTGCAGGAATTGTACTTAATACGGGTCTTACTGTTTTACCCCCATTGTTTCACCTCGAAAGTAATCACTTGGTTAGTTTACCGATTACAAACTCAATCGGTGATTTCTTTACTTTATTTCAGATGCCAAACTTTTCGGCAATCAGCAATTTGGCAGTTTGGAAAGTCGCTCTTGTTATTGCGATAATTGCCAGCCTCGAAACCCTTCTGAGCGTTGAAGCCACTGACAAACTTGATACTGATTCACGAATAACACCAACAAACCGTGAGCTTCAAGCACAAGGAGTTGGTAATATTATTTCAGGTTTATTGGGTGGCTTACCACTCACGCAAGTAATTGTTAGAAGCTCGGCTAATATTCAAGCAGGTGGAAAAACTAATTTATCTACGGTTATTCATGGGCTTATTTTATTGATTTGTACGATTACCATTCCAACCGTTTTAAACCAAATTCCTTTGGCTTCGCTGGCGATAGTTTTGATTATGGTTGGTTATAAATTGGCAAAACCTACTATTTTCAAGCAAATGTACAAGGAAGGTCAAGACCAATTTGTGCCTTTTGTGATAACAGTTTTAGCAGTAGTTTTTACCGATTTATTAAAAGGAATTGGCATTGGAGTATTTGTAGCGATGCTCTATATTCTTTACACTAATTATAAAGGCTCGATGTCATTCATGCGTGAAGGTAAAAGTGTATTAATTCAGTTTAATAAAGATATTTTTTACTTCAATAAATCAGAACTTAAAATCAAATTGGCATCCTTAAAGGAGGGAGATACCGTATATATTGACGGTACAAGGTCTGCATTTATTGACCATGATATTTATCTGACTTTAGAGGAGTTTCAGAAAGAAGTTAAATCACGTAACATAGAAGTAGAATTAAAAGGAATTTCAAGAAAACAACTAAACCATAATTAAAGATAATGCAAGCTTATCAAAAACTCTTATTAGCAAATAAGGCTTGGGCAGCCGAAAAACTTCGTGTAGATGAAGATTATTTTGAAGAATTAGCATCACACCAAAATCCAGAGTTTCTTTGGATTGGCTGTGCGGATAGCCGTGTACCTGCCGACCAAGTAACAGGAACACAACCTGGAGATATTTTTGTGCATCGAAATGTTGCTAATTTGGTCGTACACACTGATATTAACATGCTTAGTGTACTTCAATATGCTGTTGAGGTGCTCAAAGTGAAGCATATTTTGGTAGTTGGACATTATAATTGTGGTGGAGTTAAGGCCTCTATGGATAATAAAGATTATGGCTTAATCAATAAGTGGCTAAGAAACATTAAAGATGTAAACGTAAAGCACCACGACGAGCTAAGCAAAATTGAAGATTTTCAAGAGAAGTTCGACAGATTAGTTGAGTTAAATGTAACCGAGCAAGTGCGAAATTTAGCCAAGACAACTATTGTTCAGAAGGCTTGGGCCGCAGGTGATTATCCGCATTTACATGGTTGGGTACTCGATTTGAAAACAGGACTGATTAAAACCATCATGGAGATTTTGCCTGATGATTTAAATGCAATCGAAGAAGTGTATCGGTATGATATCAAAGTTCCTGAAGGACAACTGAATGAATCAATGCACTGATAATCAGATTTATATAAACAAAAACAGCTGCCAATTTTAAGTTGACAGCTGTTTTTGTTTATAGCAAGCATGTGGAATAAATTATATGGATTTGAGTGAGCGAAGCAATAAGTTCTTAATTTTTTGAAATTGGGAAACTTACGCCTACGTTTAAGTTGAACGCTAAGTTATTATAATTGGTGTTTGAGGTTTTCGTGATGTCCGTAAAGCCTCTATTAAATCCTGCATCAACATTCAACCAAGTACGAGATTTTAAACGATAGTTGAAGCCTAAACCAGCCAAACCACCAAAATCAAAATCATTATAGGCCTTTAAGCCATCTGACTGAATCACTACATCTCCATTACCATTATTTGCTTGGAGTAATGCACCAGCATACAAACCCGCAAATACTTTTGGTCTAAATTTTTGCCCTTCATTACCGAAGTAGTAAACTCCTGTTACTGGTAATTGGATATAATGTAATCTTGTATGATTATCAATAGTTTTACTTTTATCACCCAATTGTGAGTAAAGTAGTTTTCCAGATAAGCCCCAGTGGCTATCAATACTATAATTGGCAAATCCGCCAATTGATAAGCCTGGAAGGTATTTAGTTGTTGGGTCAGCTACGATTGTTGAGGCATTTACACCTATCATTGGGCCGATTGATAATGTTTGAGCAGAAACAAGCTTTACATTGATTAATATTGCTGTAAATGCAAAAATTATTTTCTTTGTCATGATAAAATTGGTTTTAATAAATCAAAAATTGTGCTGTAATTAAATTTTACTTTTGGGTTACATACATTTACTTTAAAAATCATGTACCATTGACATTATTGAGAATTTGTTGAGTGATTTGAGGAGTTTTGGGGAAAATACGCAACACACAAAACGATACATGATAGGAAATAGACCTAATAACTGATTTGTGCTGAAGTTGAAAAGTTTAAATACGAAGTTTTTGAAAAGAATTTTCAAGAAAAAAATGAAAAAAAATCTTGGAATAATCTATATTTGCTAAAAAAATATATCTTTGCTAAAAACATATAGATACTATGAGCCTCCCAAACTGCCCCCAATGTGATTCAAATAATATCTCCCGAAATGGCATTATCAAAGAACGCCAACGTTTCAAGTGCAAAGATTGTGGCTATAACTTCACCGTCGAAAAGATGGGAAAAAGCATCGAAAGCTACTATGTAATCAAAGCCCTTCAACTTTACATCGAAGGTGTGAGTTATCGAGAAATCGAGCGTTTATTGGGTGTTAGCCACGTTTCAGTAATGAATTGGGTTAAAAAATACCAAGTGAAGATACCGAAGCAAAC
>JACCEA010313776.1_pt1 | contig 18881 bp, 15 predicted proteins | sample 7449851 | NCBI WGS metagenome assembly JACCEA01 (sample SAMN15323453, study PRJNA562643) | freshwater metagenome | isolation source: river surface water | place: USA:Blue River Watershed | collected 2017-08-18
GAAGACAAAGGATATACTTATGGTATACATAGTTATTTACAAAATCATGTGCAGGAATGTGCTTGGATGATTAGCACCGACGCAGGTAAAGATGTATGCAAAGCAACCATTGAAGAAGTGTATAAGGAAATGGCTATTTTAAGAAACGATTTGGTGGATGAAGGGGAGTTGAAATTGGTGAAGAACTATATGTTAGGTGCTTTATTGGGTGATTTAGATGGTCCGTTCCAGATTATGAATCGTTGGAAGACTTATGTGTTGAACGACTTAGATATTAACTACTTTAACAAAACCATTGAAACTGTTCGTGCAATCCAGCCTGAAGACCTTCAGGCGTTGGCTAATAAATACCTTCAGCCGGCCGATTTCTATGAATTAGTGGTGTACTAAGGGATCATTTATTGCCGTTGGTCCCGAATTTATAAAGTTTCAAAATTTTATTTTAAATGCTAAGTATTGATATTCAAGTACTTAGCATTTTTATTTCTACACTACCTTAAAAAACTTGGTACTATGTGATGCATAGTACCTTAAATACCCTTAGCTTTGTGGTATAAATTAAAGTTATGGATATTCAAAACACACAGAGTCAAATGCGCAAGGGCGTTTTGGAGTTTTGCATATTGTCCATCATTCAACAAGGCGAGGTTTATCCAAGTGATATTGTTGAGCAAATGAAAGCGGCCAATTTGCATATTCTAGAAGGTACATTGTACCCTTTGTTAACTCGTTTAAAAAATGCAGGTCTACTAAATTATCGTTGGGTTGAAAGTATCAGTGGTCCCCCACGAAAATATTTTGTAATGACAGAGGAAGGAATAGAAGCTTATAATGTCCTACACAAAACTTGGAACGAAATGGCCACAGCAGTGGAAACCATCATTACTCCAAAAGCAAACCCAATTGTGAACGAAGCAGACGCTGCTCAATAAATAGCATAACAATGAAAAAAGTAATTAATATCAATTTCCAAGGTCGTATTCTTCCAATAGAAGAAATGGCGTATGAAAATTTGAAACAATATATTGAAAGTCTAAGAACCTATTTTGAACAAGAAGAAGGTAAAGATGAAATTATCAATGACATTGAATGTCGTGTAGCTGAACTATGCGAGGATCGTCTTAAAAAAGGCGCAGTATGTATCACAGAAGAAGACATTGATTTAATCATTGAAAGTATTGGTCGTCCAGCTGATTTTGAAGCACAGGATGGCTTTGAGGCAAATACGAATGCAAGTGCTGGACAGCCTAATGATAGTTCACAATCAAATTTGGGTGCTACATCGCATAAACGTTTATACCGCGATGAGCAGAATAAAGTATTGGGTGGTGTATGTAGTGGTATTGCAAACTATTTAAATTTAGATCCAATCATTATACGAGTATTATGGATTTTACTTTTTGGAATCTCATTTTTAGCCTACTTATTATTATGGATAGCAGTACCTAGCTCTTCAGTGAAAGAAGTGGGAGGTGTACGTAAAAGATTGTTCAGAGATATCGATCATAAAGTGATTGGAGGTGTTTGTGCCGGATTGTCTAAATATTTTGGCGTAAAAGTGAGCATTATCAGATTGTTATTTTTGATTCCATCTATTGTAGTCACATTTAATTGGAACCATTTTCATTTATTTCAGTTTTGGGAATTTGATGATTTCCCGAATTTCATTGGCATGACATTTTTTGGTCCAGGTGCTTTATTTATTTACATCGTTTTATGGTTGGTTTTGCCAGAAGCTAGAACAAGTGCAGATAAATTAGAAATGGTTGGAGAGAAAGTGGATATCAATAGTATTAAGAATACGATTCAAACAGATATGGAAGGATTTAGTAAAAGAGCACAAGCATGGGGTAGTTCTAATGAGAAGAAGCAAACTGCAACTGCTACAGAAGGAAATTCAACAAATGAAAATGCGCCAAATAATGTGACTATGTCTCAAAATAAAGGTTGCATGTATTATTTTGGAAGAACGTTTACCATCCTATTAAAGGCGTTTGTTTACTTTGTTCTTGGCATCATTACCATCTCAGTACTTGCTGCTTTATTTGGCATCGGTGTTGCAACAACTGGTTTATTACCTTTGAAGAAATTTATTCTAGAAGAAGGCTTACAAACTTGGTCATTTATTGGCACCATTTTATTTTTCATATGGGTCCCAGTGATCGCAATTGTAGCATCGATCGTGCGTAAAATAGCCGGGTTTAAAAAAGCAAATATATGGGTAAGATCTAGTTTCATTGCTTTGTGGACTTTGGGTTGGATTTGTTTATTTTACTTTATCAGTAGTGTCGGCAATAGTTTTTCTAAACACAATCAACCAAATGAACAAAGTATCGTTTTAACGAATCCTGGTGTGGAATATTTAGAAGTCACAGCGTCACCAAAAATGAAATACTATGAACAAAGATGGTTTGATATTGAGCCGTTCCAAGTGTTCAATGATGATACGGTACGCGTGCGTAATTTGAGAATAAGAATTGTGCAGTCTAAGACAGATAGTTTTGAAGTGAAGTACGTAACTATGAGTAATGGTAAGTCCATCAATGAAGCCAATAGCTATGCTCAAAAGATCAACTTCTCTATTACGCAACAAGACAGCACCTTATTTTTAGATAGAGGAATTGCGATCACGCAAAAAGATAAATTCAGAAATCAACATGTCATAATGACGATTGCAGTACCTGTTGGGAAACGTTTTAAAATTACGAATAAGGGATGGTCTCAAACCAATATAAGAGTCAATAGTAGAGGTATTCATTCTGAAACCATGAATCATTTTGGCGGCGACGATATTTGGGTGGATGAATGGAACGAAAATTGGGACAATGAATCTTATTCTTTTGATAGAGGCGTGGAATACAAAATGACTGCCGATGGATTAGAAAAAATCAAATCTGATGAGGATGCCGAAACGGATACGGATAATGATTCTGATGAAGATGACAATATAGACGAGTTGGAATTGAAATTGCAAAAATTAAAAGAGGATCGTGAAAATGTAGAGCAAGATTTGGAAAAAACACGTGCTCAAAAGTTGGAAGAATTAGAAAAAATTGACCGTGCTTTAGAAGAAAAGAAATCAGAAAAAAAGGCGGAGAAGAAGGAGTCTTCAACGGTTAAAAAGACGCAACAAATTGCGGATGCTTCACCAACTGGGTTTAGTAAAGTAGCTGCGGTTGCTAAAAAAGCGGAAGACCTAAACTTGTTGATTCAACGTTTTACCTATTAATAGTGGATTCAATTGTGGTTTTTATAATACGAAAACGCCTTTCTTTCTAGAAGGGCGTTTGTATTTATTAGTTAACTTTGCCCAAATTCAAATCAAGATGAGTGAAATACTAAATACTCCTTTTACCCATAAGCATATTGCCTTGGGTGCAAAAATGGCTCCATTTGCAGGCTATAATATGCCTATTAGTTATACTGGAATTAATGATGAACATGCCACTGTAAGAAATAGTGCAGGTGTTTTTGATGTGAGCCATATGGGCGAATTTGTTTTAAAAGGTGAAAATGCGTTGGATTTGATTCAACGTGTAACAAGCAATGATGCTTCTGTCTTAGAAGATGGTAAAGCGCAGTATAGCTGTTTGCCTAATAGTACCGGCGGTATTGTAGATGACTTATTAGTGTATTGTGTAGAGAAGCATAAAGTATACATGTTGGTTGTGAATGCATCTAATATTGAAAAAGATTGGAATTGGATTAGTAGCTTCAATACAAAAGGTGTTGAAATGCATAATATAAGTGCAAAGACGGCGCTTTTGGCTGTGCAAGGTCCGAATGCAACAAGGATTGTACAAAGCATGACCAAGATGGATGTGTTAAACCTTCCTTATTACAGTTTTGTAAAAGGTGAATTATTGGGTATTGACAATGTATTGATTAGTGCTACAGGGTATACGGGTGCAGGGGGTGTTGAAATTTACTTCGAAGATGTGAATGACAATGCCAATAAGGTTTGGGATGCATTATTTGAAGCCGGCGCTGAATTTGGTTTAAAGCCAATTGGTTTAGGTGCGAGAGATACATTAAGATTAGAAATGGGCTTCTGTTTATACGGTAATGATATTGACGATACAACCAGTCCTTTAGAAGCTGGTTTGGGATGGATTACAAAATTCAATAAGACTTTTACCAACTCAGAAAATCTTGCTGCACAAAAAGCGGCAGGTGTGACCAAGAAATTAGTAGGTTTTGAGATGATCGATCGCGGGATACCTCGTCATTATTATATTATTAAAGATGCAGCAGGTAACGAAATTGGCGCTGTAACTTCTGGAACGCAGGCGCCAAGCTTAGGGAAGGCGATTGGTTTAGGCTATGTTGCTTCGGCACATGCATCGCTTGGGACAGAAATATTTATTGATATTCGAAACACTTTAGTTAAAGCAAAAGTGGTGAAGTTTCCTTTTAAATAAGGATGCTTTAAGACTGAATTTATACATTTTAAAAGGGGACAATGGTCCCCTTTTTTTGTGCAGTAAATACTTGAAAAATGATGCTTAATTAGATGCAAATTTGGTATCAAATAAAAATTAATAGTATGAAAGCAATGAAAAACAAGGTCCAATTGATTGGACATTTAGGTGCTAACCCTGAAATCAAAATTTTTGATGAAAATAAAAAATTAGCCCAATTAAGTTTAGCTGTAAATGATGGGTTTAAAAATGCAGAAGGGGAGTGGCAGGACGACACGCAATGGTTTAATTTAGTTGCCTGGTCAAAGCTTGCAGACTATGTAGAAAAAAATTTATTAAAAGGCCAAGAATTGGCTATAGAGGGGCGTTTGGTGAATAATACGTATACAGACAAAATGGAAATAAAAAGAACAGTAACAGAAATTGTATTGAGTGAAATTTTATTATTAAGTAAGCAAAAATCAATAAAAGAAACGGAATAAAGCGGTACAATTTGTATCTTTGCAGACTAAGCAAATAATCGAAAAATGAAACCCTCATTACATACAATTTTAACGCCATCCCTATTAGAACTTTATGAAATAAAAGACAGTGTCGTTGTGATCATTGATGTATTTAGAGCGACTTCGACAATGGCTACTGCTTTGTATAATGGTGCAAAAAAAATTATTCCAGTTGATTCCGCAGAGCATTGTATTGAAATGGGAAAACAAACAGGTGGAATTACTGCAGGAGAACGTGATGGAAAAATCATACCTGGTTTAGCATATGGTAATTCGCCTTCGGAATATCCAAGGTCTTTCATTGAAAACAAAACCTTGGTGATTACCACCACTAATGGAACAAAGCTATTACATATGGCATTGAATCAAGGTGCTAAGGAAATCATCACTGGGTCATTTCCTAATTTAAGTAATGTGGTCGCTTTTTTAAAAGCACAGAATGCGCCCGTTATTTTAGGTTGCTCTGGATGGAAGAACCGATTCAATATTGAAGATGCCCTTTTTGCTGGTGCGGTGATTGAGGAAATTAAAGACCAATTCACTATACATTGTGATAGCAGTTTTATGGCAAATCAGCTTTACAACCAGCATAAAGATAATTTACCTGAATATATTAAAACCGTAACACATTGGCATCGTTTGGCCGCATATGGCTTGGAAGCGGATATGCAATACTGTATAACCAAAGATATCGCCCCATCGCTCCCTATTTTCAAAAGTGGTGCCTTGGTGAATCAGGGGTAGTTTTTCCCTAAAATAAGCCTATAAAGTAGTACATTTGCAAATTGCCCTTTTTATAGAGGGTGATTTGCATTTTTTAATTATGGCACTACCCTATCTTGTTAAACATATTTATAGTTACGGCACCGAAGAAGTGATCCGTCGTGGTAAACGCATTTTTGCATTAAAAAATATCGAATTGGTTAAATTCGATCCAATGATTGGGAACATTCATTGTCGCGTTAAAGACGATGGATATAGCACGTACTATAAAGTAACGATTGAAAATTTTACTTCTCCTGCGACCTTATCTCTAAGATGTGGTTGCCCATATAACTTATCAGAAGTGTGTAGGCATAAAGCTGCTGCTTTGTTTTTTATTCAAGATCTTTTGGATAAAAATCAATTAGAATACCAGGCTGCTTCTTATAAAACGACGCATACTTTACTTCGAACAAAAGCCATTGATTTAAAATCAATTAAAATGCTTTGTTCTTCTGCCACATTCGATCAGGCGGAACAAACTTTGAAAACGATTCGTCCACATATCATTTCAAGTGAAAATGAAAAAGTGGTAGCGGAATTAGACATGGAGGGTAAGACACATCACCTGATTATTCAAAAAAATGAAGAACGTTTTTTTGATACTTCTTGTGATTGTTTATCTGAGACTGCTTATCCTTTATGTATTCACAAGACAATACTTTTATTACAATTGTTTCAATTAAAAGGCGCGGATTATTTTGAGACCATTCGTAATTGGGATAGAGAGAAGAATAAATTATTGGCTTTATACGGGTATAGTCTTTCGGATGATATTAAAGACAAGTTTGAGTTTACCTATCACGAAGGCAAGCCTTTCTTAAAAGTATTAGATCCTAGTATTCAAAAAGTAAATGGGGGCGAAACGGTAACAAAAGCGCCACCTATCGAAGTCGTTAGATTTCAATCTCATAGTAATAAAGTAGATGCCTCTGATTCAGATGACAGCACTGTTAAAGGGCCCCAAAAAACAATTGAGCGCTATGGCTTAGTGATTCAGCAGGACGAACATAATTATCCCTATTTATCTTTCCATGTTATTAGAGGCGAAGCCAATGAGGCCGAAAATGAATATGTAGGCAAGGTTGAAAAGATTGATATCTTAAAATTTGTAACCCCTTATGATATCCAAGAAGCCGACAAGGCTTTGTTGCAATCGGTCAGAAAGTTACAGCCAGTTGAAATGACTAAGTACCTGAATAAAAATTCTCCTTTTCAAGGTATCTGGGATACGATAGTACATGCTGACGAAGCAAGCTTGCCCGATGAGACAAAAGAATTGATGCAAGAATACTTGCATCCTAAAATGGAAAAAGTTTGGCGTGATTTATCCGAGCATCCTTTTGTGTTTTTTGTTGGCCATAATAAAACATTTACAACAGCGAATTTGATTAAATCTGAATTGGTTTTCCATCCTGTACAACCAAGTTTCAAAGTAGAGAAATCCGGGGAAGATTATATCGTTCATGCTCAAGTTGTATTACCTGCTGGCCAAGTTAACTTAGTGGATAACCATGCAAAGTCTTATTATTTATTCCAGCAAGAAAAGCAATTTTTTTATTGGAAAAATAGAATGGATTTAAATTGGGTAGAGCAATTCTTGCCAAATGGATTTCAAAAAATAGCAGCAAAAGAATGGCCTAATTATTTGCAGTCAACAGTTTTGCCTCTATCAAAAAATTATGTTGTAGCATTAGATCATGTTTCACAAGAAAAAGTAAAAGGAGTAAAACCTCAATTACAAATTCTATTGAAAGAAAATGGCGACTACTTATTTTTTGAACCTTTATTTGTTTACAATGATATTGTAGTTCAAAAAGAAGATGGGCCCTCTGTTATTCAACAACTAGGAGACAAGTTGATGATATTGGAAAGGGATTTAGCTGCTGAGCGTCAATTAGTAGGGATTATAGAGCAATTGCATTCAGGATTTATTAGACCAAATGAAGGTAATGTTCTGGCATTAAAAGGAGCGGAAGTTTTAAAAAATAATTGGTTCTTTCTATTTATAGATACATTAAAGGAGAAGCAGATTCCATTGTTTGGAACAGAGCAGTTGAAACAATTCAAGTTCAATACCGCTAAGCCAACAACAAGATTATATATTAGTAGTAATACAGATTGGTTTGATGCGAAAGTGGAGATATCTTTTGGTGAACAAAAAGTAAGCATACAAGACATTAAGACAATGTTGATGAATAAGCAACAATTTGTTCCATTGAAAGATGGTAGCTTGGGCGTATTGCCAGAACAGTGGTTGAATAAATATGCACTATTATTTAAGGTAGGGGAAGGCAAGGCGGATAATTTAAAATTAAGCAAGTACCATTTCTCTGTTTTAGATGAATTATACCAACAACGTGATGAGGAAGAATTGATTTTCCAATTAGAAGGAAAATTCGAAAAGATTAGAGAGCATTATACCATTGCCGATGTAAAACCTCCAGCACATTTGGATCCAATTTTAAGACCTTATCAGGCTAGTGGATTCCAATGGTTGAATTACTTGCACGATGTAGGCTGGGGCGGGATTTTGGCAGATGACATGGGATTGGGTAAAACCATTCAAACCTTATCATTCTTGCAACACTTGAAAGAGAAAAAAGGAAAATTATTAGCCTTAGTAGTTTGTCCAACAACTTTGCTATTTAACTGGCAAAATGAATTAAAAAAATTCACGCCAAGTTTGAGTTTCATGATTCATCATGGGGGTACAAGGAATAAAGCAAAATTGTCTGACAATTCAGTGGAAGTGATTATTACCACATATGGTACTTTAAGAAGTGATATTAAAAACTTTGTAGAAGTGAAGTTTGATTACGTGATTTTGGATGAAAGTCAGGCAATCAAAAATCCAACAAGTAAAGTGACGAAAGCCGCATGTTTATTAGAGGCTGAAAATAAATTATGTTTAAGTGGTACGCCTTTACAGAACAATACTTTTGATATTTATGCACAAATGAACTTCTTAAATCCTGGTATGCTAGGATCGGTGGAATATTTCAAGCATAACTTCTCTATGCCTATCGATAAGTTTGATGAGAAAGAACAAAAAGAGCACTTGCGTAAATTTGTATTTCCATTTATCTTAAGAAGAACCAAAGAACAAGTAGCAAAGGATTTGCCAGAGAAGCAAGAAATGGTTTTATACTGTGAAATGGGTGCAGCACAGCGTAAAATTTATGAAGCGTACAGAAATGATTACCGCGATAAATTGATGGGCTTGGTAGAAGAGAAAGGGGTACAAAAAGCACAATTGTCTATTTTACAAGGCTTAATGAAATTGCGTCAAATTTGTGATAGCCCTGCGATCATTAAAGACGAGTCTTATCCAAACGAGTCTGTTAAATTAGAAGAGTTGACTCGAGAGATTGTAGAGAATATTGGCGAACATAAAGCCTTAGTCTTCTCTCAGTTCTTAGGCATGCTGGGATTGATTAGAGAGGCCTTGACAAAACTAGGTATTGATCATGAATATTTTGATGGTAGTAGTACCATACAAGAAAGAGAAAAAGCAATCGATCGATTCCAAAATGATCCTAACTGTCGTGTATTCTTAATCTCATTAAAAGCGGGTGGTGTAGGTTTAAACTTAACTGCTGCCGACTATGTTTATATTGTAGACCCTTGGTGGAACCCAGCCGTAGAGCAACAAGCGATTGACAGAACACACCGTATTGGACAAACTAAGAATATCTTTGCTTATCGAATGATTTGTAACGATACTGTTGAAGATAAAATATTGAAACTGCAAGATCGTAAGAGATCGCTTGCAAAAGAACTCATTTCTGACGAAGATGGATTTGTGAAATCTTTGACTAAGGAGGATATTAATTACTTGTTTAGTTAGTATTAAAGATCTTTTGCGATTGTGTTTTGTTGTACATTCCTAAAACTAATAATAAAAAGCCCTCATCAATGGTGCGCCATGATGAGGGCTTTTTGTAAAATGGTATAATTTATTTTAATTCTGCAGCTGAAATACTTGATTTAGGATCTTTCAAGAATTCCTCTTTGCATCCTGTTGCACAAAATCCAATGACTTTGCCTTCATAATGTGCCGTGTCCGAAATGCCTGCTGTTACTGGCATGCCACAGGTAGGATCTTTTTTATTGTCTACTAAGCTGATATCATAGCTTACTGTAGAATCTACAGCTGTACTTGTAGAAGTACTATCCATTGTTTCTGTTTTGCTTGCAGCATCATTTCCACAAGCCATTAAAAAAACACTAAAAGAAATTGCTAATAATTTTACGCTTTTAAGGAGGGTTATTTTCATAGGTGATGATTTGTACAAAGTTATGAATTTGAATAAAATTGAAGCTAAAATCACCTTCAAAAAACTAACAACTATTCATTTACAAGTAAAATCAGCTTAAGTGGAGCCTAAAATTTTAAATAGCCTATTGTTAAGGGCCGTTTTGTCTATTTAATTGCATAAATTTGTTTTCAACATGAAACAGGGATATAACAATACATCTAACATGACTGCAAATTTTGCAGCTGCCCTTGTTTTGCACAGCCCCTTTAGGCTATCGCAATTTTTGCGACGCGGATTCTGATAGGACGAGCAGTTGGCAATTGCCCCTATCAGTGGAAAAATCCCCGAAAGTAATTTATCGCCAGAACTGTCATTCCTTTAAATTTTATTGATCATTGGAACAGAAAATTATTGTACGTGTAGCCCTTGTTGGCGATGTGTCTTATGCTATTGCGATTACGGATGAAATGGAGGCTTCTGCAAAGGCAAGAGGTACCGGCATTGCAAAGAGAAGCCCTGCTTATGTAGCACAAAAAATTGAAGAAGGTAAATCCGTTATTGCACATACCGAAGATGGAACATGGGTTGGCTTCTGTTATATTGAAGCTTGGCAGCATGGGCAGTTTGTTGCAAATAGTGGATTGATTGTTGCACCTGCTTTTAGAAAAAGTGGGATTGCTAAAAAAATTAAGCAAGCTATTTTTCAATTGTCTAGAGATAAGTATCCTGATGCAAAAATATTTGGATTAACGACGGGCCTTGCAGTGATGAAAATCAATTCTGAGTTGGGTTACGAGCCAGTTACGTATAGCGAGCTTACAGATGATGAAGAGTTTTGGGCTGGATGTAAGAGCTGTGTCAATTATGAAATATTAAAGAGTAAAGATCGCAAAAACTGTATGTGCACTGCGATGTTATTTGAACCAAAAAATAAATAAACATGGAAAAAGTTGTTTTAGGATTCAGCGGCGGTTTAGATACAACCTTTTGTGTAAAATATTTAACAGAAGAAAAGGGTTTGGAGGTGCATAGTGTCGTTGTGAACACTGGAGGGTTTGATGAGACTGAATTAAAAAAAATTGAAGCACATGCTTATGCTTTAGGTGTTAAAACACATGCAACTGTTCAAGCGGTTGAAGGTTATTATGATAGCATCATTAAATACTTGATTTATGGTAATGTTTTAAAGAATAATACATATCCATTAAGTGTTAGTGCTGAAAGATTAAGTCAGGCCTTACATATTGCGGAACACGTAAAAAAATTAAATGCAACTTTAGTAGCGCATGGTAGCACAGGGGCGGGAAACGATCAAGTGCGTTTTGATATGATATTTCAGATCTTAATCCCAGGTGTTGAAATTTTGACTCCGATTCGTGATTTACAATTAAGCAGAGAAGCTGAGATAGACTATTTAAAGTCAAAAGGGGTGGAGATGAATTTTGAAAAAGCTGCCTATTCTATTAATAAAGGATTATGGGGTACCAGCGTTGGAGGGAAAGAAACATTACAATCTAAAGGGATATTGCCTGAAACTGCTTGGCCTACACCAATGTCGAAAGAGGGCGTTACAGAAGAAATGCAGATCAGTTTTGAAAAAGGTGAAATTGTAAAAGTTAATGGACAAAGCTTTACGCATCCTACAAAAGCGATTCAATTTATTCAATCCATTGCTGGCGCATACGGTATTGGTAGAGATATACATGTAGGTGACACGATCATTGGAATTAAAGGTAGAGTTGGATTCGAAGCTGCTGCACCGATGGTGATTTTAAAAGCACACCATGCTTTAGAAAAACATGTGTTAACAAAATGGCAATTATCTTGGAAGGATCAGTTAGCTCAATTCTATGGCAACTGGTTGCATGAAGGTCAAATTTTGGATCCAGTAATGCGTGATATCGAAGCTTATTTAAGTAATTCTCAAGAACAAGTAACAGGTGATGTATTTATCCAACTGAATCCATACCGCTTCCAGATTATTGGTATTGAATCTCCGAATGATTTAATGAGTGCTAAGTTTGGCAAGTATGGAGAGATGAATACGGGATGGACGGGTGCAGATGTGAGAGGATTTACCAAAATATTTGGTAATCAAGTGGGCATATATCATCATGTTAAAGAAAGTAATAAACAATAAAAATAAGTTTAGATAACTATTCACGCTCTAAATAACTTAGAATGCAAAAAATAAAAGTTGGAATTGTTGGTGGGGCAGGTTATACAGGTGGTGAATTACTACGTGTGCTTTTACGTCATCCTAATGCAGTGATAACTTTTGTTCATAGTACAAGCAATGCGGGAGAATTGGTAAGCAAAGTGCATGCGGATTTAGTAGGCGATACGGATATAAAGTTTGCTAGTACAATTAATCAAGCAATTGATGTTTTGTTTTTATGTGTGGGGCATGGGGATGCTAAGCAATTTTTAGCTGCAAATTCGATAGAACCAAAAATAAAAATCATTGATCTATCTCAAGATTTTAGAATAGCAAATACGGCAAATATTGGAAACAGATCATTTGTATATGGATTGCCCGAATTGCAAAGAAGTGAAATTAAACAGGCGCATAATATTGCCAATCCGGGGTGTTTTGCCACAGCAATTCAATTGGGTTTATTACCATTAGCTGCTAAAGGGCTTTTAACGGATGTTTATACTACTGGTATAACTGGTTCAACTGGTGCTGGACAAAGTTTATCAACAACGAGTCATTTTAGTTGGAGAGAAAATAATATTCAAGCATACAAGACCTTAGATCATCAACATCTACATGAGATTGGCCAAAGTTTGGCACAGCTTCAAGGTAATAAAAATGCGGAAGTACATTTTGTACCATGGAGAGGTGATTTTACAAGAGGTATTTTTGTGACTTCAGTCGTTCAATCTGACTTATCAATAGAGGTATTATACGAATTGTATGAAACCTATTATAATGGACATGCATTTACACATGTTACAATTAACAATATCGATTTAAAGCAAGTAGTGAATACGAATAAGTGTTTAATCCATATCGAAAAGCAAGGAAATAAAATTGCAATTCATTCAGTGATTGATAATTTATTAAAAGGGGCAGTGGGTCAGGCAGTTCAAAATATGAATTTAATTTTTGATCTTGAAGAAACAACTGGCTTACAATTGAAAGCAAATTATTTTTAGTATTTAAAAAACAACCGCATGTCCTTATTCAATGTTTATCCTTTAAATCCAATCGCCATTACGAAAGCATTAGGAAGCTGTGTATGGGATGACAAAGGACAGGAGTATTTAGATATGTATGGTGGACACGCGGTAATTAGTATTGGTCATACCCATCCGCATTGGGTAAAAAGAATAGAAGATCAATTACATGCGATCGCCTTTTATTCAAATTCAGTGATCCTGCCAATCCAAACGCAATTGGCTGATGCTTTGAATGCGGTTAGTGGTAAAAAAGATTTTCAGTTATTCTTATGTAATAGCGGGGCTGAAGCAAATGAAAACGCATTAAAACTTGCCTCTTTTCATACTGGCAGAAAAAAAGTTATTGCATTTAATAAATCATTTCACGGTAGAACTTCTTTAGCTGTTGCTGCTACAGACAATCCAAGTATTGTGGCGCCGGTAAATGAGACTAATAATATCATCTTTCTTCCTTTAAACGATATTACTGCATTGCAGACATGCTTTAACCAGCAAGGAGATCAAATTGCAGCAGTGATTATCGAAGGCATTCAAGGAGTTGCTGGTATTCATGAAGCATCAGATGTCTTCTTACAAGCAATCAGAAAAGTATGTGATGATTTTGGTGCAGTGTATATTGCAGACAGTGTGCAATGTGGCTATGGAAGAACGGGTCAATTTTTTGCGCATGACCATGCTGGTGTCAATGCAGATATCTATTCAATGGCAAAGGGTATGGGGAATGGATTTCCTATTGGAGGCATTTTGATTGCACCTCATATTCAAGCCAAGTTTGGGATGCTCGGTACGACTTTTGGGGGCAATCCTTTGGCATGTGCTGCAGCATTAGCAGTGATAGAAGTGATGCAAAAGGATCAATTAATCGAAAATGCAAATGTGCTAGGAGCTTACTTGATCAATGCTTTGGGACAAATCAAAGGCGTAAATACGGTTAGAGGAAGAGGTTTAATGATTGGCTTTGAAATGGAAGATGGTTTGCAAGACATTAGAAAAAAATTATTACAAGACTTGAAAGTATTTACTGGGGAAGCAAAACCGAATGTAATTCGTTTATTGCCCTCTTTGGCGATTACTAAAAACGATATCGATTTATTTTTAAATAGATTGCAGGAAGCGATTGCGCAGCTGCAAGAAAAGACCATTTAAATAGTGCAAATGAAACAATTTATTAGTGTAAAGGATGTGGCGAATATGAATGCGCTAGTTCAAAAAGCTTTGTCGTACAAGACATCTCCCTTGCTTGATAAACATTTAGGTCTTGGTAAAAGAATTGGTTTGTTGTTTCTAAATCCAAGTTTAAGAACAAGATTGAGTACACAAGTGGCTGCACAGAATTTAGGCATGGAAGCTATTGTTTTTAATGTAGATAAAGAAGGCTGGGCTTTAGAATTTACAGAAGGTGCTATCATGAATGGCACTACTGTTGAACATATTAAAGATGCAGCTCCTGTACTTGGAAACTATTTTGATATTTTGTGCATAAGAACATTTCCTGGACTAATAGATCAGGCAGAGGATTATAGTGAAAAGATTATTAACCAGTTTATTCAATATGCGGGGATTCCAGTGGTGAGTTTAGAATCTGCCACCTTACATCCATTGCAATCATTGACAGATATTATTACGATTGAGGAATCAATGGTTTCTAGTAGTGCATTCATTCATAAAAAACCTAAAGTTGTTTTGACATGGGCGCCACATATTAAATCCATCCCTCAATGTGTTTCGAATAGCTTTAGTCAATGGGTGAATGCATGGGGTAAGGCAGATTTTGTGATTGCACATCCTCAAGGATATGAGTTAGCAACACAATTTACCGAAGGTGCTACCATTACACATAACCAATCGGATGCATTAAAAGATGCGGATTTTGTGTATGTAAAAAATTGGAGTGCATTCAATGATTATGGGAAAGTGTTGTGTACAGATACGAATTGGATGTTGACGAACGAGCAATTAGCTTTAACTAATAATGCAAAAGTGATGCATTGTTTGCCTGTACGCCGTAATGTGGAATTAAGCGATGAAATACTTGATGGCCCAAATAGTTTGGTTACAAAAGAAGCTTCTAATCGAGTTTGGGCAGCACAGGCAGTCTTGTCCGAAATTTTAAAAAATATGGATACCATTAAATAAAAGTCATAGCAAAACTTATGGAAACTTTATACGTCATTAAAATAGGAGGCAATATCGTTGACAATCCAGTATTGTTAACCCAGTGCCTTCAAGCCTTTGCCTCTATCAAAGGCCAAGCAATTTTAGTGCACGGTGGTGGCAAGTTAGCTACTAGTTTGGCGAACGACATGGGTGTACAACAAACAATGATTGATGGAAGAAGAGTCACAGATGAAGAGACACTTAAGATTGTTACCATGGTTTATGCAGGAGCAATCAATAAAAATATTGTTGCACAGATGCAATCTTTTGGTGTGAATGCAATAGGGTTGACAGGCGCAGATGGTAATTTAATTAAAGCGCATAAAAGAGTACATGAAACGATAGATTATGGTTTTGTGGGAGAGGTAGATGAAATCAACTCGAATTTAATTGAATCTCTTTTGGTGCGTCAGATGAAATTAGTGGTTGCGCCAATTACCCATGATGGGCAAGGTCAATTATTGAATACCAATGCCGATACGATTGCGCAATCAATTGCTGTTGCGATGGCGGCCAAGTTCAATGTCCACTTAATTTATGGGTTTGAAAAGGAGGGTGTTTTATTGAATGTGAATGATCCAAGTTCAGTGATTACAAAAATCGATCAAACAAATTATTCAAAACTCAAGTCAGAGAAAGTTATATTTGAAGGAATGTTACCTAAAATTGACAATGCATTTAAAGCTTTAGAAGGAGGTGTACAGTCGGTTATTATTGGCAGGGCAGAAAAATTGAATGATTTAATAAATGGGACTATAGGGACAACAATTACAATCTAATGTCAACTCAAAAACAATATCAACCTAATCTTCCTTTTGTTCTAAGGCTTCAATCAGAAGCACTGGAATTATTAAAGCAATTAATAGCAATACCTTCTTTTAGTAAAGAAGAGGGCTTGTCTGCGGATTGTATTCAAGATTTTTTAGAAAAAAATAATATCCTAGCGAAACGTATTCACAATAATGTTTGGGCAACCAATTTACATTTCGATGAACAAAAGCCAACTATTTTATTAAATTCTCATCACGATACGGTAAGGCCGAACAAAGCATACACGCTTGATCCGTTTGAACCAATAGTAAAGGATGGCAAGTTGTTTGGATTAGGCTCGAATGATGCAGGAGGATGTTTGGTTAGTTTGATTGCATGTTTTTTATACTTCTATGACAGAAAAGACATGCCTTATAACCTTGTCTTAGTGGCATCTGCAGAAGAAGAGATTTCAGGACCTAATGGAATTGAGCTTGTACTTAAATCAATTCCATCCATCCACTTTGGAATTGTGGGTGAGCCAACTTTATTAGAAATGGCTATTGCAGAAAGAGGATTAATGGTTCTAGATGTGGAAGCTACTGGTATTGCTGGGCATGCTGCTAGAGAAGAAGGCGAAAATGCTTTGTATAAAATACTAGCAGACTTAGCATGGTTTAAATCGTATTCTTTTGATAAAGTATCTCCATTATTAGGTCCTGTTAAAATGAGTGTGACTGTAATAGAGACGGATAATAAGCAACATAATGTGGTGCCCGCTACTTGTAAAATGGTAGTTGATGTGAGGGTGAATGAATTGTATTCTTTCGAAGCAATTTTAAAGACGATTGCACAAAATGTTCGTTCTAAAGTAACACCGAGAAGTTTAAGATTAAGGTCCTCTAGTATTGCATTGGATCATGTGTTGATTCAAGCAGGTGCTGCTTTAGGTAAGGGGTATTTTGGATCTTCCACCACCTCTGACAAGGCTTTAATGTCCTTTCCAACTTTAAAAATGGGTCCTGGTGATTCTGCAAGAAGCCATTCAGCAGATGAATTTATCTATCTACATGAAATTGAATCGGGGGTCGAAACATATATTCAACTACTTGAAAATATTTTATCTTATGAGTAAACTTTGGCAAAAAAATAATCAAACTTCAAGCAAAGTGGAGCAATTTACGATTGGCAAGGATCAACAAATGGATCAATACCTTGCTTCTTTTGACGTATTGGGTTCTATTGCACATACAACCATGTTGTCTGAAGTTGGTTTGTTGACCAAAGAAGAGCAACTGCAACTTAAAAAAGCTTTGATAGAAATTTATGATCAAATTCAATCTGGTGATTTTGAATTGGAAGCTGGTGTCGAAGATATTCATTCACAAGTAGAAATGCTTTTAACAAAAAAACTAGGGGATGTCGGAAAAAAAATTCATAGTGCAAGGAGTAGAAATGACCAAGTACTTGTAGATATCAAATTATTTTTACGTGCAGAAATAATTAAGTTAACTGAATCTATACAAAACCTTTTTACTTTATTACAAGCAAAAAGTGAGGCCCATCAATCGGATTTATTGCCTGGTTATACGCATTTGCAACTAGCTATGCCTTCCTCATTTGGATTGTGGTTTGGTGCATATGCCGAAAGCCTTGTAGACGATATGATTATGTTGCATGCGGCTTATAAAGTGGTGAATAAAAATCCATTAGGATCAGCTGCTGGATATGGTTCTTCTTTCCCAATCAATAGAACTAGAACCACTGAATTATTAGGATTTGATAATTTAAATTACAATGTGGTGTATGCGCAAATGGGGAGAGGGAAGGCAGAGCGTGTGACTGCCATGGCCATGGCCAATGTAGCAGATACGTTAGCTAGATTGAGTATGGATGCCTGTTTATTTATGAATCAAAATTTTAGCTTCATTCAATTTCCAGAAGCTTTAACAACAGGCTCTAGTATCATGCCACATAAAAAAAATCCAGATGTTTTTGAATTAATTCGTTCTTATTGCAATCGCATCAAGGCATTGCCAAATGAAATCATGATGATGACAACCAATCTACCCTCGGGTTATCATCGCGACTTACAATTGTTAAAAGAGCATTTATTTCCTGCATTCACGGATTTAAACCATTGTATTGAAATGGCGACGTTGATGATTGAAAATATGGAGGTAAAAAAAGACCTTTTGAATGACCCTAAATACCAATTCTTATTTAGTGTGGAAGAAGTGAATAAACTAGTGAACAATGGGATGCCTTTTAGAGACGCCTATAAAAAAATAGGATTGGATATAGAGTCGGGTAATTTTACTTATTCTACAGAAATAAACCACCAACACGAAGGAAGTATTGGTAATTTATGTAATCCTGCTATAGCTGCTCAAATGGCATTGATTATCAATGACTTTGAGGTAAGTAGGGTGGAGCAAAGAATTCAAGAATTATTAGCTAATTAAACTGATTCTGGCGTACTTTTGGGGTCTAAAATTCAATATTTTGAAGATGAAAAAAACAATATTTGTTGCTTGCGCATTAGTCGGTGCGATTTCGGTTTGGGCTCAAACAAAGCCTGTTGTTCCAGTAAAGAAAGCAACACCTGTTAAAGCAGCTCAAGTTGCAAAGGCTAAAATAGCGTTGACTTATACAGCAGCTCAATCACTTAAGACAACAAAGGACAGTGCTTCATATGCTTTAGGTTTTAGAATTGCACAAAGCTTAAAAGGCCAAGGCTTACAAGATGTTAATTTTGAATTATTTAAGCAAGGAATGAATGCAGGTGTGGCTTCAAAAGGGGTCATTCCTGATAGCTTATTAGACGTATGTATTAAAAA
>JACCEA011430854.1_pt1 | contig 18881 bp, 13 predicted proteins | sample 7449851 | NCBI WGS metagenome assembly JACCEA01 (sample SAMN15323453, study PRJNA562643) | freshwater metagenome | isolation source: river surface water | place: USA:Blue River Watershed | collected 2017-08-18
CCAATTCATCACGCGATGCCAATTCTTCACTTTGATGTGACGCCCAAGCACCTATTTTACTTCCCCACGGACGAGATTGAAAATATTCGTCACTCATTTCTTCAGGAACTTTTTCAACCGTTCCAGTGATACTGATTTGACGTTCCATTCCAGGCCAGAAAATCAAGGCATGAACCTTTGGATTCGCTTCAAGTGCTTTTCCTTTAGCGCTGTTGTAATTCGTGTAAAAAATCGGACCTTCTTCGAGTAATTCTTTCAAGTAAACGATACGCGAATGCGGAAATCCATCCAAACCAATCGTGGAAATACTCATTGCATTTGGTTCAGAAACACCACGTTCAATTGCCTCTCGCAACCATTTAGCTACAAGCGCAAACGGTTCTGTACCAAAATAATCTTCTAATTTACCTTGGTCGAACTGATGATGGTCGTTTCTTAAAAGATCGAAAAATTCCTTCATCATGAATTAATCTTCGTCAGAAAAATCGTCTTCTAATTCAGAATCTTCCTCTTCAATTTCCTCTTCTAATTCGTCTTCGAATTCATCATCGATATCTGAACCTGGTGCTGAAAACACTTTTCCTTTTGGAGCTGGTGCTTCTTCTTCAAATGCCGCAACTGTTTCCATTGGACGACGTTCAATTTCACGATCCAAGTTTTCTGTGTAAGGGAAAATTTCAACAATTGGAGAAACGATAATTGAAGGGATTTTGAAATCTACCATCAACGTCGATAAACTTTCTTTGATACGATCATAAGCATCTTTCACGGAATGAGCAGAAACCAAGAAGTTTTGAGCAACTTTTTTCGCTTTTGCCTCTTCTCCATCCATTCCTCCTGCTTCACTTTCGTAAGTGATTTTCACTTTGTACCAGACATCAGCATCGTCATAAGCAAAAATGTCGTGAATTTCTGTGCGGGTGATTCCCACAACATTAAATTCTCCTTTAATAATGCTTCCTAATTCCTCATAAATACGTGCTTCTGCGTCAGTAAACGTCATTGCTGCCAATAAATAAGGTTCAGAGACACGTTTAAAGGTTCCGTTATCTAATTGTTTCGTGTATTTTACTTTTACTGTAAACCAGTTATTCATAGTGTTGTTGTTTGAAAATTTGGAAAAAAGATGCTGTAATCGGCATCGAATAGTGACAAAGATACTTTATAATTTATAATTTGGAATTCAGATTTTGGAAGTATTTTTGCCAAAAAGTTGGAATGGACGAAACTCAAGGAACCCGTATCAATAAATTTTTAAGCGAAGCAGGTTTTTGCTCTCGTCGCGCTGCCGATAAGTTGATTGAAGAAGGTCGTGTTACGATCAATGGGAAAGTTCCTGAAATGGGAACAAAAATCACCTCAACTGATGAAGTTCGCGTGGATGGTAAACTGATTTCGGAACCTGTGGAAGAACATACGTACATTGCGTTCAATAAACCCATTGGAATTGTATGTACGACGGAAACGGAACGCGAAAAAAACAACATCATTGATTTTATTAAATTTCCAAAACGTATTTTCCCAATTGGACGATTAGACAAAGCCAGTGAAGGATTGATATTTCTTACGAGTGATGGTGATATAGTCAACAAAATTCTGAGAGCAAGAAATAATCACGAAAAAGAATATATCGTAACGGTTAACAAACCAATTACAAAGCAATTCATCCAAAAAATGAGTTCGGGAGTTCCAATTTTAGACACAGTAACACGCGAATGTAAGGTTGAACAAATCAGTTTGTTTAAATTTAAAATCATTCTGACACAAGGATTAAATCGTCAAATTCGTCGCATGTGTGAATACTTGAATTACGATGTTGTAAAACTAAAACGTGTTCGCATCATGAACATTAAGTTGGACACTGAAATTGGAAAATGGCGCCATCTCACGAAAGAAGAAATGAGTGAGTTGAATACCTTAATTGCCGATTCAGCGAAAACGCATGAATAAGTTATAAGCGAAACGTAACAAATGTTTCTTTCACCTAAATTCTTGATTGTATCTTTAACAAAATATTTCACTATGAAAACATACATTTTACCATTTTTATCATTTCTTATTTTGGCCATTTCATCATGCTCTACCAGCGGTGACGGCAAATTATCAACGATTAGCCCTAAAGAATTTTTGAAAAAGTTATCGAGTACACCAGAAGCTCAATTAATTGACGTAAGAACGCCAGAAGAATTTCAAAGAGGCGCACTAGAAAACGCACGAAACATTGATTGGAATAGCTCTGATTTTACGAACCAATTAGCTGATTTGGATAAAAATGCACCTGTTTTTGTTTATTGTTTGAGTGGTGGCAGAAGCGCTGAAGCTAGTCAAGCATTGTTGGAAAATGGTTTCAAAGAAATCTATGAATTGGATGGAGGTTTCATGGCATGGACAAACGAAGGTTTACCAGTTGCAAATGCTGTACAAAAATCAAGTGGATTAACAGAAGCTGATTTTAAAAAACTGGTTACAACGGACGGATATGTGTTAGTTGACTTTTCAGCTGAATGGTGTGGACCGTGTAAAAAATTAGCTCCAATTGTGTCAGAGATTGAACAAGAATACAAGAGCAAAGTAAAAGTTGTTCGTATTGATGTTGATGAAAACCCGGAAATCTCGCAGTTGTTGAATGTAAATTCAATTCCATTATTGCACGTATACAATAAAGGTAAATTAGTTTGGGAAAATGTTGGATTAACTGAAAAATCAGTAATTACAGAACATTTAAAATAAGATTTTTAGGCTTCGTATTTTCTTCCATTTTTAAAAACGATGTATGAACTATTGAATAGTTTAACTAATACCGCATTGCCATAGATTTCATACTCGGCATTAACTTGATTTGTAATTTCATGGACTTTTCCATCAATCAAAGCACTCACGCCACCCATTTGGTTGCGGAAAGCAAATACATTGTTTTTAAGTAAATAATCTTTAGGTGTATAGGTTGAAACCTGAATTTTAGCGCCATTTTGTTGTGCATAAACAAAAGAATTCTCTCCCCATACAACTAAATCATCTTTTACTTCCCAAAATTTAGCAGAGAAATTAGAAATTTGATTCGTTTCACCATTTTGATACATTTTCAAATTTCCATTTAAATCCTCGTATACGATGAAACCTCTTCCTGCTTTGTATTTACCCATGTAGTTTTTTTCCACATCGAGAAATTGACCATTTTCAAAGATGGCAAATGAACGTTGAGTTGGATCATTAAAACAGATAATATCTGTTCCACATTGAAAATCAATTGTGTTATTCCACACTCCTAAATCGTAAATCTCACCTTGATAAAACACCTTAAAAAAGTTACCATTATCTTTAAAAACTAGGATATTTTCACCAATTGCTTCAGGCATGTAAATATCGTCAACCACGGTACAAAGTGGATAAACTTGCTTGTTCCAATAAACATTCAAGGTATTGTATCGCGTATCTTCAAAAACAATCAAACTGTCTTTCACTTCATAATTACGCGCAAAATAGGTCAATGTTTGAAGCTTACCTTCATCCCACATATTCAATGTTGGTCCAATTTTATACGCCATTAAATGATCTGAAACTTTGTATTCAACATTCAAGTTTGAAATGTCTTTGCGTTCTTTACCATCATAGATTCGCAAATTTCCTTTCGTATCGATGTAAGCAACTAAGTCATCACCGGCTTTAAATTCTTTAATGCGTTGAAATTCCAACTGACGAAAATTGTCATTTTCAAATGTTCTGAAATAATAGTTGAAATCTACAAACGGAATTACCTTTTGAGCCTGACTGTTCCATGAGGAAAAGATCAATAAAAGAAGTGCTAATTTTTTCATCGACTCAAAGTTAGCAATTTTCTTGCCAAAGGAAATCCTTTAAACAAACCACTTGCACAAAGAATCATCCGTATATCACCAAAGGCTTCGAAATTCAAAAAATCTAACTTTCTTTGCACGTGATATAAATCCTATTTATCAATGAAAAAAACAATCGTAACTGGGTTATTGGCATTTGTTGCTTTATCAACTCAAGCACAGAAGAAGATTGAATACGTTGAGTATGATCTTCCGAATGGCATCCATGTAATTTTGCATGAGGAACACTCAACACCAAATGTTGCAGTTTCTATTTTGTACCATGTTGGTTCGAAAAATGAAAACCCGGAAAGAACTGGTTTCGCTCACTTCTTTGAACATTTGTTGTTTGAAGGATCAGCCAATATTGGTCGTGGTGAATACTCTGAACTTGTTGAAAAAAACGGTGGAACGCTTAATGCAAACACTTCTCAAGACAGAACATATTATTACGAAATTCTTCCTTCTAATCAACTTGAACTTGGTTTATGGTTAGAAAGTGAACGTTTATTGCATGCAAAAGTTGATAATACAGGAATCGAGACTCAACGCAGCGTTGTTAAAGAAGAAAAACGTCAGCGTGTTGACAATCAACCTTACGCTTCTTTCATCACGGAGATGTTCAAACGTATGTTTACTGTTCACCCTTACAATTGGGTACCAATCGGAAGTATGGAACACTTAGATGCGGCGCAAGAAGAGGATTATGTAAATTTCTACAAAACGTTTTATGTTCCTCAAAATGCTACTTTGTCGATTGCTGGTGATTTAAACATCGCTGAAACGAAAAAATGGATTGATAAATACTACGGTTCAATTCCAAAAGGTCAAGCAATTAACTTGTTCCGTGATTTTGAAAATCTGTCAGATGCAGATTTCGAAAAGCGTTATGGGATTGCAAAATCAAAATTTGACGCAAAGGATTTCATGAATTCAAAAAATCCTGAAGCGAAAAAATTGATTACTACAATGGCTAGTAAACCTGTTGACATTCCACGTCCTACAAAAGATACTGAAAAATTAAATGGTGTTATCAAAGATGTAGTTTACGACAATATTCAATTACCAGCATTGTTCATGGGTTATAAATTCCCTGCTCAAACGGATCCAGATGTCTATGCATTGGAAATGATGAACGAAGTATTATCTGGTGGAGCAAGTTCGCGCATCAATAAATCGATTGTTGAGAAAAAAGAAATGGCAACATTTGCGTTTTCATTTAACTATGGTTTAGAAGATGCAGGTGTTGGTATTTTCGCTGCGATTGCTGCAAATGGTGTTAGCTTAGATTCTATTCAAATGGAATTTGATGCACAAATCGAATTGATGAAAACTGAATTGATCTCTCAAGAAGAGTTTGAGAAAGTAAGAAACAAAATTGAAAACGATCTTGTTTCTTCGAATTCATCAATTGCAGGTGTTGCTGAAAACTTAGCAGATAATCATGTTTATTATGGTTCGGCAAGCCGTGTGAATACACAATTAGAAGGCTATATGAAAGTTACGCGTGAAGACATTTTGCGTGTTGCAAAAAAATATTTAACACAAGATGCTCGAGTAATCTTGCATTATTTACCAAAAGAAACTAAATAATATTGACGATGAAAAAGTTATTTATTTTAACAGGACTTTTAGTTCCAGCAGTTCTTTTCGGTCAATTGGATCGTTCAGTGCGCCCTGCAGCTGCAAAAGCGCCAACCATTAATATTAAGGATTCAGAAGTTTTTACAACTGAAACAGGAATTACTGTAATTCTATCTGAAAATCACAAATTACCAAAAGTTGCTTTCAATTTCGTGATGGGCTCTGACCCAATTACCGAAGGAAACAAAGCAGGTTTATCTGAATTGGCAGGTTCTTTAATTTTATCTGGAACTTCAGCTCGCACAAAAGATAAATTGGATGGTGAAAAAGATTATATCGGTGCTACGTTGGAAGCTTCTGAAAGCAATTTGTATTTGTCATGTTTAACTAAACACATGAACAAAGGTTTGGAATTGATGTCAGATGTATTTTATAATGCTAACTTCCCAGAAAGCGAATTTGACCGTGTAAAAAAACAAAATGAGTCAAACTTAATGTCTGCAAAATCAGATCCTGGAACAATGGCTGATAACGTAGAGCGCAAAGTTAATTTCCCAAATCATCCTTATGGAGATGTAATGACGGAGGAAAGCTTAAAAAACATTACACGTGATGACATTGTAAATTACTACAAAGCAATTTTCACTACGAAAGGAAGTTACATGGTAATTGTGGGTGATATTACGAAAGAACAAGCTACACAATTAGTAAACAAGTACTTTGCAAAATCATCTGGAATTGCGCCTTACAAACAAGAAGTAGGAAAAGGTGAATTCAACAAAGGAAATCGTGTGATTTTTGTTAAAAAACCAGGAGCTGTTCAATCTGTAATTCAAGTATCTTTCCCCCTTGATATTCGCACAGGAAATCAAAATCAATTGCCATTAACTGTATTGAACGGTGTTTTCGGTGGCGGTGGATTTGGAACACGTTTAATGCAAAATTTACGTGAGGACAAAGCTTATACTTACGGATGTTATTCAACTTTAAATGTCACTGAAGACGGTTCATGGTTATCAATTGGTGGAAATTTCAGAAATGATGTTAGTGATTCTGCAATCGCACAAATCTTATTTGAATTAGACAGAATTACCAATGGTTATGTAACAGATGACGAATTGAACTTAACAAAATCGTCGATGGCTGGTGGTTTCTCTCGTTCGTTAGAAAATCCTCAAACGATTGCCCGATTCGCGTTGAATATCATCAAAAACAACTTGAACAAAGATTACTACCAAAGTTATTTGAAACGATTGGAAGCAATTAACAAAGAAGATATTTTGACAATGGCGCAACAATATTTTACTGCTAAAAATTGTAACATCGTTGTTGTTGGAAATGAAGAAATTGTTGAGCGTTTAAAACAATTTGATGCTGACGGAAAAATTGAGTTTCTTGATGCTTTCGGAAACGAAGTTAAAGAAATGAAAGCAGCTGATATTACAAAAGAGGAGTTGATCGACAAGTACATCTACGCTGTTACAAAAACTACATCTAAAAAAGCTGCTGCGAAAAAATTGAAAAAAATCAAATCAGTTATGGAAGAAACAGAACTTTCAATGTCTCAAATTCCTTTCCCTTTGAAAAACACGAAAGTTTGGGTTGCACCTTCTACGGAGGGACAAAAATTGGAAGGTCAAGGAATGGTTTTACAAAAATCATACTTTGATGGGTCTGCTGGTTCTTCAACTAACATGCAAACAGGTCAAAAAGAATTAACAGAAAAAGAAATCGCTGCTAAGAAAAAATCAGTTGGTTTGTTTCCTGAATTAAACTATGTTTCAACTGGAATGAAATATGAACTTGTTGGAATTGAAAATGTTGATGGTGTTGATATGTATGTCTTGAAATGGAACGATGGTGAAACAGAAACGTTCGATTATTATAATACGAAAAGTTTCATGAAAGTTAAATCTATTTCAATTCAAAAAGACGGTGAAGAAACAGTTGAAACTACAGCTACTTACTCAGATTTCAAAGATGTGAATGGATTATTATTCCCTCACACGATGACATTGTCTGTAGGAGAAGTTACTTTTAGTGGTAAAACAACTTCTATTACAGTTAATGGAAAAGTTGACATCTCGAAATTCAAATAGGATTTAAATTTACAAAACGAAAAGGTGCTTAATTTTAAGCACCTTTTTTTGTAACCTACATTTTTGTCGACCGTATAAAAAACCGTGAAACATTTAATTCTACATAGTTTAGTACTCTTCATTTGTGTTTTCGGATATTCACAAACAACTATAAAATCATTCTATTTTGATCGAAATCAAAGTGTTCCAACAATTTACTCTCAAAACCAGCTAATTCTTTTCAAAGAAAAAATCGAAAAGAATGAAATTTCCATTTTAAAGGTATATGCCTACACAGATTCAATTGGATCAACGCGCTATAATGATTCGCTCGCAAAAAAACGGTTAGAATTTATTTCACATCAATTATCCATTGGCAACAATAGTGCTATTCCTAAAGTGGCTCAAGGTTTAAACAGAATATACGATGCTCAATCCTATTTAAACTGGAGACGTGTAGATGTTTATTATGAAAATATCATTCCGGTTTCCACGCAATCCAATCCGATTGACACAAGCACTTTTCCGAAAATTGAACCTGAGCCAATTGCTCGCGATACAAATCATCATGAAATTCTGGCATCTTTAGATAATGCAACACCCTACATTTTAAACGTTGAATTTTTCGAAGGAACTGCAAATTTGGATGAAAAAAGCTTAAAGGAAATACACAATCTAGCCAACTTCTTAGTGAAAAATAGTGGAGCTCATATTCTTATTCGAGGGCACGTTTGTTGCGGTAAAAACATGCGTATGTCTAAAAAAAGAGCAAAACGTGTTTACAAGGAATTAATCAAACTTGGAATTGAAAAATCACGACTTGATTTCATTGGAATGTCAAATAAAGAACCATTGGTAACACCAGAATTGAACGACAGTGATCGTCAACGCAATAGAAGGGTTGATATCAAATTTACTGGAATGTAACCATATTTCTTTTACAAGTTATTCATTTCATGAAAAAGTTACTATTCCTTATTATCGCTTTAGCAGATGTTACATGTTCAGCACAAGAAACATCAAAAACACTTCATTTATACTTTCATCTAGGTGATTATTCCTTAACAAGTCAAAGTAAAAAATCACTGGATTCTCTCCTCAATGTTGTTTCTGGAGCCAATTTGACAATAAGTTCAATTAATGCTTACTGTGATACCACGGGAAGTGTAGAAATGAATCGTGAATTAGCAAACAATCGACTTCAAACCGTTGATAATTACTTTCAAAACAAAGGAATTCAAGCCGCATCAAAAAAATCAATGGGAGAAGAGTACCCAATCGTAAAAACTGTAAAAAATTATCACCAATGGAGAAGAGTTGATGTTTCTTACACGTTTTCTAACCCTGCCCCAATTGCGGAACCTTCAACACTTTCAACCAACAAATTTGAAAAGGTAAATTTAGATAGTTTAACTTCAAACGGTTCCGACGCCATTGTTTTGGACATTCAATTTGTTCCGGGACAAGACGTCTTATTGCCTGGTTCGGAAAATGAAATTTGGAGACTCTATGATTTTCTAAGTGCTAATCCAAAAGCTTTTGCATTTATTCGAGGCCATGTTTGTTGCGCCAATGATCCGTTGCTTTCAAGTGCTCGGGCTTATGCCGTTTATTCCATGCTTGTTAGTCAAGGTATTTCCCCTACTCGATTAAAATATGAAGGTTTTAGCAATACAATGCCAAGAGTGGAAGAATACGATGAAGAAAGTCGTCAATTAAACAGACGTGTTGATGTTGTATTTTCAAAAATTAAGTAAAATTCTGTTCGTTTTTAGACGAAACCACAACAAAAAATACTCAATTGTTAATTTTCACTTGCAGTAATCATTCCTTTTCGTACATTCACTTCGTAATTGTAATCGATCACTGAACAATGCCCATTAACCGCTCTTCCATTTTCCTTGAAGTAATTGAAGGCTTGTCTAAAAGTATTCATATTGGAGAAGGTAATGCAGAAGCCATGGCTAATGAAATTCTTTACAGCGCCTCTCATTTTTTAAAAATAAACAGAGTCAATGCATGGCTAATCGATGATGATTTTTCAAAACTTTCTTGTTTATCGGCTTATGAACGTGATAAAGATTCATTCAGTTATGTTGGATTTTTAAATAAAGAAGATTATCCAGTTTACTTTAATCACATTAGTCGAACAGACATTATAATTAGTACTAGAGCACAAGAAGAAGCGTTTAATTCAGAACTCGTTGACAATTATTTGATTCCGAATAAAATTTTCTCCATGATGGAAGTTCCTATTTTATCTGGTGGAAAATTCAAAGGAATCGTTTGTTTTGAAAACACCGATGAAATTCGAGTATGGACAAATGACGAACAGCATTTCGCTTTAGCGCTAACCCAGCTGCTGATTTTAACGCTTGAAACAAAAGAAAAAAATCTGTATCGCGATGAACTTGAAAAATTAGTCAAAGAAAAATCAGTATTAATAGCTGAAATTAATCATCGTGTAAAAAATAACTTAGCCGTAATAACAGCATTGATTCGCAATGAATCATTTCGTGTGAAAGATGACTATCACAAAGAATTGTTCAATAATATTCTTTTAAAAACCTTCTCTTTGTCTACCCTGCAGCATTCGATGTACAATTCACAAAACTACCAAGAGGCAAATTTCAGTGAGTTCATTCGCACGCTTGTAGCAAATTTAAATGACACGTATGGGCATAATTTGACGATTCAACTTGAATTGGAATTAGATGAAATAAACATTGACGTGGATAAAGCCGTTCCTTGTTCGTTAATCGTGAATGAAATCTTAACAAACTGCTATAAATATGCCTTTAGCGAAGATCATGTGAACAAATTATCAATTGGCTTGCATAAAAATGAAAGTGAGAATTGTGAATTAATGATTCAAGACAATGGACCTGGACTTCCTGAAAATTATGCTACCAATGGGACGGGATATGATTTAATGGAAGGATTAACCGATCAAATCGATGGTAAATTAATTGTGCATTCAACTGTTGAAGGAACAATTATTAAACTGATTTTTTAAGGATCTATTTTTCTTCAAAGAGCAATTGCACATTTGGATCAATTAGAATTTGTGATATTTTTTTGCTGTATTTAAAATTATACACATTTGTCTTCCCTGTTAATTTGAATTGCTCCTGCACCTTGCTCCCATCCTCAAAACTAAGTTCTACTGTAATTGGAATATCTGTAAAACGCTCCTTTTGAACTTGTTGAATTGACAATTTAATTGATTTTCCCTTTATTTTTTTTCCAATTTTTAGTTGCGGATGACCACTCTGAAACAACCATTCATTAAAAAATACACTTAAATCTTGTTGAGTAACTTCCTGAACAACTTGAATGAAATCTTGGCTAGTGGCATTGGATAATCTGAATTTTTCATAATAAGCCACAATGGATTGATGAAAAAGTTCATCCCCTATTCTATTGCGCAACATATGCAAAACCCAAGCTCCTTTTTGGTAGGAATTTTCATTAAGCAAATCCATTAAATTCTCATACGTTGAATCAACAATTGGATGCGGATATTGCCTGTAAAATTGAATGACTTCAGCTCGCTCTTTCGCCAATTGTTTTTGCATTCGTTCGGTTCCATATTTCTGCTCCAGGTACAAATCCGTAAAATACGTTGCAAAGCCTTCACTCAACCAAATGTGCTGCCAATCAGATTCTGACGCAGAATTACCGAACCATTGATGCGCTATTTCATGCGCAATTAACGATTCGCTCGTTCTTCTTCCATTGAAGGCGTTTTCGTCGTAAAAAATACAACCAGCATTTTCCATTCCACCAAAGCGCGTGGTTGACTGAACATTCGCCAATTTTTCATATTCATAAGGGCCAATCCAAGAAATATAATAATTAAAAATATCCTTTGCGAGTTCTAAATCGTAGAAGCTTTTTTCACTGTTTTGAGGATAAACCCACGAACTAATTTCAATGGGAGACAATGGATTTGCCACTTTTTTGCTGTCAAAATTAGCCACTCCAATAACCATTACTTTTGTTGGTAAGACAATGTTTGAACTAAAAGAAGTTGTAGCTTCATGCTCGTTTATATCAATTCTATTAAGTTGTTCTCCGTTTGCAATTACTTCATAGTACTTTGGTGCTGTAACGCTATATGAAATAGTTGCTTTGTCTGATGGATGATCATTACACGCAAACCACAAGTGCGCACGATTGGGCCAATTATCCCCGAAAAATGTTCTTTCTCCGTATTTATTCGCACTAATGACCAATCCGTCGGATGGTATTCCAGCATAATTAATTACAAGAGAAATTTGTTTTCTGCCGGCTGCTTTTAAGTCATCAAGAATTAGCAATTCACCAACTTGTTTATACGAAATTGATTTAGATTGATCGAATACAGATGAAACGAGCATTCCTTTTCCATTTGACTGCGTGCTTTCTAAATCAAATTGTACCAATTGGCTTGTATCTATCCAAGAAAATTCAATTTGTTCAGTAACAGAAATCCGATTTGATGTATCGTTTAAATGAATTTTTAAGCCGTAATGAGTTACATCAATTGAGGTGTTTTGAGCTGAGACACTCAACATTACACAACAACAAGCAGCAGAAATCAACTTTCTCATAAACTAATTATAACATAAAAAAAGCGTCAACTTTTGCCAACGCTTTCGAATTTATCCTCTTCTTCGTTCTAATAACATCATCATCATTAATGCCAACAATAAACGTTCCGAATCACCATCTTTTAGTTCGCCTAATTTTATCAATTTAAATTTACGCCCAAAGAATGAAGCTTCTTTTGAAAGTCGTGCAACTGTCTCACCATTTTGATTGACAATTCCATATTTTGGATTAAACAAATAACCCGTAAAAATTCCTAATAAAGGAACTTCGCTCAATAAAACATCAAACACTTTAGCCCATGGATTTTCTTCACGAATCGTATATTCTTGTTTTTTCTCCGTATCAAAAATCTCATATTGTGCTTTCCAAAGTGAGCGCATTCCTTTTCGGCCAACACTTCCCAAAACAAATCCATTTGCATCCTTGAATTCATAACTTGCATTGAAATCGATAATACGATCAGCGCTTATCGTATACAACAAATTCGTTTTACTGTCCTCAGCGTATACCATGATTGCTTCTTTCAGCTTGAACATTTTTTGACGCACGTATGCCAACGTTCTGCCGTTTACATCAGTAGCAACAAAGTCATTTGAAATTGTCCCTAATTTGAATCTAAAATCTATTGGGAAATCAAATTCTTTGAAATCACGTTTAACTTTTGCTTGGCTGTCTAATAAATCTTCTTCTCTCATGCTGTTTTTGTTTGAGTACGAAATAACGAAAAAGGCGCTTAATTTCCTAAGCGCCTTTTGTATTCAATTATTGTTGTTTTGCAATTTTCCGTTTATTGTTCCAAATTAAAAATCCTGTAATTGGTAAACTCGCACAAATTAAACTTGCGAAGAAAACAATCAAGCGTCCTACAAAACCAAAGGATCTACCTGTGTGAATGTTTTCATTGGAAATGCGCAGTTTCATTCCTATTGAAAAAGAATCAAATGGTTTATCTTTTATGATTTCTCCTGTATATTGGTCATAAAAAACGTTGTCTTGACGCTTGAAAAATCCAGCATCGTATCGATGCATTGTGCGTATTGAACCCTTTTCATCCTCAGGTAAAAACAGTATTAATTCGCTACTTTCTGGATACAATTCAATCGAACTTGAATAAATCGCCGACAAACTCAAGTCAGTTGAATCCTTTTTACCATTTGAACTAACTTCCATTCGTTTTTCTTTTGTTGAATTCGTCAATGCAAACATTCCTTTTTCGGCCCATTCAAATGACCAAATTAATGCTGTAAGAACTGTAAACAAAATCATCCAACTCGCATAAAATCCAAGAACGCTGTGCAAATCATAATTCTTTTTTACCCAATGAGAATGGCGTTTTATGATTAATTTCTCTTTTCGATTGCGCTTGCTTGTTGGCCACCACATAATGATTCCACTAATCAGCATAAAAAAGAAAACCAAAGCAGAAATCCCAGTAACCCATTCGCCAACATCGTCAAGCATCAAATTGCGGTGCAAACGAAGCACTTTTCCGTAAAAATCTTTTCCTCGGTTCAACGTTCCAAGAACCTTTCCCGTATAGGGATCAACAAAGACTGAAAGTCGATCTTGAAATTGAACTTCAACACTCGCCGTTTCATCTTTTAAAATTCGAATTGATTTTATTCCCTCGTTTGGATGAGCCTCTATCGCTTTGGACTTTAATTCATCCAACGAAAAGCGGTTGTTTCCTTTTTCAACTTCAAATAAATTTGAATTGGAATAAGCTCTTAATTCTTCTTCGAATGCAACGATACAACCTGTGATTGCGACTGTAAAAATGACCAAACCTGAAATTAATCCTAGGTATAAGTGTAATTTGTGAAGTAACTTTTTCATTGTTTTTCAAATCGAATTATAATTTCAAGGTCAATGTTGTCATAAACATGCGTGGAGCAATTGGATTCACACTGTTATCGTCATGCACATTGTAACTTAAGGCATTAAAGATATTGTTTACTTTGAAACGAACCGTAACATTTCCTTTAGAATAACCAATACTTGCATCTAACGTTGTATATTCAGGCAATGGAATTGGACGATACGTGTCATTTGGAACATTTAATCGCGTTAAACGACCAGCAAAACGTTTCCCAAAATACATTCCAGTTGTACCAAAACTAAGTCCTTTGAATTTACCTTTTTGAAACTCATAGTTAACTGATGTATTGAAGGTATTTCTCGGTTGATACAATAATTTTGAACCAACCGCATAAATTGTACTTTTTGTGTATTCTGTTTCATTGAATGAGTATCCCGAAAGTATTGACATTCCACAAATTGGTTTGAAAACAGCATCAACTTCTATACCTTGGCTTGTTATCTCTCCTGCTAATTCTTTAATGTTTGAATTCGTATTTCCACCATCTAAAACCATTTGTGCAACATTACTATTCTTAATCTGATAAGCGGTAACATTCAACGAAATTTTCCCTTTGTAGAAATCATTTTTCACCCCCACTTCATATTGGTCAATGATTGATGCTTCTAAGGCTTTTCCTTCCACATCAACACCTGTGTTTGGCGTAAATGAATTGCTATAACTTGTGAAAATTGACATTGTTTTTATCGGTTGGTAAACAACTCCAACTCTTGGAGAAAAAGCATGGTCATACAAAGTTGAATAACTTGTCTCATCAGTTGAATAAGTATATACATTACTTCCAGATTCCAAATAAGAAAAACGAATTCCAGCAAGTACTTTAATTTTTTGAGTGATACAAAATAAATCTTGAATGTAAATCCCAGTTCGTGTTCTAGGTGTTTTTGTATCCGTTTTCTTTGTCAAACTAGGAATATCATTGCGTTGTGCTGACGTATTAATGTTAAAAACATTCACTGTATCATAATTACTGATTCCATTGAAAGCAGTTGTATTTGTATAATATTGATCAATCTCTGCACCAAACAATAAAACATGATTGACCTTTCCGGTTGAAAATTTACCTGTTAAATCCAATTGGGTCAAAAAATACTGTTCATCAATTTGTGTGCGTTGAACTCCACGAATCCATGTCCCATCTTCTTGAATGAATTTACTTGAACTATTTGGGCGAACATTTGAGAAAAGATCATTTGAGAATTGCTGATAAGAGCTTACATTTCGAATTTGCCAATTTTTCGATAGTTGGTGCGTAATTGTGGATGTCAAACTCGCTTGATTAGTTTTGATTGTTGACCATGAAGTTCCCAAAAATGTTGAACGAGGAATGTCAATCAACTGATAATTAATAGCTCCAACACCAAAATCAGCAGTTCGATTATCTGACAAATAATCTCCTTCTACTAAAATCTCAGTTTTCTTTCCAACCAAAAACAAAAGTGAAGGATTGATATAGAATCGTTCAGCATTGACAACATCTCTATAGCTTTTTGAATTCTGATAGCTTGTATTTAAACGATAAGCAATGGTACTTTTCTCGTTAACATTTCCATATACATCCAAACTCGGTTTGTAAAAGTCATAGCTTGAAACACGCATAGACAGCTCACCACCTTTTTCAAATTTTGGTTTTTTAGTAATTAAGTTAAGAACGCCACCAGCTGCAACATTACCATAAAGAATCGCTGTTCCACCTTTAAGTACTTCCATTTTTTCCAAACCGCTAACTTCAGGCATAATTGCATTGTTGAAACGAACACCATTTTTAAAGGTATTACTACTTCCAAAAGCAAATCCTCGTCCTGCAATTTCCTCTTGATATCCTCCAGTTGCACCCATGATGTACACACCATTTGTATTTTTTAATACGTCAGATAATTGTTCAGATTGTTGCTGTTCGATTATTACGCGATCAACAACCGCAACAGCTTGTGGTAAGTCAAAAGGTTTAATCGGAATTTTTCCAATCTCTACTTGACGTTCATTCATTGTTTTTGAGGCAACAATTTTCACTTCTGATAAATCATGTTCCAATTTAGCGAGTGGAATCGTGACATCGTTCACAACATTATCTAAAACTAGTTGGTGTTTAAAAGTTTGATAACCATCCTTTTCTACAAGAATTAATGCATTAACCTGGTTTTCAATATTCAATAAGAATTCTCCTTTGTAATTCGTAAAAATCACAATCGAATCAATTTGTACTCGTGCATTTTCAACTGGTAATTGTTGCGCATCAATAACTTTTCCTTGAACACGTTTGGATTGTGCGTAAGAGGAAATATGTATAAATAAAAATGTAAAACTTATAACTAACAACTTCATGACCTATTCTTTAGAATGATTTCAATTAACACTGCAAAGTAATCGCTCATTCAAAGAATTAACAATACCACATTTAGGGTATTTAGAATAATTCTAAATAAATACCACAAAAATGGTATAATAAATTATTTGTTGATTTTTTCACACAAAAAATAGAATGAATCATATTGAATCAAAATATTAATACCTAGTTTTGCATGTCGAGTTTATCACTTGATTCTTTATTGAAACCACCCGCAGATTTTCATATTTGTAGTTTTATTGTTGCATTAAACATTAAATAACGTTATTTTTAGTTGTGCAAATAAATGTAAAAGAGTATTTTAAAGGCATTTTACATTTTAGGTAACTACTATTAATGATGAAAAACAACCACCTATGAAGTCGAGTGCGATTCGGTTTGTAACAATTTTTGATTCTATTCCTGTTCCAGGATTAGTTGTCGACTATGCTCATGAGCATAAGATAATTCAATACGCAAATAGAGCATTTTTAGAAAATGCGGAAGTGGATTTAGCATCTATTGAATCCCAAAAAGTTCATGACTTATTGAATCATTTGTATTTAATCGATGACAAAGGCGAGCATATTCTTCTTGATACTGTTTTAAATCAAGTTTATACTGAAAAAAAAGAAATAAACTTGTTCATACTTCGCACCAATGAACAAAATGGAATCTGCCGTTTAGAAGATAATTTTAACCGTGTTCGTTTCAGTAATTTGACGATGGATGACAAGGACAACAGCATGTGTATTTCCTTGTTTTTCCATAAAGAGGGTATTGTGCCATTTCAAGACTTTTCCAAATCGTCAATTTCTGAAACTATTTCATGTACGGTTAATCTTACTGGACATATCACTGCTGTTGACAATTTAAACAGCGAAAATTGGGGCTATACAGTTGAAGATTTGGTTGGAACAATACTTGTCAACCTTTTACCGAACGAAAGTCGAATTTATTCGTGGGAACTCTTTGTCGAAATGCTTAAGAAAATGCATACCGTATCGACAGATCGAACGATGTATTTAAAAGATCGAACGATTATCCCAGTTAATTTCACTGCTGTTTGGGATGAAGAGAAACAAGAAATAAACGGAATTGTTAAAGATCTACGTCGCAAAGCGGAAACAGAATTCGAACTCGTAATGAACGAGCATCGAATGAATAGCTTATTAAATGAAGGTGTCGATTTAATTGCAATAGTGGACAAAGAAGGTGTATTCAATTATTTAAGTCCGAATTTCAGAAAATATGTTGCTGGAGATTTAAAAGAATACATTGGTCAGCCAGCTTTTGAATTTGTGCATCCAGATGATAGAGATGATATAGTGATCCAATTTCAACAAGCTATTACATTACAGCGCGTTCAATCTACACCCTATCGTATTAAACATCAAGATGGAACCTATCATTGGTTTGAGTCAGTATGCACAAACCTCTTGAATGATCCTTCAATAGAAGGTATTGTTGTTAACACAAGGGACATAACTGAAACTTATTATGCCCACAGATTAGAAAAACTTGAGCGCGAGATACTTGAAAAAAATGCTTTACCGGGCAGCAAAATTGATGAAATTGCAACAGATTACATAAAAGGCATTGAAAAGCTGCATGATGGAATGACATGCTCTTTGTTAGCTGTAAAAAATGGTTGCCTTTACAATATTGCTTCACCAAGTTTACCAAAAACATATACTTCACTCATTGAAGGTTTAGCGATTGGTGAAAATCGGGGTTCTTGTGGAACTGCAGCTTTCACAAAACAGCGTGTAATTGTATCTGATATTGAGACTGATATTCGTTGGAATGATTTTAAATCGTTCGTTGAACCTTATGGTTACAAAGCATGCTGGTCTATGCCAATCATTGATTCTAATAATGAGGTGATGGCAACTTTTGCTATTTACTATAAAGAAACTAAAGAACCCAGTATTCAGGAACATTTAATAATAAATCGCGGTGCTCAAATCTTGCGTATTATCACTGAAAATTATCGTCGCTTAGAAGAAATCAAAGGAGCAAATGAACGTTTTCAATATGCTACAAATGCCGCATTAAGTGTCATTTGGGACTGGGATGTTTTAACGGATAAAATGTTTTGGGCAAATAGCTTGACAGATTATTTTGGATATTTTCCGGAGGATGTTTCAGAAAATTCAAATTTATGGGAAAAATTTATACATCCAGATGATTATAATGATGTAATAAACAGCATCCGAAAATCATTAAAATCAGAAGATGAATTTTGGGAAAAACAATACCGCTTTTTAAAATCAAGCGGTGAGTATTCCATTGTAATTGACAGAGGTTTTATAATTAGAGATCAGCATGACCAACCAATAAGGATGGTTGGATCGATAACTGACATTACAAACGAGCATAAATTAAAAATTCTTTTAGAAAATGCTTCACGGTTAGCAAAAATGGGTACTTGGGAAGTTGATTTGGTCAATTCCAAGGTGTTTTATTCAAAAATCACACGTGAAATTCACGAATTAGATGATGATTTTGAACCTTCTGTAGAAAATGGAATTAACTTTTATAAAGAAGGCTACAGCCGAGAGGCTATAGTGAATGCAATGAGC
>JACCEA010248722.1_pt1 | contig 18872 bp, 13 predicted proteins | sample 7449851 | NCBI WGS metagenome assembly JACCEA01 (sample SAMN15323453, study PRJNA562643) | freshwater metagenome | isolation source: river surface water | place: USA:Blue River Watershed | collected 2017-08-18
CCCGGCTACAATGTAGGCCTCTCTTTCACCCATGCCGAGCGCACACCTTCCGCCGCAGAATTGCTCGCGTTTGGCCCGCATTTAGGCTCAGGGTTATATGAAGTAGGCGCAATTATCGAATTGCACGAAGAAACAAATGGCGATTTCCATTTTGATTTAGCCGGCACAGACATTGAAATGGAAACGTCCAATAATCTGGATCTATCGCTACGCAAATTTGAAGGCGATCTTGGCTTTATCCTTAACGCGTTTTACAACCAAATTGACAACTACTATTACCTCTCCGAAACCAACGCTGTTTATGAAGCGGAACATGATCATGAATCTGCAGACGAGCATGAACACGAAGAAGCCACTGAATTACCGGTATTTATTTACCAGGCACGCGACGCTAACCTCTACGGTTTTGAAAGTGAAATTATTTGGCAAACCACCAACGCCTTAACACTGAGTTTTACCAGCGACTACACGCGAGCCTCACTCAACAACGGCGGAGACTTACCCCGCATCCCACCTTTACGTATCGGCGCACGCGCTGAATATGAAACGGGCCGCTGGCGTGCCGAGTTGAGCGGTCAACACTATTTTGAGCAGGATAAGGTTGCCGCACTGGAAACCACCACCGGTTCATACACCCTGGTCGATGCACAAATTAGTTACGCCTTTAGCGATACCTTAAAAATTTACCTGAAAGGCAACAACCTCACTGACGAATACGCGCGCGTTCACGCGTCATTCCTCAAAGATAAAGCGCCGCTGCCCGCCCGCAGTTACGCGCTTGGTATTAGCGGTAGTTTTTAAAGTGCTTTTTTAAAAGGTATTAATTACGCAAAGGATTGCTCAATTAATGATTTCCCACGTGGTAATGGAAAATTATTTTCACGCATGATTGCTGCGTCTGCCCACTGGGAACTCATGCCGCCTTTTTAACTCTCGCAAGCGAATCAAGGACATGAATAACAATCAAGGTTTGCTGAACTAGTTGGCCGGCAAGGATTTCAGAGTTAACACACGACGTTGATGAGCTTGCAGTAATTCAGTACCTTTTTTATAGCTGGGAATACTCATTAACAGCTCATCGAAACTTCCGTCGGCAAGTGCGCGAGATAAACCTACCTCGATGCGTTGTGCCAGCTTGGTATTGTTTTTGTTTACAAAAAAATAGATATCGTTAGGGTAACTAAGCAACAATTTTTCTTCCATTTGCAGCCCCAGATGCCCGTACATCTTCAACTCTCCATGGACCTGATAAACGCCGCGCGAATAATAGTCGAATCGATTTGCAGCAAGCATTTTAAAAAGTTTGCGATATCCAACCGCTTTAACTAACAACAGGTGGTTGTATTCCATAATTTTGGCATCGGTCCACTGTGGGCTTATTCCTCCACGCAACCTGGCCAAATCCACCAAACTGTTAACCCCGGAAAAACGCGCCTGCTCCCCTTCACGAATCAGCAATACGCGATAATTGTTAAGGTTTTTTAATAGCGAAATCCGAATGGGCAGCATGTCTTGTTCATGAGCACTGCTCGTAGGCGACCAGATAACGTCGACAATTCCACGGTGCAATGAAGCCCGCAACCGTCGGTCTTCGATTAAATAAGGCAGCTCTTTAACTTCCAATGCACCCCAATCGGATTGAGTCTTGGATATAACCAAGCGCAGCAGGCGGGAGAAGTAATAATCTTCGTCAACATCAATAACAGCGATACTGGTGTTGCGAATAGTCAAGAACTCAGCAGGTAAAGAGGATGTATCGCCGTTATAAACCGGGGAAGCGCTAGTAGTTCCAACGCTGGAAAGGCACAAGAGGGTCATCACCCAGAAGCGTAAATTCCGCCCTATGGTTTTGGACATAACGTTAGCCTAATTTTTGAGTTGAGCCCCAAGCGCAATTATAGGTGGAATATCCGGACCTGCGGCGAAATCAACAAGCACCAATAGCTATATCCACTGCCCCAGTTAAAAGGATGCTCCTCTCGATTAGCAATGACGTCCTGACGCGACCAATATGCCCCGCCGCCGCACATCCCAAAGCAAATTAGTAATTTACATTCATTTTGCGATGCGAGGCTCTGCGACCGGCACTAATTTTCCGTCACGCAGTTGAATAATTTGCGAAGCGCCCATGCTTGGCCAAACATTAATATCATGCCCCTTCTGTGCCAGCGCTTTACGAACCATGTCCGGCATAGCCGCTTCGACAAATAATAAATTCGGGTTCCATTGCTCATGTATGCGCGGCTGTTTTATCGCCTCTTCAGCGGGCATCCCAAATTCGAGGGTGTACAACAAGTTTTGAACCACTTGGGAAATGATGGTTGGGCCTCCGGCCGCCCCTAATGTCATCACCGGTTGATTATCTTTAAACACCAATGTGGGGCTCATACTGGATAATGGACGCTTTTTTGCCGCGACCGCATTGGCATCCGAGCCCACCAAACCAAAAGCATTGGCAACACCCACTTGCGCGGAAAAATCATCCATCTGGTTATTCATTACCACCCCGGTACCGGGAATAACTACTTTGCTACCAAAACTGGTATTCACAGTTGATGTGATAGCTACCCAATTACCATCTAAATCTGCAGTAGCAATGTGTGTGGTGTGTTTATTCATTAAGTGGGGAATATCAACGTCAGGATCACCGTGCACCACATTGTTCGCAACCTTATTCAGATTGATTTTTTGCGCGATGGTTTTTGCGTAGGCTTTGCTCGTCAATAACGCCGGAACTTTTGTAAAGTCAGGATCGCCCAACCAGTGGGCGCGATCTGCAAACGCAAACTTCATTGCCTCGGCCACCAAATGATAACGCTCGGACGTAGTAGCTTTGTGCAAATCAAAGTTTTCCAAAATATTTAATATTTGCGCAACGTGGGTACCGCCTGAACTTGGCGGCGGAAAACCATAAAGTGTGTAACCGGCAAATTGCGACACCACCGGCTGACGCAACTTGGCTTGATAATTGGAAAAATCATCGCGGGTAATTAATCCACCATTTTTTTTCATCCACTCGGCGGTTTTATTCGCAAAGTCACCGCGATAAAAATAATCCGGCCCCAGTTTCGCCAACTGTCGATAGGTGTTGGCAAGGTCGGGATTTGTGATACGTGTATTCACGCTAAAAGGTTGACCGGATTTATCCAGATAAATAGCCGCCGTTGCGGGAAATTTTTTAATGTCCGGGGCGGTAGCCGCGCTGCGCTCAGCAACAACGGGTGATACCGCAAAGCCCCGCTCCGCCAATTCTGCCGAGGGCAAAATTACGTCCGCAAAACCAAGCCTTCCCCCTTCGCGCTGTAATTTGTGCAGCGCCATCACTGAGCCGGGAATACCAATCGCCAAGGCCCCCGTACGACTCAGCTCAGGATTCGCCCTTCCGTTTTGCAAAAACATATCGCGTTGCGCAGCTGCGGGGGCCATCTCGCGCCCATCAATCGCCAGTATGCGCCCATCCGCCAAGCGGACCAGAACAAAACAACCACCGCCAATACCGGAGTTTTGCGGGTCAACCACACCCAGCGCAAAGGCAATGGCAATGGCCGCATCCACCGCATTACCGCCACGCTTTACCACTTCCATCGCGATCCGGGTTGCGTCCGGGTTTACGCTGGCCGCGGCAACCTTGCCATCATTGGACACCTGCGCATAGCCAGTGTGCGTGTACCCGGTAGCGGGAAGCTGCGCGCAACACAGCAGCGGAAATATCCAAACGAGCAATGCAAAAATGGTCTTTTTCATAAGTACTACAACCAAAATCAGTGAAATAAAACAGCGATCAATCGGGGAGATGCAGCCGGGGAGTCTATTCGCATTTAACGCCAGGGGCTATATTGACAGGCATTTTTGCACACTCATTTTTACCGGCTATTAACCAGCATATTCAGATCAAACCCTATGGCAGAGTCTTCAGTACCCGGCAGCGACTCACTGGAATCGCTACTCAAGAACATCGTCCTCTTCTTATTGTTGCTGCAAGCAGGCCTATGCGGCTTATTACTGCTCGCCCTGCCCTGGTGGCAAGTTGCGTTAATTGGCACTGTGAGCCTGCTAATCACCAGCGCCATTTTTATCGGCTTGTACAGTAAAATTTTTACCATCTTCCAGCGCATTGGCACTCAACTGGACGCACTCCAGCACCAGGATTTCAGCATCCTCGCCAAACCAGTTTTTCACGCGGGAATAGTTGCAGAATTTCAGCAGCAATTTAATGCGCTGCGCGAGTCATTGCAGATTCACAAAAGCCATTACAACCAACAATTGTTTGTGCTCTACCAAATGATTGATCACTTGAATACCCCAATTCTGGTGTTTGACCACAAGCAGCGCCTCAACTACGCCAATAGTGCTTTCTCGCAATTATTTGGTCGCCCCTGGCAAACACTACGGCATGCCAAGCCTGATCTATTGGGTTTGATAATGAAATCCGAATGGCAGTTTAGCGATGCGCTTAAACAACAGGAATGGCAAATTCGCACCAGTCGCTTTGTGGATCAGGGGCAAGAAAATCAATTACTGATTTTTATCAATATCAAATCTGCATTGCGCAATCAGGAGCAGGAAGCCTGGCAAAAATTAATTCGCGTGCTCAGCCATGAAATTCGCAATTCGCTTACACCGGTCGCCGCCCTTGCCCAATCGCTGCAACAAAAAGTCACCCAGGCACGTGAAAAAGAGGCGCTCAGTGTTATTGAAGAGCGCTGCCAACACCTGCGCGATTTCGTGGCGCGTTACGCGCAATTCCAACAGCCCATTCACATAGAACACCAACTAGTGAACGTGCAGTCGCTCATTGAAAAAACCCAGGGTCTATTCCCCCAACAGCGCTTAACCCCTAGCGGGCAGGATATTGTCCTGCAGACCGATCCCGTACTTTTGCAGCAGGTGTTAATTAACTTATTAAAAAACGCCGAAGAAGCCGGCAGCCCACCTGAAACTGTCGAATTAACGACCCAGCTAATTCGCGAGCACTCGCGGGAATACTGCGAAATTAAAATCCTGGATCAAGGGCAAGGTATCACGAACGAAGATAATTTATTTGTGCCCTTCTACACCACCAAAAGCCAGGGTCAGGGTATTGGATTAAATCTCTGCCGCCATATCGTCGAGCAATTGGGCGGGCAATTGCATTTAACCAATCGCACCGATCGCCAAGGCGCTTGCGCGCTGGTGCGACTGCCAATAGGCTCGCATTTCACGAGTTAGTCCGGAATCGAAATGCTTTTCGTCCGATTCCGGACTCATTTCCGCGCACAATCGCGTTAATTTCGCAAATTCTCCTTAAAAATCAATCCACTTCAACTGTGGCATAAACCCTGCTCCAACTTTGCATACCCACGTGTTATGCACGCGGCTTTAGTCTAAGGATATTTAAGGAAATCACGGTGGATAGAATCATTCAACGCACCAACAATCCCTTTTCACCATTTTTACTCAAGCTATTCATTGTCGGCTTACTGGTTGGCGGAGCGATCTATTATTTGCTCAACAGTCACCTGGGCAGCCCGGTATTGAACAAAGAAACCCTGCGTATTGGCGAAGTGAAACGCGGCCCTTTTAGTGTGCAAGTCGTAGGCAACGGCCAGATCGCAGCGAAAGATCCTGACTGGGTAGTTGCACGGGTTGAAGGCCAGGTAATAAAAGCCCCGGTCAAGGCCGGACAGTTGGTTAACAAAGGCGATATGCTGTTGGAGTTATCGAACGATAATATCGCCTCCAGCTACGCCAAAAGCCAATCAGATTTACAAGCCGCGCAAGCGGATCTCAATTTATTGCTCGCAAATCTCGATGCACGCAAGACCGAACTAAAAGCCGCCGTTATTCACGCGCGGCTCGACCACAAGCAAATTAAAGCGCGCTACGACGCCCTCACTCGCTTAAAAACTACCAGTGTTATTCCTATTCCTGAATTGGAATACGTCAATACCCAGGTAGGTGTTGAACAAGCGGAGGGAAAGCTGGAAGTTGCGCAGCTGGAATTAAATAGTTTTCATAAAATTGCCAAAGCACAAACCAGTGCCGCAGAATTTCGTTTTAATGCACAACAACAGGAAGCTGAGCGGATAAAAAAACAATTTGACGACCTCAGTGTGCGCGCAACACGCACGGGCATAGCGCAAAATATTAATTTCAATCCCGGCGAAAGCGTTAATACCTCTACCCCTATTGCCCAAATAGTCGATCCGGATTCTGTGTACGTTACGCTGAGTGTTCCTGCCATTCAGGCATCACAACTCACGGTGCAACAAAAAGTAGAACTGCAAATTAACCGCAAACAAGTGCAGGGCTATGTGCACCGGGTCGATCCTAATATTAAGGGCAGTACCGTCGATGTGGATGTGTACTTAAACGAGGCACGCCCCGAGGATGCCAAAATCGGTATGTATGTTACCGGCACTATTTATATCCAATCCATTGCCGAAGCACTCTACGTAGAAATTCCAGCCAGGGTTGCCGAACGGGATTCCATGTCGGTGTATTTGATTAATAAAGAAGGCAACCTTGCCCGGCTTACGGCAATTAAATCCGGTGCACTTTCTGCGCATTATTTACAAGTAATTGATGGCTTAAGCATCGGCGACAAAATTGTTTTATCGGAAATAACGGATCGCGAAAGTGACACTTTTCGCCTGAACTAACCACTTTCCTGAACTCACTATTCGCGTTAATCACCAAGAAATCAAACAGGAAATTACACAGGACTGAGCCATGAATAATGACAAACTGCTTGAAGTAGTTGATGTAACCAAAGTATTTAGTACCGAAGAAGTAGAAACTTTTGCGGTTAACAAAGTCAGCTTCCATATTAATCGCGGCGAATACCTGGCTATTTCCGGGCCATCCGGCGGTGGTAAATCCACCATTTTATCAATCCTGGGTTTGCTCGACTCGCCGACCGAAGGCCAATATTTTTTTAAGGGCAAAGAAACCAGCAAGTTATCGCGCGATCAACTATCTAATATCCGCAACCAGGAAATTGGTTTTATCTTTCAATCATTCAACCTGATCGAAAATATGAGTGTGCTGGACAATGTAATGCTTCCGCTCATTTATCGTCCGGGTGCGAAAAAATCTCAAGTAAAAGCGCGTGCAATTCACTGTCTGGAACAAGTGGGCATGGCACACCGCAAAAACCATTCGCCCACTCAGCTCTCCGGGGGGCAGCAGCAGCGCGTTGCCGTTGCGCGCGCCATGGTGACAGATCCGAGCATTATTTTTGCCGACGAACCCACCGGCAACCTGGATTCCAAAAGCGCTGAAACGGTAATGGATTTAATTAAACAACAACACCAGAACGGTGCCACCGTCTGCATAGTGACCCACGACCCGCGTTACACGCAAGACGCAACACGTACTATTCATTTTGCCGATGGGGCCTTGGTTAGTTAACTCGCCATCGACAAAACAAGGAGTTTTTATGGTCACCCTGTTTGATGTAAAGCAAGCCGCCGTGCGCTTGTATAAAGATAAAAAATACAGCTTCGTTATTGTGCTGGCAATTTCTTTTGGCTTAGCCATTTCGTTATTTTTATATGCACAAGTACATACGCGTTTACTCACCGATTTACCCTTTGTGGATGGCGACAAAATTGTGTATGTCAGCCGTTATGAACGCGAGCGCCAACGTTTGAACGGTGGCCTGCAAGATTATGACGCTTATTATTTTCAGCAGCGCCAAACTACATTGGATACTTTTACTACTGTTGAAGATCGCGGCTTCACCGTTGCCACCGAAAGCAGTACTCATCAGGTTTGGGGAGTTGCTACTACTTCAGCATTATTTCAGCTTACCAATGAAGCGCCACTGCTCGGACGCACCCTGCTACCCAGCGACGATTTGCCTAACGCAGCGCCGGTGTTGGTGATCAGTTATTCCGCCTGGAAACGAGTTTTCCAAGGGGATACATCGGCAGTAGGCCGCACCATTACAGTGGATGGAAAACCCACCACTCTCGTTGGTGTAATGCGCGAAGGTTATCGCTTTCCCACTAATGAAGATGCCTGGCTCTCCTATGTTCCACCACAAGCTTCGGTAGATGCTGTATCCGGCTGGCTGGGCATCATGGGGAAATTAAAACCCGGCATTAGTGTGGCGCAAGCCGACGAAGAGTTTAAACGACTGGCCGCCGAACTGGAGCGAGACCACAATAAAATCTATATGGGAAAATCTGTCAAAGTGGAAACCCAAACCCAGGTGCGTGCAACTCCGATCATGCTAATGACCCAAGTGATGACGGTAGTAGCAATTAGCGTGTTGCTCATGTCCTGCTTTAGTGTGACCAGTTTGGTAATTGTGCGCATGCTCAGCAATGCCAAGGAGGCAGCAATAAAAAATGCGCTGGGAGTTTCCGCCAAAAAAATTATGCTACTGCCCTTGGTGGAATCTTTTTTCCTGTACGCCGTTGCCGGAGCGCTGGGTCTATTATTCTGCGCGCTCGCCATTGAATACGCGGCAGGTTTTGTCGTTAGCGAATGGGACCCTTTTTGGTGGCAATTATCATTTAACCAACCGATCGTTTTTGCAGGCTTGGGCTTTTTGGTTATCGCGTGGTTAATCACCGGCATAGTACCCGTATTAATGGCGACCAGTAAGCGGTTTTATCGCCAACTGAACTCGGGAAAAAAAGGTGGCGCAGGCAATCAAACCGGAAAGTTGATGAACTCAGTAGTTGCGCTGCAAGTGGCCTGCACGTTTGTGCTTATGTTATTTACCGGCGTTGCTTTTTCGTCTTTTTATAACGTGCTCAATACCAACTACGGTTTTAACAGCGAAAATTTATTAACCAGTTTTATTAAGTTGCCACCTTCAAAATATGCTGAGCTGACTGATCGAGTTAATTTTTATGAAAAGCTTGGCGATGAATTCAGCCGGATTCCGGGAATTCAGCAGGTCACATTTGCTGCCGCTATACCGGGGAGATATGGATATTTGAGCACGGTAAACAGTACCGAAATTGATTTAACCAACAGCGGTGAATATCTTCAAGCCACGGAAATCCCCATTGCAGATAATCATTTTAAAACCATGGGTTTACATTTATTGGAGGGACGAGCATTTACACCGGCGGACGGTGAATCCGCTGAGCTGGTTGTTATAGTAGGTGCAAAGCTCGCTAAAAAGCTTTCGCCCCATGGTTCGGCAATTGGAAAAAAAATGCATCTTAACCCGGATAAGAGCGGCCCACTGTTAACCATTGTCGGTGTAGCACCTGATTTGGTTTATGGCCCACCGATATCTTTTTTTGAAAGCAGTATGGAGACTATCTACCGCCCCATGCGCCAAATACTACCCGTATGGGCTGGGGTTTATCTGATTGCCAAAACAGATGGCGATCCGTTTCAATGGACTGATTCATTGTTAAAAACCGCACGAATAGTTGATGCGCAGGTTGCCCTTGAAGAGCCCCACAGTATGGAGGAAGTTCTAGCTGACAACGCCAGTCGATTTGAAATGCTGCTCTTTAACTTTATGCCCGCCACCCTGCTCGCCTTTATTATGTCGGCCTTAAGTATTTATGCCATTAGCGCACGTGTGATGTTGCAACGCACCAACGACATAGGAGTGATGAAAGCACTTGGAATAGACGACCAACGCATTACCCGGTTATTTATGCGCGACACCTATATTAAGCTGGGTTCGGGATTAATCCTTGGGGCTCTTTGCTTTGCATTATTTTTGCCGGGAATTATGAGCCAATTAATAGTGGTGAGTTATTGGAGCATCATTGGTATTGCCATCAGTGTAACTCTGGTACTTTCAGTATTGGTGATATTTGCCAGTAGAATTCCACTGTTTCAAGCGCACAGGCTAAGCCCACAAGAAGCAATCAATAAAATTTGAGCTACTTTTAGGGAGAAGATAAATGGCTTATTTTTTAAAAAAAATATTGTTAGCAACAACCAACAGCAGGCATACATATCTTGATTGGTTGACTATTACATTGGTTATATTGTGGATTTTCTTTTTGTTGTTCATAGGTAAGCAAATACAACCGGCAGAGCAACTGACACTTATTCAAGCTTATAGTAAAAATTTGGGAATATTGGTAGTAGATAAAGTCGCCTGCTTTTTTCAACTAAGCGCCTATGGGCTTATCCAACAAATTAATTGATCGAGAACAACAATGAGTTCAGCATTTACTCAAGCCCGCTTGAACGGCTTGGACACACTAAGAGCACTTGCGATTCTGCTGGTACTGATTTTCCACTATCGCGTAGTCGTTAGCAACGAACTGCTGTTCGGGTTTGTTTCCAACATTGGTTGGGTAGGCGTCGATTTATTCTTTGTACTAAGCGGCTATTTAATAGGCGACCAACTATTGCGCGCCTATGCCAATAAGGATAACTTTTCAGTCAAAAATTTTTATGCGCGGCGTTTATTGCGAACACTGCCCAATTACTATGCGGTATTCGCTCTCTATTTACTCCTCCCGAATCTATTAAACGGAACCTACGTTGCACCGCTCTGGCAATTTCTTACTTTTACCCAAAATCTGGATATGCGACCTGGCGAAACCTTTACCCACTCCTGGTCGCTGTGCGTTGAAGAACAGTTTTATTTACTCTTTCCATTGATTGGTATGCTGGCACTATCGAACACCACTAATGCAACGCGCTTGTGGTTGATAATTGGTTTGGCGTTTATTGCGGCCGCAATTACACGCTGGTATATGTTTACTTCCCATGCAGGAGCAGCTATTACAGGCAAAGAGTATTGGCAGTTTATTTACTACCCGAGCTATTCACGATTTGATGAGCTGTTACCGGGTGTTGCCTTGGCACTGATTAAAAACTACCACCCGAAGACCTTTGCTAAATTACTGCAATATGGCAATCAATGGTTGTTAGCCGGCTTAGTAAGCAGCGGAATAGTATTTTACCTATTCTTAAATATTCATTATCAGGAAGGAATTGGTTTTAATCCCTGGACAACCTGCATTGGCTATTCATTGTTAGCGATGAGCTTTTCATTATTGGTGCTAGCAGGTTTATCGCCGAAATCCTGGCTCAATCGCCACCAGGTTCCCGGCGCCACTAGTCTCGCCCTTTGGTCTTATGCTATTTATTTGATTCACAAGCCCGTATATCAATTGCTGAAAGAACCGCTGAAAAATGCTGGCTTCAACACCGATGGCTATGTAGGAATGGGAATAATCCTGCTGCTCAGCCTTATTGCTGGCTGGGGGCTGTATAAATTAGTGGAAGAGCCCTTTATGAAGTTTCGCGCACGCCACTTTCCGTCAAATAACCGGTCTTCACATGAAAGGCCATCCAGCAACAATCTGTCTAACGCAAAGCCTGCGCACCACCAACAAACAGTTGCTACGGAAACATTTGTGGGACCCAATAAACCAAATTAACGCTATCTCAAATTAGCTCTAGTTATCGTCAGGGTTAATAAAACCATATTTCTCCAAGCGGCGATAAAGCGATGATTTGGTAATACCCAGTAAATCAGCCGCTTGCTGTTTGTTGTTGTTAGCTTGTATAAGCGCTTGACGAATGAGCTGTTGCTCCGCGTCATCCAGCGTCATCATCGGCAGTAAATAATTCGCGTCGGGCACATCACTGGAACTGGGAATATTAAACTCCACAGACGTTAATACACTGGAGCGTGCCAGTAATACCGCGCGCTCCATTACATGGCTTAGCTCGCGAATATTCCCCGGCCAGGAGTAAGTAGTTAATAATTTTTGTGCGCAGCCACTCAAGATTAATTCAGGTTTTCGGTAGCGCTGCCCGTGCTTGCGCATAAAATAATTTGCCAACACTGCTATATCTTCCTGGCGTTCACGCAGGGCCGGCACCCGAAACTCCAGGGTATTTAAGCGGTAATATAAATCCTGACGAAACTGACTCTCTTTAATTAGTTGGGTAAAGTCACCATTAGTTGCGCTCAGCAAGCGAACATCAGCGCGCAAAGTTTGGCTCGAACCCAACATTTCAAACTCACCTGATTCCAGCACACGCAACAATTTGCTTTGCTGAGCGAATGGGATGCAGGCTATTTCATCCAAAAATAAACTGCCGCACTGCGCCAGTTCAAAACGACCAATGCGATTCTCACGCGCGTCGGTAAAGGCACCCTTTTTATGACCAAACATTTCACTTTCAAACAATGACTCGGGAATTGCCCCCATATTCACCGCAATAAAAGGTTGGGCCGCGCGCGCAGACTGGCTGTGCACCCAACGCGCCAAGTGGCTTTTTCCTGTGCCATTTTCGCCTGTCAATAGAACGCTGGCTTCACTCGCCGCCACAGCGGTTAATTGTTCCATTAACCGATTCATCGCATCACTGCGCCACACCAGCTCCGGTTGCTCTTGTTCCAGGCGCTGCTGCAATGCTCGATTGCCGCGCGCCAACTGCTGCAGCTGTAATTGCTGCTGCAATACCTGGTGCAAACGCTGATTATTCCAGGGTTTTTCGATAAAATCTCCCGCACCCAATTGCATCGCTTTCACCACCAACTGAGTGTTAGTCCAAGCGGTCATGGCTACCAACGGGATATCCATTCCTTGTTGCTTTAACCAACGCAAAAACTCCAACCCTTCTTCACCAGACGTAGTATCCCGCTCGTAATTCATATCCAGTAAAATCAAATCGGCGGACTGTTGCTGCAACCAGGGCTTGGCCAATGCCGGGTTCTCCAACGTCTCGACCTGAAAACCAAAATCTTCCAAAACAAAATGGGCTGAAAGGCGAATTTCACGGTTGTCTTCAATGACTAAAATGCGAGGACCAGCCATAACAAATTCTCGTTGCGTTCTAATAAACACTTACCGGCGCACATACTAACAGCAAACAGGGTTATACACAGTAAATGTCATTGCGCACAAAATCACACTCGCATAGCGGGAGCGCGCTAGCTGGTTTACACTTCAGGCACTTTATTTATTCAATTAGTTTCTAGTCATCCTCTATATTGCTCAGGAGTTTCCCTATGCGATTTTTAACACGGGCGTTGTGTATTGCTGGCGGATTAACCATGGCCAGTTCAGTCATGGCTGCAGAAGGTATGTGGACATTGGATAACCTCCCCTATGCTGAGCTGGAAAAAAACTACAACTTCAAACCCACCCCGGAATGGATTCAAAAAACAATGCGCAGTGCAGTACGGCTCGCTGGGGGCTGCTCGGGTTCATTTGTCTCGGGCGAAGGATTGGTGCTCACCAATCATCACTGTGTGGTTTCCTGTGTGGAAGATTTATCCAGCAAGGAGCAAGACCTTATCAACAATGGTTTTATCGCGCGCGCGCGCAATGAAGAAAAACAATGCCCGGGCATGGAGATTAACCAACTGGAAAAAACTGAAAATGTCACTGCACGTATGCAAAAAGCATTGACAGGATTGAATGGAAAAGCCTTCGCCGACGCCAAAAAAGCCGAGCAATCGCGAATTGAAAAAGAATGTATGGGCGATGCAGGCGATAAGCGCCGCTGCGATATTGTAGAGCTCTACAATGGTGGCGAGTATCATGTCTATCAATACAATCGCTATCAAGACGTGCGATTAGTATTTGCGCCCGAATATGCCGCGGGTTTTTTTGGTGGTGATCCAGACAACTTTAACTTCCCGCGTTACAACCTGGATATGGGTTTATTGCGTGTTTATGAAAATGGCAAGCCTATCGCCAACACTAATTGGTTTCCCATCAACACCAAAGGCGCCAAAGAAAATGAACTGGTAATGACGCTGGGGCACCCAGGCGCCACCCAGCGCCTACTCACTATGGCGGAACTTGAAACGCAACGCGATCTGGTACTGCCTTTCCGTTTAATGTTCGCGTCGGAGTATCGTGGGCTACTGCTCCAATATTCACGCGAGGGAGATGAGCAATCGCGCATTGCCCAGACTGAATTATTTTCTGTCGAAAACGGTATTAAAGCGCGCACGGGTATGTTCCAGGCATTGCTATCGCCCGCCGTTATGCAAGAAAAACGCGATAGTGAAAATAACTTTCGCAACTGGGTAAATGCCGATACTGCACGCCAGCAACAATATGGCGACCCATGGCAGACCATTAGCGACACTCAAACGGCGTGGCGCAACCTCTACCTGGATTACGTGATGATTGAGATGGGAATGGGTTCGCTTTCGCAGCAAATTACCTGGGCGAGAACGCTGGTGCGTGGCGCCGCTGAGCGCGACAAACCCGATGCTGCACGCCTGCGCGAATTCTCCCAAGCTGCCCTGCCCAATGTGCAGGCCGGCTTATTAGCGGAAATACCGCTCTACCCGGAATTTGAACAATTAAAACTTAGTTGGTCACTGAGTAAATTGCGTGAACGTTTAGGGGTAGATAACCCCGTTGTAAAAGCGATTCTCGGCAAAGAATCGCCAGAGGCGATTGCTAAAAATATTGTCACCAACAGCAAACTAGGCGATGCGGCCCTGCGTAAACAACTCTGGGAAGCTGGAAGTGCTGCGATTGCGAAAAGCGATGATCCTGCGCTGGTGCTCGCGCGCAAACTGGACGCACAGGGTCGTAAACTGCGCGAACAATTCGATCATCAAATTGAGCCGGTGCAAAAAGCGGCGATTGAACAATTATCCAAAGCGCGGTTTGCTTACAAGGGGACCTCTGTATACCCGGATGCAACCTTTTCGTTGCGTCTTTCACACGGTGTAATTCGCGGCTGGGATGAGCGCGGTACCGCCGTTAAACCTTTTACCGATTTTGCCGGCTTATTCGATCGGGCTACCGATTTTGATCCATTCAAGCTGGCGAGCACCTGGGCTGCAAACGAGAAAAAATTGGACAAGAAAACTCGCTTCAACCAAGTATCTACCAATGACATCGTAGGTGGAAACTCAGGCAGCCCGCTAATCAACAGCAAGGGTGAGCTAGTCGGGTTGATTTTTGACGGCAACATCCAATCATTAGGTGGAAGTTATTTCTATGATGAATCGGTTAATCGCGCCGTATCAGTCCACTCGGCAGCCATCAGCGAAGCCTTAAAGAAGGTCTATAAAGCCGATCATTTGATCAAAGAATTACACCTCAAAAAATAGATTTACCCGCTCATCTGGCTCGCGCCCGCCCCCGGGCGCGAGACTACTTGTCCCCATGTGACCAAATAACTAAAAATTTTTAACTTTTTTGCATTTACAGCCAAAATTGTCACAAACTATTCACAATAGTGTGATAACGCGAGTGCTAATCTGACAATGAAATCGGAGATCGATGACCCATAAGGGTGCAGGTTGCCGTATGTTGATTCACGAGGAGCACAACAATGACCAATATTATTCTTAAAAAACTGATCCGCTCACTGGCAATTTTAGCAGCCGCCGCCCCATTTGCGAGCTACGCGACTGCTTATACTCCAGCAAAATTCGGCAACGCAGTAGACACCTTGGGTAAACAAATCACATTGCCCGCATCCTTCGGTGAAGGCGTTAAAACGGTGGCGGTTTATTGCCAAGCCGACATATTAACCAGCGGCACTATCAACGCGGTAACTTGTTACGAAAACAGCCCGTTGGTATCCATGCAGAACGTCACTGAATCTGCGCTCAAATCTGCGACTTTTGAGCCAGCGACTATTGATGGTAAGGCTGTTCCAGTCAGAATGCAGTTGCGTGTAGTGTATTCGCTCGGCGGAACCCAGGCCCCTATCGTATTGCTACCGAATTTGGGCACATTGCAAGCACAATACGGTACCAACTATTACGCTCCGCAAGAACGTTTGGACACCAGCGACTGGTATGCGAACTACACCACCAAAGAACACGGTGATGGCAAGCTCTTTTTTGCCGAAGGGAAAACAACCCGTGTAATGGCCAATATTGAAACTGATGGTAAAGTGGAAACGGTGAGCACAATTGAAGCAGCACTACGCAAACAAGCGGACGCTGCGAATATTGAATCGTCCCTGAAAAAATCCCGTTTCATTCCGGGTTTTGTAGAAAATAAACCTACCGCCATGCATTACATTGCCGTAGTCAATTATCAAAAATAATTCGTCGCTGAGTGAAATAAAAAAGGCTGCACTCATTTGCAGCCTTTTTATTTTTTAAGCGATCGACTCCAATAAATGCATTACTGACTGGCAAAGAATTTTTGAATGCTTTCTGCTTCCGCTAACGCATCCGCTCGCCCCAACTCAATTAGCTCATTAATAAATTCGGTTGAAAATAGTAAATAGCTGGCCGCAGTTGCACCCCCGCCTTTCGCGGTAGAACCTGTTGCGCGCATGAAGAAGCGTAAACTTTTAGGCAAGTAACGCACATTGCGCCCGGCAATACCATCAATCGGCAAACTCGGCGAAATCACCATATTCTCCACAGGGCGTAAATATATTCCCTCCTTGTTTCGCTGCTCCTCGGGAATCAACTTCAGCAATTGATTCATGCGTTCTAAATGTTCCAGATCACTTTCCATCGCATCCACAAATGCGCTGTTAAACAAATGCCCAACAATTTGGCCCATCGACGGTGAATGTCTGTGCGGAACGCGGCGATTAGCTTTCACCGCGGTGCGATTGCCGCTCACACCAATGACAAACAGCGAATCAGCCCCCAAATGCAATGCGGGGCTCATTGGCGCAAGCTGACGCAAAGCGCCATCGCCAAAATATTCGCGGTTAATACGCACGGCAGGAAATATTGTTGGGATTGCTGAAGACGCCAACAAATGCTCCAGGCGTAACTGGGTGGGTACTCCCGCACGACGATAGCGAGTCCACCCCTGTAAATCCGGATGCCCCTGAAAAAAGCTTACCGAATGCCCCGAGGTGTAGCCCATCGCAGAGACGCTAACGGCGAGCAACTTGCCACTATTGATGGATTGCGCAATATTTTCAAAATGAATTTTGGACCCCAGCAAATTCCACAAAGGGCCGTTGTCCAGTAACGACAAAGGCCTACGGCGCCCCATGCCTTCATTCATCAACGAGAAGCCCAAGTAGGAAAGCCCTTTAAAAATATCAATCCAGCCATACTGGTATACCTGCCCTATTTCCAGATTTTGCCACATCGCCGTCAGCGCATTGACCGCCGATTTGAAATTGCCTTTATGAGCTGCAATCGCCAACGCGTTAATTGCTCCGGCGGAGGTGCCACAGATAATCGGAAAGGGATTTTCACTATCATCCGGCAGAATTTCAGCGAGTGCTTTTAACACCCCCACTTGGTAGGCAGCACGAGCACCGCCGCCGGATAGAATAAGTGCACGTTTCATAAATGCGTCTAATCGATAGTCCTGGCGCTGCGAATAATCGTTATTACAACACCCGGGTTTATTAAAAAGCCAAGTTCCACTGACCTTTAGCTTAGCAGTTGATCGCCATATTGGCGCCAGTAATAGCTCCAAACTTTACCCAACAACCACACCGCCATAAAAAAAAGCACCTGGGACGCAGGTGCTTTTTAACACGAAAAATCTATGTGCTATGCCGCTTTCACCAGCAAGAGCGATCCATCGACAGCAACGACACACGCACGACCGCCCTGGCTCACAGGCTCAGTATGCGCCGAATCCAAACGCGCCTGCCAATCAATGCCCGAGTAACTCACTGCTCCTTGATCACGAGTAATCTCCTGAGTAACAGGCAATATTTTTCCAATCATATCGCTGCTGGTATCGCGCCCAACCCCTGCATTTTGAAATTTTTTCAACGATTTCCACAGCAATGCTGCACTCAGCGGAGCCAGGACACCTACACTCAACAACTCCATTTCCCATCCGGTGACAGCGCCAAGCGACACGAGAAACCCCGTTAACAAACAGCCCAACGCTAGAAATAGCAAAGGCCCGCTCATGCCCAACACACTTAATTCCAATATCAGGCAAACACCGGCAATTGCATAAAGTAGGAAATCCTGATTTTGCGCAAAATAATCAACAACACTTTCCATCAGTGCACCCCCCTGATTTTATACACGCGAACTCTGCGAGAGATTAATCGCTGAGGAAACGGCCATTGCGTGAGCTACTGTGTTCACAATATTGTCACTAGTTTTTCCATCTGACAAAACCACTGTGCTTTCGTGCGCAATAGCCTTATGTGCAGCAATAGCGCCTTGAGCAAGGTTGAGAGTAATTGCTTTTTGTCCCTCTTCAGTTGCCGCAGACTTACCAATAGTGGTAAGTGCCTCAGCCTCAGCAAACGCAACCAAACGAATCGCTTCTGCTTTACCGGCAGCCTCTAGAATTTGTGCCTCCTTACTTGCTTCTGCAGCGAGCACTTGCTCCGCTTTTGCAGCTTCCGCATCTAGAACGCGCGCTTGCTTTTGCCCTTCTGCAGTTGTAATCGCCGCAATTTTTTCACCCTCAGCCGTTAAAATCGCCGAGCGCTTCTGCCGTTCTGCGGTCATTTGCTTTTCCATGTCTTCTTTAATCGACGGAGGAATCGCAATTTCCAGCAATTCAAACCGCAATACAATCAGACCCCATGGTTGGGTAGCTGACTGCATGGCTTCTTGAATTTTTGCATTGATTGCAGAGCGATTTTGGAAACAGTCATCCAACTCCATTGAACCGATGGCATTACGCATGGAAGTCATTGCCAATTGCGTACAGGCCAATTTGTAATCGGTAATATTATTGGTCGCAGCCGCCGCATCAATAACTTTGATAAACAACACACCATCAATCATGATCGCAATATTGTCTTTGGTAATTGCAGATTGCTGGGGGATAACTAAAGTTTGCTCTTTCAGATTACGATCCGCTTCTACTGACTCCACAAACGGCACAATAAAATTTAACCCGGAGCTAAGGGTTTTAGTGTATTTACCAAATCGATAGATAACATAACCGCGGTTTTGCGGTACAAAATGTATGACTTTTTTAAGGCTATAAAGCAGTACCAGTGCCACCCAAAATGCGGGGCTGGCAAGAATTCCGAATAAAACATCCATA
>JACCEA012225537.1_pt1 | contig 18869 bp, 16 predicted proteins | sample 7449851 | NCBI WGS metagenome assembly JACCEA01 (sample SAMN15323453, study PRJNA562643) | freshwater metagenome | isolation source: river surface water | place: USA:Blue River Watershed | collected 2017-08-18
AGGGCAACCCTCTCTGAGAATCATAAATTTATTTTGCTGATACTGTTGTAGTTTGTGATTCTTTGCACGTCCAAAGTTGATCGATATTTTGTAATTAAACTTTTGGATACACACTAAATATTATTTATAACGTCATCTAAAATCTAAGAAAATTCAATGAGGGGTAACAACTGCCTTTTTTTGAGCAACAATTTTATGTTCTGGAGAAAAGAATCCCTCGCCTCGTTCTGCAAAAGATCTTGCAACAGCTTCCCTGGGACAGCGATACAAGAAATCATCTATTTCATACATGACATTTGGTGCAATGTAATGGAAAGCAATCGAAGTATTGGAGCAGCAGTTCAAACCGTATGCTGGTGTTGGATCAGAGAGCTTGACCCATTTCATTTCTTCTGCCACATCATTGTTGTCAAATGGATCTAGTAAGTAGCCAGGAGAAAAGTAGTGGAAACGTTGTCTATTACAGAATGGACTTTAAGGAGTTTCATTGAAGGAAAAATGCACTAACTTGGTACGATCATCACTTGTGTCATAAGGAAATATTGGGGGACTTTGTTTCTGAAAACAGTCTGCAATGAGCACATCTTCGATCGAATGCATCAGATGCGGATTACAGATTTCGGAATCCAAGGCAGCCACCAGTTTCTAACAATATATTTAGTCACGTCACAATAGACATGGGATTCGTCGACACTGTTACCTCCACTGCAATCCTATTTAGGATATATCCCGGGCCGCCAGTGTTATATGATTGATTGTTATTATGAAGGTATTGAAATTTCCTGCCCATATAAAGTGCTAAATGATAAAACGAAGACATGTAAAAGAAATCACCCATTACTAACAACTATTTTACCAGTATTACTGTGGAGAGCTTCTTCCAGTCGTTGACTTAATAAAAATGCATATAAATTCTCCATAATGTAATACATATCATCTCCACCGAGCAGAAAATACTCAAACTCATCCAAATAGTAATTATGAATATACTTCCAGATTGAGCGAGTCTTCTGCCACATATTCATATAGCTCTCTGGTCCTAAATGTGGAATATTAATGGAAGGAATATCGGGATCATCAATTGTGCTGAATGCCAAGAATGAAAGACATTTTTTAGCCCACGTATCTTTCATGGCCTGAAGTTGTGCGGAAAATGCATATTAGTACCACGATGGAAAGAAAGTCATGATTTTTCACCTTTACATTACTGGAATGGTGTTTCGCTATCGTAAAAATTCCACAAAATAGTCTTGGTAGATCAATAATAGCAGAATTTCTTGAACGCATGCGTAACGGCAAATGATCCTCCGCTTTACCCAACGACAATTGTCTCTCGTTCAATAGTTCCGTGAGTGAATGATGATCACTTTTTTGAAAAGCCTTGCTAGATATTTTAATGCGATGTAGAATGACAGCATCGGGCGTTCCAAATAAGCGACAATTTTCACGAATCGCGGAATTGTTTCCTGTCTGCGAAATTTTGTCTATTGCATCAAATCCAGAGGACAGCGAGCTAAGTACGTCATTTCGTTCAAGATGAAATTTCAATGGCGGTGGAACATATTCAACACGTATAGTTTTGATGAGAAACAGTGCTTGCTCATCAATAGGTATCGTTAGGTCCATCAGTCCATGGTCTATAAGCTGCGGCTCGATAGATAGAAATAGTTCATTGTTGCTTTCACTGGTAACGGGCGAATCAACTAACCAACCAACATTGAATGCAATTGATTCATAATGACGATCTACATGCTTGTACATAATATCAATTCTTGATTCAAAGTTGATTGGGTCAATATTTCTCATTATCATATCGGTGAATGGATAAATGGTGATGGGGAAAGCACCACCACCTATTCCAACAATTAGAGTAACACTCACTTTTTCAAGCGGAGGCAGAGATGATGATACTCCCTGTGAGTTAAATTCTTCCCATTTCTTGGAAATGCTGTTAGCATTCAAAATAGTTAGCTGCATTTGGAATGAGATGGTCATTTCTTTCTGATCTGATGAAGGAGGTGAGCGCCGAGGATTTTCTTTTGTGAGCCGTTGATGAGTATGTGCCCATTCCCGAAATTGTCCAGACTGCAAAGGGACAGAAGCAATGCATCCATAGCTAATAGTCAGCGACTTGTCAATGGGTTCTCTTAAATATCCACATGAGCTACCAGATCTAATTCCACTGATAGTGGCTGTTTCATACCAATTGGGGTCTCGAACTGCATTTCTCTTGATACTCCAATTGCTATTTTCCCCACACTTCACAGGCACATAGCCACAGTAAAATAGGATAAGGACAAGTGCAATCATAAGCATAGCACAGACCAGGTTAATACCATCTTGAACTCCATCTACAAGAAACGGAGAAACTGAGATATTCAAATATGTGGTAAAACGGGATGCTGTGCTCCTTTCTTGCAGTAAAGTGCGGAATATCAAAAAGTTACAAGTTACATATCTGTACACCATATTAGTTGCAATTACACCATCCTCTTAGGTCTTAACTAGGTAAGTATTTTGACCGCCCTGGAACAATAGTTTTGTTCCGCGGTTACTTTTCTGTACAGTTTGCTACCCACGCTAAAGTACTTGTTGATGGAGAGTAAAGGCACCCACCATAGAAAACTACCTAAACAATATGTATTCATCATTAATATTATTAATCTTTTATTAATAACGCAACAACTAATCCTTCAACAAAGAAAAGAAAAAAGAGCTAAATAGTATCGATTACTCGGAAGCCGTTCATGTTGAGAACCAAAGCTCGCGCAGGAGCCTCAAAATTAAAATCTTCAGCCAAGAACGAATTTAGTTTTTCTTTTTGCTGCTCTCTCGTCCAGCTTGTTACCCGTTCACCTTTCACAGTATAAAAAGCCAATAAATGTAACTTCTTTGGTTTCTCAATTCGATGAAAGTTCATCATTCCAACCAACATGCTCAAGTGATGTTGCTCAGGACGAATTGTTGGTAATTGGAATTTTGAAACAGCGCCACCAATTAGATCAGGACAAAAGAAATATGCGCTACCGCTTCCGCAAAGTAAGACAAGAACTTTGTGAAGATTATCATGGATATGATCGTTTTTAAGCAACTCATGATCGATACAGTCAACTTGCGATTCCTGCCAAATTTGATGGAACATTTCGAACTTGGTGCCTTCGGTCAAGAAAAGAGAACTATGAAGTTGAGCCTCTCTTGTGATCGCCTCATCAGTATACTCAACCTTATTTTCATCTGTATTTCCGGTTTCTTCACCATTATGTAAGTGTGGTAGTCGTTGAACACGGTTTTCATTGTCTTCATCACCTTCACTCATTTCATCATCCACTGCTACGGAATCTTCAATTGGGGTTTCGCAATCTGCAACAATCAAAGTACCATCAACCTGTGGTGGATCCGTATCAATACCATAGTCTTCCTCAATCCCACCATCAATTGCGTCATCACAACTCGCGTCAGCAACCGACGTTCCAATCAAATCAGAACGAGACTCATCAACTCCATTCTTGATTACAGTGTCATCAATCACTTCTTCGTTGATCGATTCCATGATCACGTCACTTGAAACAGGATCATCACCTTCTTCAACTACGGTTTCAACGGCCATAACCGCTTCATCCTCTTGAATCTCATTTTGATCATTACCAGCTATTGAAGAACCAAATGGTGGTTCATTCCATGGTTCTTGCGCGCCACACAACTCTCCAATCATTCCCCAAAGCCACGCATCGGCGGCAGTTTTTACAGGTATATGTGTTCCACCAAAGTTACCCGACTTTCCTGCATTCCATCCTATATCTTCCATCACGACTTCAGCGAGACCACACCATCCATTCCGAATTCCCTCCTCACCATCCATAGATAATGAAAGTTTCTTCTTTTGAGACGATTCCCAAGAGTACTGTAAAATTCTTGTTGCATTTGCGTTTTGCAAACGAACAATATCTGCATTCGCCTTAAGCTCTTCCGGAGAAAGCTTGACAATTTTAAGATTGTTCGTATCAAATTCCTTAGCCACATGAACAATATTCGAGCCAAATCGTTTTTGCCAATTTAATAAATTACGTCCATCCGGGCGGCCACCACACTCAATTGTCAATTGATCAACGAAGGCAGAAATTTTACGATTGACATCAGTTTCCGCCAAGTCGGTCAATCTGCTTCTCGAAAAATGATGACGAAAATGTTTGTTGAGATATTTCTTCAAGATATGCACTTCACTTGAGCAATCGTAGCAATGATCCAACCCAGAGGCGGCAATATCGTGTTGATACAAGCAGCATCTGGTAACATTATTGAAGTAGAACATCTGTTCTTCATAAACTTTATTATCCCACTCGCGAGTATTGCACGTAGTGGCAATGAGACGAGCTTCAGTTGTGGTTTGTGGTCCCCATACAGGGAGATAAATCTCACCGTCCAGATATTCAGTTTTTCCCTCTTGCCAAGGTAGGCGAAACTTATACATCCCCGCCACAGGTTGCATAATCATATGCCATTGCATTTGCCAATCCATATCTCTCTTTACAGCTTTCTCCATTTCATCGTTGCTCATGACTTTGAAATCTGCTGACCGAATATCACTTATTAACAGTGTGCGCTGTCCTGCATATTCCCTGGCAATATCATCAGTCATAAACTCTTTACGAATAACAATACGATCTGATTCCTCAACATTAAAATCTGATGGATCAACTAACACAAATTTAACTGTTGGAAAAAGTTTCGATAAGTAAGGGATATGAGTTCCCGGAGCAGATCCTGCGTAAACAACGGTAATACCGTTTTCTCCATACAATGAAAGGAACTCAATTTCACTAAGCATTAACTTCCGTTGTCCCCAGTGAACAACACTCTTTACTTCTCCTCTTCTTCGTCGATAAGGCATACGTGGTGCATCATCACCCAAAACACGTTCTAGTTCTTCTTCTTTCTTCACAGTCACAATACCACCACGAATCTGTTCGATATGTGGATTGGCGTCAATAGTAGGAACAAAGTTCTTAGCATAAAGGGTGAAATTTGGGAAGTGGGCTTCCACTTTTACTTGACGACCAAATTCATTCGATTCAATGTGAGGACGTAGTTGAGGTTTCTTAATAATGGGTTGAACGATGGGTTTTACGTGATATGGAAGTTTTTCTTTGGGCTGCTGGTTATTATTCTGGTGATAATTGCTGTTATTACGTCTCCCATGATCTGGGTGGTGATGTTGCCTTGCAAATTTGTTTGAACTATTATTGTGGTTGCTTTGGTATGAGTTGTTGTGGTTAGCTACTCGGGGACCTCTTGAAGCAGAGAGGGAGGAATTTAACTTACTCATCAAGTTTCCTTGATGGTGACTGCTATCTCCCAGTTCGTCGTCATCCCGCTGTCGCTTGCCGCGTCCCATTTTTCAGAAAGTGGAATATTGCTGAAGGATTTTTAAAAATGCTATCTATTTCGTACATTTAGAATTACTGCTGCAGCAGCAGATATGGAGAGATATTTTCGGATACGCCGTACCCTAAATTTCGAAACTATGAGCAGGCCCTGATAATACCATTAATCAGCAGCAGCAGGCAGCAGCAGCACAGGACAGCAGCGCGTATCGATACGGCAGCAGGCCGCAAAAAAAAAGCAGGGGCGCAGCGAAAAACGGAAAACAGAAAAAACAAAAGAAAAACAAGAGTATAGAAATATAACTGGCAGATACCGCTTGCCAATTCACTTGGATTGATGCTTTGGACGTTTTGATGACATGGTTCTAAAGAGAGCAACTAGCAGTAAATTTAGTGGATTTGCAAACGTGATACAACGAACCATTCCACATCGATCCTCTTTATTTCGCCCATTCACTCCACTTTCATTTCAATTTCTTACGCAGCTTATTCCATCATGTTGGCAACAACGTATGTTCAGTTCCATCAACAGTGTCCATGTCCCAAGCATTGCAACCCAAACTGTGGATTCATTCAGTGAAATCAATTTTCACAAAATTTGCGACTCCACTTTAGAACAACTTGGAGACGCTTTGAGTGAATTGGATTCTGAGCTGGAAGATGTAGATATAAATCTTTCTCAGGGTGTTCTATCTGTCAATCTGGGTCCAGTTTTTTCAAATAAAACTTGGGTTATTAATAAGCAAACGCCAAATCGACAAATTTGGTGGTCATCACCGGTGAGTGGTCCCAGACGTTATGAATTTGTTGGGGATAAGAATGGAAATGGAAGCAAAAAAGGTCGAAGCTCACCTCTTGCAAGTGATTGGAGGTTTTCTAAGAATAGCGATGCTGACCTATGGACTGATCTGAAATCTGAACTGTTGCATGTCACAAAGGTTGAGCTAACCCATCCTGATGAATAGTCGATAGTGCTTTGAGGTCTGGTACTATAATCGTAGACGATATATGCGTTACAATTACATGCAATCTGTGTAGCAAACAAATTTTGTAATGTAGTAAAGTGAGTGCCAATTTGTATGATAGTCCTCTGTCTAGTTCATGATCAATTTGAAGTTGTTTTGTGATTTTCAATTTGCTTTTGATCTACAAGCAATAACATTTGGTACCTTCCACATCAAAAATTGTTATTATTACTTATTTTATGTGTTTATCAGAGTCGGAAGGTATGGTACAAGGCGGCTCTATTAAGCGGCTAACAATGGGGGAGGCGAAGCGATGATATGTGTACAATAGTGCAGCGTAATACGAGAAGGGTGGAGGGCATGAATCCACTCGTCATCAGAATGAGACAACAAGTGCGAAGACCCTGAGGTCTGAACTGAACGGGATTGATTCCACGAGTGCAGTTCTGGTGCATCCCATGCCACCAGCCGTCCATTCACCACTATGTACCTATATATTTAACCCAGCTAATGATACATCGATGGACTCTATTACGCCCATTTATGATGGTCACCTAATTGCTCGGGAATCCAGGCTCGGAGGGCGACTGAGAAGTCGGAGCAAACTTATTAAATCACGAAATTCTCGGTGGTGGTTTATTCTACAATATGGAATACCAAATACACAACTCCAAACCACAACAAACTCAGCCCAGTCAGCTCTCACGCACACCGTATGTGAAAAAACAATTTTTAGTTGTGAAAAAGACAACCACAATAATAATGACTTTTATGGAAGTTGTAAAATACTTCTATTTTTACTAAATAAAATACTTCTATTAATAATAATAATAAATCAATCCCAAATCGTGAATGAATAAATTGGTACACCCTTCGCATACCATAATCATTTCCTTCAATGAATACAGCCTCAAATGTGTGTATTCAGTGCGGAGAAATAGTGAATTGTCTATATGTCGAGTACAGCGAGAATAATTTCCGTCTGACGAGGTGCAAGCGGTGCGGTCAAGTTGCAGATAAATATGTTGAATATGAGTTGATGCTTGTATTGATTGACATAATCTTGCACCGGCGTCCAGCATTTCGACATCTAATGTACAATAGATACAGTTGGACGGTTACCTCAGTGAGTATGTCAATTTTTGCCCAGAGTATGTTTTTAATTCGTTTTGTTGTTTTTGTCGTACTAGAGAACAGCAAAAGTTTTACCAATTGCAGTGGTATTGGCATCAACAATATTGAAACTAATTATTTTAAACAGTTTGTATGAAAAGGCCAAGGTTTATGAAATGATACATGCACTGTGCGCAACTGTGTTGGAACTTACAGTCTATTTAAGCATATATGGTGCTACGTTGTCATTTTTTTCGACGTCTACTGAAAGAAATCGAATGAAAACTGATAGCAATACTCGTTTCTTCTTGGCATTATTGTTTCCAGAATCATTTAAAGCGATAGCTATTGTTTTATACGCGTTTGACTCAGAGCCAGAGTTGTTGTTTTTACTCTGTCTACTTGTTCTTTCTATTCAGTTCGAAGCAGTCCAAAGCGTCACAAATATGTCTGCCAAACATCTTACCCTTTGCTTTGTGTTTGGTTTATTGGCAAGAGTATCAATAAAATTGTTGTTCTACAGCACAAAACAAGTTTGGCTTCTTGGAGGGTTGACTTGAGAAACTATCCTCCACTATGTTCATCGAGATGAAAAATGGAAACGGTTGATCAATGGCAAAAAAGTGACATATTCCATGAAATTGTGAGAAGCTAGCATACATAAGTTGTCGCCGTCTACGGTCTATGGTAATGGGATCAATATTAATTAAAGACTATATGGGTTTTCTTTTTTGCATCGATTTGATGATATGCGATATTTCGTCGTTATGAGTGTTCTACACATATTGGATATCTTATTTTTGAACACTCTGATTAATGCTTGAAGTTATTTTTACGACGTTTTTGCTGCATGGCGATTTAAAATAAGATCCCGCAAGACATAGTAAATGATATCACAACGATTCAACAACAATTCGGATATTACAATATGACTCATCAAGTAACAGTGTTGAAAGGCATTCCTGTGTGTGTTCGTTGTGGTCAATCAGATTTCTCATTGACTTGTTCTCGTGCTGGTTCTGAAAATGTTGGTGCTTGCAATCATACACAAGATTGTGTCGGTGAGTATTTATGATATGTGATTGTCAATGAGGATTACCAGCCCATATTTTAGACGCACTGCAGATGGCAACTAATGCAATGATGATGTGGGTGGTATTATTGTTGTTTTTACTATTGGTTGCTATTCTTTTGCGTATGAAGCTTGAAGGTATCGAATACTTGATGAACAATATATTGAGTCGATTACCAAGTTAAATTTAAAACAACCCTCGTGATATTTTACAATTGGTTTTTATTCGTTATTAAGTTAACATCAGATTTACCAGAGTAAAAGGATTGTTATACTCTACTCTTCAAATTCTTCATCAACATTTCTTACAACATATTATTTGTTTCTTTTGGAACTTTAAACACTGTATCTTTTATCATGGTTGTTACTTTCAATTGGCAACATAACCGCGACCTACGAAGAAATCCCCAATAACATCAGCAAGAAAACAATAATAATGCCTTACGTATCAGTCATTCCCCATGCTAAATCTAACATATCTTCCTCTTCAACTTTCTTGAGAGGAAGCTTCTTGAACAAATCCGGTTGTACTATTACATGGCAAGTGGAGCACGCCAACTCTCCACCACAAGCTCCCTCGATATTAATGTCGTGTTTCAACGCAACTTCTAACACGGTTTGACCTTCCTCCCCTTCCACTTCGATAAGGTCTCCTGAAGTCTCTTCCAAAAATCGAAATCTTATCTTTTGTGGAGCCAGAGTAGTCAAGAATCGGGAGGAGCACACTACCTGCTGTGGGACCGCTTGAAAACGACCAAAAGCACGTACTATGCTTGGAGAAGTGGTTCTGAGCAGAACACTGAGATTTGTGCAAGACATATTATTGAATCACACCGAACGTGCTCAGTTGTTATTGGTTATGTGTGCTAAGCGGTATATAATTGGGAACACAATACCAATTCCGAATTGCACTAATAAGGCCTTGTACCAAATCACTCCGTAATAAAGAGTTCATTTTTGCAACAACAACATACATGAACATGGTTATGCTATGGCGGAAATTAGTGTTCAAGACCTAGAAATGCTTAATTTTGAGAAACTGTTTGCACCACTCAAGTTTTAGAAGTTCAAAAATTAAGTGTGAAATTGAATGTTTGTATCACCACTTAACAAAGCTAGTCTATACTTACGATATTTATAGGTCTTGAACACAAAATTCTGCCATTCAAACCTATGTTGCAGATGATAATTGTAATTTAATTCGTTTAATTCAACGAACGGAGTGCAAATACTCCCACTGTTCGCTGTGTAGAGTAACAATACGTTGAATGGATAGTTTTATGATATAGTTGTAGCTTTCGGAGCTTTAATAGAACTGTATTTGGCTGTGACAATAATTGAAAAAGGCCTAACAATTTGGAAATTCCAAAACGAAGTAGTTCTCGCTTATCGTTCATATATATTAGGATAGTAATAAAATGGAATATAAAAATGATGAGCAGAGCAGAGCAGAGCCATTACAAAAAAAAAGATATTTACCAATTTCAGAAAAATTACTTTTTTCTACTTAACGTACGCTGTTTTTCTGCAACGGCAACAACTTGTTCATCGCTAGCAAGGCCTTTCCTTTTCCTAATTTTGGTAATCCAAGATTTAGCGAGGTTGTGCTCATCCAGAAATTGCTCTCCAAACTCTTCTAATTCATCTTCAGTTCTTGGGCGCCAGAATGGATCTTGCTCCATCAACTGCCATCGAGAAAAACTCAATTGTGGAGCTGTTCCACTACCGCTGGTCTTCTTTAACAATTCTTGTGCAAAATGGAATGATTGTGCAACGGGCAAATAAGCAGACAGTAAAAACATACTTGTGCCTTCTATTATATCTTCTTTAAATACTGTTCCGTGTCTTCTGGATAAAACTGCATATAAATTACCAAGCTGAGATTGGTCGCACTGCAAGTCACATTGATAAATTGGCTCAACAATCCGAACTGGACACGAAAGCATTGCGATTCGAAGATAGTCTTTTACTTCAGATATTAGCTGACCACTATGGACAGACAACAGCTTTTCGTTATCTACTCCATTATCTTCTTCGATAGCAACAGTAGTAAAATTTGCATAGATCTTTTCTTTCTCTACATCAGAAAGAATAACGTCCACTAATTGCTTCGCCATTTCTACTCTTTCCACTACAAATGCAACACCATATATTGGTTCATTCATAAGAGGACCCGCAGTAACCGCTTCATTGAACCCAGCAATTACTGCGCTATGTAATCGGTTCCACAATTTAAAGAAAAGAGTTCTCTCACTGGAATATCCCACGGACGTAACTAGTCCGTTCACCAAGTGAGAAGAGTCATCACTATTCCCGCTGGTCAATTTCAAACCCCCATCAAAAATATCCACGGTTACATCATTATGAAAGATCAAAAAATTCGCAGGACATGAACGTGGTGCAACACTCACTACATTCTTCTCCACCGCACTGCGGATACCACCTGGGGACACTCCCAATGCTGAAGCGATACTGCTATCAGATCCAACAGTAGTAAGATGTTCCATGAAACTGTTCCAAGTATGCTCAAAGCTCTTATCCCCCACACTAGCTTCGAGATTGGTAAAATCCTGTACATAATTCTTGTGGTTGTTAACCTCATCGCTGTTATACATAAATTCTTTAAAGTAGGATCTGGTAATAAAATCATCTAAACGATTGATGTTCAGAAAATCTTGTTCCAAAATATTTGCTGCTATAATTGGGATGGGAAAGCACTTAATAGTGATGGAAACATTTTGTGCCTCCAAAACGATACGAACACGACCACGCCTAGCTTTTTGCAGACCAGGTATGTCTCCCCATGGTGGAGGCAATATTGTCGGACCAACTGTTTGAGAATTGTTATCAATCTCATGAAATGGAATGATAGTTTCTCTGAATGAAACAATTGGCTCCGATACTTTGATTTCACATTTGGCAAACCTATCAATCAAAGCCTTCACGCATTGGTCCAGATGAAGCTCACCGAGGCAGGTCATTGTGTGCTGACCACTTTCATCCACTCCGACCTCCACAACAGGATCAAATTGATACAAATTTTGCAAGCCAATTTCCAACTTCTTTAGATCTCGATGTGACGCTGCTGGTTCAACAGCAACTTTCAACATTGGCTTTGACTGAAAAGTGATGGCCTTCAATGGATAAGTTGCCCACGAATTACTTATCGTAGCGGTTTTTAGTATAAAATCTTCAAGACCAACAATGCCAACAATATTTCCTGCACCAACATTTTCCGTTGGAAAGACAGAAGGACCTAAAAGGATATAACATCCCAGCTTGTCTGCTCCCCCGCTCTTTAACTTGGTTACCATACCTTGAAAATTTGATGAGATGTCATCATAGAGAGAATTGGGCCCAGTGTAAGTACTTTCATCTGAAAAGGTAATTAATGAAGATGGATCATATTTGTGACCAATAATGAAAAGGTCGCTATTGCGCTTTAAATGACCAGAAAAGACTCTTCCCAATGCCATAAAAACTTCTTGGTCAGGTTTAAGATAATGATCCTCAGCAATACCACCGGGGTATTTTGCAATACGCTGTTCGTTCAACATAATTACATCACGCTTAGAAAGTTCTGCAACACGCACAGGCATCATTTTTGAAATAAAAACCACCAATGGAGCATTTTCATCATTGTTGCAGCTCTCAATATTTTGCCTCACTAGGCAAGTATGATTATGAATCAACTCCTTGACTTCATTGAACTTGGCACTATCTTGAAACCCATCTGGTTGGAATGCTTGCAATTTGTAATTTTCTATAGAAATTAATGTTTGAACTCTATTTTTCTGCGCATCCCTGGGATTCGGCATGTTCTTTACTACCATTCGCAGAATTGAATCAGCCAAAGGAAGCCACCTTCGCATAATCGACTGCAGAGTAGAACGATGATCACGGGAATTGACTTCTCTTGGTGGGAGTTCAATTTGCAACTTTTCAAAAAAAAAACAAGAAAGTCGTTATCATAAAAAATCTATGAGAATAATTATTTATTATTTTATCTTTACCTTTTCTTTAGCAATTGCTACAGCAGATAGAAGCTCCCCTCTTATGATGATTGTTTCATAGATCTCCCATAGTGGTTCAAGCACCAACGTTACAAACATTGGTTGTTTTCCATATTCAGATGGATCATACTTTGTTATTTTTTTTGTGTCTATATTAAGACAATAGTCCTCAAATAAATACTTGCGCAAAATGTTCTTGTTGAGTCCTAACTTTTTGTGCCAAAAGTTAATGAACTTCATCAACCCAAAAGACCAACAATCAAGAGCACTAGCAAATTGGACGTTTCCTTTTTCGGGGGAAAACTTCCACTCTTGAATCAAAGGATGTTCATCATCGATCTCAGGTGCTGTGTTCGTTCCATTGGATTGAAGCTGCTCTTGGGCCATGAACTCCGAGTTTACCAATGTGAAAGCCAAAGCATTTACATTCTCAATAATGCGACGCAAGTGATTAAATGCTTCTAATGGAGTTAGTCTTAGTTCAACAATCAATCTATCAACTTTGTTAAGTACTAAACAAGGCCTCATTCTCTCACGCAATGCTTTATATATAACTGCATGAGTTTGCGTACAAACACCTTCCAAGACATCAACAATGATCAAGGCCCCATCACAGAGCCTAGCAGCTGTAGAGACGTCTGAAGAGAAATCAATGTGACCAGGAGAATCAACGAGATTAATGAGAAATTCTTCTGGGGAAGTGGGGCTTGTGACTTCTCCTCTCTCTTCAAAACGATACATCAAAGCAATAGCAGAGGAGTGTATAGTAATACCACGCTTTTGTTCTTCTTCTGTTGAATCCAAAAATCTTAGTTTCCCCGCAAGACGGGCAGAAATAAAACCATTTGAGGAAACTAGACTATCAGACAATGTGGTCTTTCCATGGTCTACGTGGGCCAGGATACAAAAATTTCGGATGTTGTCCACTTTTGCCTGAAGGCGGATCAGATCAGACGGATCAGTACGATTTGCCATTTGTTCAGAGAAGGAATTTCCAATATGCTGAATAATGGTATGTTCACATTGGCGAACCATTGAATCGCCATACGCCAGACGCCACCGCATGCTGCTGCTGCTCTCTGCTGTCGCCGCTACTGTCGCCGCTCTGCTGCTCAGCAGAGCTGTGCTCTGCTGCCGCCCTGCTTCTTCAGAATGATAGGGGGACTCCCAATCTAAATCCATGGAATAAGTATTGGTAGCTTTTACGGGCATTATCGATGCTGCAAGATATAGCGACTATCCCATATCAGTGGTATCATATGGAAAATGCACAAAGAAAGTTAAGGCTCGTTGCAAAAAAGTATTCCATATTATTACGATTTTTTACAATACAACAGAAGAATTACGGAATCTATTTCTACCTTTTCAATGTACATACATAAACACAAATAGAAGACACAAATTGAGAGAGGACCGTGGTTTACATATTGAAAAGTATCGACACGCCTCACACAACATGCAGAGATACAAGAATAAGGACTACAACTATCAGCAAATAGGAAATGACATTGCACCAAATAGGATGCTATCCTTACAACTAATATAAATGATTTCATCACAACATTATGACAGCAAAAGTAGCATGTAAAGCACACGCACACACGAATGTAATTTGACCAAGGTGTTGAAACATTATGGGAATGGCGCTTTTAGTATGGATGATTACCCTTTCTGTGTCCGAACAGAGTTTTCAGTTCCATTTCCATTTCGGCAGAATTAAACCATTTTTGAGAATATTGTACTGACCCACTCTGATCAATAAGAATGGCAGACCTGTAAAGATATTTTGTACAATCAGGGGAAATGAGAACATGTAGCAACAGCTGAAAACACCTCACCTAGCTCCATTTGCATATGAACACCAAACTGGATTATTATATCTTCCTTTGGGACCATCGAGCTTGTCAACCAGAATGGTAATATGATTGCTTGTCAATTCTTGTACCTTTGCCACGGAGTTAATCAATCTCTCTTTGTATGTTTGAGGTTGACCATATGTACTCCAAAAGTTCATCCGCACTAAACCGTGATCAAAGTTCGCATGAGGAAACATTGGATGAGGTTCTGCTGAAATAATGTGCAAGAAATGTACTTTATCGTGATATCGATCTGCCAAATCATTTTCATACATGTATCCACAATTGGAATAGAAAGAATCAGCTTTATAGTTATGGTAGGCAGGACAAGTATAATGACCCCATACCATCAATACAGGTTTGGTGTGAAGTAGAGTGGAGAGTGTGTATTCTTTACCATGTGGATCAGACAAGGAAAAGTCGATGGCTGTCAAACCCTTGGTTAGATGGATGAAGGGTGAAGTACCAAACTGATACTTAATGTTGTTAAAATATCCATAATCCGCTATTGGGAAGGAATAGCAAGAAGAATTCAAATGTGATGTTGGAAGAAGAGATGCGAAAGAAAGCTTCCTAGTTGTGTAAAGTATGAAACCAATGATACCCCACATGGATATCCTTCCCACCATTTTCCACACTGCTGACAAAATGGATTTCACTTGTTTCTGTACCTGTACAACGTATAATATATCACTAACACGACAATAAATAACAAGAGTGGACATTTGGGCTTTGATGAGTGCGCATGATTATTGTTGGCTGGACGAAAATTTCATGATGCGAAAAGACGATCTTTCCAAATTAGGACTGTTCCCAGACCGACCATAAAAATTTTTGCGTGTATGTAGCGAATAAATCTAATATAGCAATAATATCAAGAGGAAATATATTCCCAATGTACTGTGTTCTTCAACGTCTTCTTAAGTTAATTTAATACAATCTATTCGCTATTCACGGAATCTACATCAACTACACAAGACAATCCATCATCAGTTTGCTACCCTATCCCTGTGGTACGTACTATACACAACAATAGAACTGAAGTAGATATTCCCAATCTACTGTGGTTCATCTTCAACGTCTTCTCCAATACTATCATAAATACTTGATACTACCAACTCAATATAAAATAAATCATGTATCCAGAATTCATCAAGAGGAAGTCATATTCCATATTTGTGTTCTTCCACTTCTTGTCCAATAATCATTAATACTACATACTAAGGTTCCCGTATTGAAACATACTGCACCACAAACATACAAACAAACATTAGAATAAAACATGCAAGTAGATCCTGTATACTTTCTCTCTCTCTGTCAGCATAGATATTATAATATATCCAGATGGAGAAGATATTTCCAATTAAGCTAGTACAATCCATGACTATTCACATAATCAACTGTAAAAAACAACCTATCATGCAATCTATCATCAGTTACAGTGGAACTGCGTCAATTTAAAATTAAATAGGTTTATGATAAGATCTAATCCACCCTCCTGTTCCATCTAACGTAGCCTTCCAATTCGATCCGGATCAAAAGTTAATAGCTGGTTAAGTCAAGCTGCAAAGAATTTATGGACGGAGTATGATATTTTTATTGATTTACAGTGCTTCTATATAATAATACTAGGTATTTATCCAGAAGAAGTGGATATTCCCAATCTACTGTGTTCTTCAACGTCCAATGAATATTCACAGAATCGACATGAACCAACGCAGCACAATCTATCATCCGTCTGCAGGAAATATTCTGTTATAGAGAGACCTTTCTAATTTTCAATACCTAAGATTGCGTTAACCAATAACTCAAATGTAAAGCAATCCGCATTCAGATTGATGTCTGCACAGTTGCGGTGTAATGGATCCGAGCTGCGAAACCAGTACTTAGTTACGCCGGAGTTATATAATGCTACAGTAATCGTTGGGATATAAAGCGAATCTTGGGTAGTGATTTCTTCTTCTATTCCAACGTTCAATAATTCACCAAATTTCCAAGATATTTGTGTCGTTGCAAGAGCACCATTAGTTGCAAGAATTCGTTGAGCCTGGCGCAGAAAATCCCATCCATGAAAGGATTCCGCATCTACATCAACTATGATAATATCCAATGGAAGACCACCAATTGCCAAAATCTTTACAAACGATGCTTGAGTCGAAACCAAATAAACAAATTGTTCGTGACGCTTGAGAATGTCGCAATTCTGTTTAGATCTCGAACTATTATCGCCACAGTACAGGATATTCCAATGAGGATCACGACGAAAATTATCTTGAGGGAGATCTACGCACCATTGACAATAATCGTAGTTAGTGGTGAGCCCGAAAAAGGGCGACGCATTGGTCAATGGAGGATTGTTACGTGGTCTTGAATGGAGCTTTGATTGTTCAGCAACAAGCAGTGCTTCATTTTGGCGCAGAGCTTGCAGTGCACGTGAAGGGGGATATTGAGTATGTTGATGAGTGTGGTCTTGAAGATTGACATTCTGCAAGAATTCAAAGCATAAACGAGTATTAGTCAATTTAGCAAGTATCCCTTTAAAGATCCTCAAAGGTTGCTGGTAAGAATGGTATGTGGTGGTAGGTGGATCTCTATTAGAAGTATCACATTCATCATGCGAGACGGTGGAAGCAGCGGACATCTCCGATGGAGTCCGTTGAACTATTTTGGTTGCATTGGTTGGTGAGTTGGAAGTTGTGGTGCAACACAACACAAAACTTTCCTCGTCGCATGGCACAATTGATCTCAAACTTATGTGGCGCCGATGATGATGGTTATGAGCATCAAGATCTGATTTCATTTGTTTCACTTGTCAAGTCTCACAGTGATGGACCGAATGTTGTATTGAAAGATTAACAAATGCGGGCAATTTGTTTGAAGGGCTTGTTTTCTTTTCATATATAAAAGTTTTTGATCCACCATCCCATCATTTCTTTCAAAGTATTTTCAATGAATCTCACAAGTACATAACACAATGGACCATCTTTTTCAAATGGGAAGCATATGGTATACTTAGCAAAGGGGCCATTGGTGTATGTGCGTGGAATGGTGAAAAGCTCAAAGCATAATAAGCTATGGCATATTCATATATTCATATGGTATATTTATAGGCAGGCGCTAATGTTTTGGGCCGTAGGTGTTCAAACGCCCCGGGGTGATGTTATTCAGCACACGTCCGTACAATAAACGTTATGATTTAGAAGAATTTTCTGTTTTGACTGTCAGATGTTCCACATAAAGCAACAGAGCTTATCATTAAAGGTACAATAACGAAATATCGAAGAATTCAAAATAATTTCTTGGTATTACTGGTATATTTTGCTTATGTGGATTGGGGATATAGAAGTATTTTTAACTGTGAAAGTTGATGGAGTCGTATATCGCAATCAGAGAATCTAAACTTTAATTAATAAATGACTAGATATGATGAGAAACTGCTCATATCTAAAGGTGCTACATGAATTCATTATTTTTTATCATAAACATTTTTGTCAATGAAATGAACTAATTCATCGTGCCAGCGGTCCCACTGATGAACGCAAGCGGATCGGGTACCGTCATAATTTAGAACAAACCCTTCTTTGTCGCGAATTTTCCAGAATGTATCTAAAGGTCCCTTTTTCTCTTTCGGAACTCTGAAGGAAATGAGTATAATTTAACTTTTGTACGACACCAACAAATGAGAACTCTCACCTGAACCCATTCATAGCACCAATCGTGTTCACTACCCCGTAACCTTGCTGGTAAAGGGTGGCATTACCCATGGCGGTATTAAAGTGACCGTTGTAAAATAAATAATTTTGGTAGCCCTGATCACTCTCAATACCCTTCAACCAGCATTTCACAGAATCCATCGATTGCAACATTGTGCGAACGTAATGATGAACAGCAGGATAACTTCCCAATGTCGAACCGGAGCAGATGACCGGATTTTGTTTAAGTTTCTGTAACGCATCCTTTCCGAAGCAGACTTTGATCCACATAGAATTGAAAACACAGATTCCGATATTCTTTACTTCATAATTTTCAGCATACATATGCAACTCATACTTTGGTTCCTTGCGAGAGGAGTAAGGACCATACAGTTGGAATGGATTTGCTTGGAAGAAAGTGTCTCTGAAATCGAGAATGAGAACGTAGGAGTTTTCGGAATAGTGCCTCAGCCAATATTCATACAGAGCGTAACGAATGTTCGCAAATGTACGGTATGGACGCGGATCAGGGTAGCCAAGAAAGTCATCCTTTAGTTTGCAGTTATCAGGTCCTTGGCAATCAACATCAAAGCCATATGCCACGACATTGGTTTCTTTTAAATAATTTTCAACTCCAGGCTTCATCTTTTCAATTGGCGAAACAGCCAAAACAATATCTTCATCGTAACCAAACTTGCGCAAGCTACCCACAAAGCGCTGATAGTAAACCTTGGGGTAATTGCATGCTAAAGCCATTATTGCATCGGTACCTTTGTG
>JACCEA012468529.1_pt1 | contig 18857 bp, 10 predicted proteins | sample 7449851 | NCBI WGS metagenome assembly JACCEA01 (sample SAMN15323453, study PRJNA562643) | freshwater metagenome | isolation source: river surface water | place: USA:Blue River Watershed | collected 2017-08-18
CGAAGTAATACAGCCGGTCGACGAACATCAGGTGCGCCGGCACGCCGACGTGGTTGAACACGACGTCGAGCACCACCGCCATGCCGCGCCGGTGGAACGCCGCGACGAGCGCCTGCAGTTCCTTGATTCCGGACGCCTGGCGGGGCGCGAGCGCGTAGCTGCTCTCCGGCGCCAGGAAACTGTTCGTCATGTAGCCCCAGTGGTATTCGTCGACGGTCACGTCGTCGAATTCGTGCACCGGCTGCAGTTCCACGCAGTTCACCCCGAGCCGGTGCAGGTAGAAATCGTCGCTCTCCACCCATTTTCTCAGCCCCGTGAAACCCCGCCGCTCCTCTTCCGTGGCGGCCACGGGCGCGTGCCGCGCGAGGTCGCGCACATGCGCCTCCGCGATGATGAGATCGTGCCAGGCGGGCGTCGCGAAACTCCGGTCTCCCTGCCCCACCCAGGCCGCATCCAGCACGATGCCCGGACCGTCGCGACCGCAGGCCGCGAGCGCATAGGGATCGAGCACCCGATGCCGCGGATCGAAGCCGCCGCCGGCCTCGCCGCTCACCGAATACCAGTAGAACCACCCGTGCAGGGAACGGTCGAGCGCCACCTGCCACACCCCGGCCGCGCCGTCGGCATCCGGCCGGCGTGACATCGGAAAATACAGGGGATCCTCGGCCTCGCCCGTCTCGCGCGCGATCCCCAGCGTGACGCTTTGCGCCCGCGGCGCAAAAAGCCGGAAGACCGTTTCGGCCCCGCGGACGATCGCCCCGAGCTGGAGTTCCGTCTTCAGCTCGAAGAAAAACGGACCCGGCGTCAGCGGCACGCCTCGCCCTCCGCCTTCCGCCCATGTCACGGTCAACGCTTCCGCCAGGCTGAGCGGCTCCGACACGGTGAAGCGCCAGAGGTGGGTGCCGGTCCGGGCCGGATCGACATAGCGGTTCGAATTGCCGCGGTCGTCGCGAAGCACGTTGGGAGCCTCGGCCGGCGGCATCAGCCACTGGTGCTCGCCGGTCACGAATTTGAAACGAACCGGTCCGCCGGTCAGGAAGGGCGCGGCTTTTCCCGTCCAGCGCAGCACCCGCTCCCCGTCCACCTCCGCGGGGTGAAGGCGCCACTCCGCCACGCCCACCGCCTGCTGCCAGTCGTTGAAATCACCCGCGAGGTAGACGCTGTCGCGCGCCGGATCGATCTCGCACCCGTGCTCGAGCGGGAGAACAAACGCGATCGTCCCGTCCGCCTCCACGTAGTAACCGTAGGTGCGGGCGGCGGCCAGCGCGGGCACCGGCGTCAGGGCATCCGGCGCCGGGCACTGTTTGCCCAGCGAAAACCGGGGTCGCGCCCGCCGCGTCCAATCGCGGCTCAGTTCGATGATCCCTGTCAGGGGGGATTTCAACCAGGCGCGGACAATACGATGCGGTTCTGCCATGCGTGCGAACCCCACAGCATTTGCCGGACCGCCCAAGCGACAAGCGGTAAGTGTCGAACCTCGGTTCCGCCAAGCGGGCGAACCGGCCTCGTGCCGACCTTTCAACCCGCTCCGGCCTCTTCGTGCGGCCCCGCACCCGCGATCGCAACCGGGATTGCCATAACACTCCGAATCGATGTCATTGAGGCTGTCCGCGAGGCCCCCGTGTCGACGTTCGCCAAGGTCACCTCCCCGTTGCGTCGCCTCCGCCATCCCGCCGGATGGATCGGTCGGCACTTTCGTCACCCGGATACCGCCGGCTGGAAAAGCATCCGCTGGGGCCGCGTCGCGGGTGTGGCCGTCGCGGGCGCCCTCGCGTGCTACTTGGCGGGGGCCGCGGCCGTCTGCGGCTATCTCCGGTTCCAGCGCGGAATCACGACCGTCCGCCTCGCCGATCTCGTGCTCCCCACGCGCTGGGACCGCTTCCGCCAGGTCATGGGCGAACATCAGCTCGCGCAGGCCGAACACCTGCGGCGCGCGGGCCGCTTCGCCGAAGCGCTCCTCTACGCCCGGGCCGGTCTCGCCCGCGCCCCGACCCATCGCGCCGGCCGCATTCTCGCGGCCCGCCTCCTGGCCGCGGGCGGCCGGGACGAAGAGTCGCATCGCCTCCTGCTCGACGGCCTCGAACACCCTCCGCTCGATCCGACGCTGCTCACCGAGCTCTTCCGGGGCCTCTGGCAACGCCAGGAGGACCGGCAAATCATCGCCCTCGTCCGCCGATTGGCCCCGCGTGCGGACGGCGCGCCGGAGACCCTCCGCCAGCTCCTTATGACCGCGGCCGCCGCCGCGCTCGCCCGCGGAAACTTCGACGACGCGGAAAATTTTCTCCAGCGGTCGCCGGCCGTTGCCGCCTCGCCGGCGGGCCGGCACCTCCAGGCCCGGATCGACTGGGAACGCGGCCTCGGACCGCTCGCCTTGGTGCGTATCCGTCAGCTCGCGGCGGAACATCCCGGCGACGTCGACCTCCATCGCAACCTGGCGGAGTGGCTGCGTGCCTGCGGCCGGGCCGACGAAGCCCGCCGGGTCGTGCTCGGTCTGCAACTCGCCGTGCCCGATCGCCCCGAACCGCGCCTCGAACTCATCCGCGAATACCATGCCGCGCGCGACACCCTAAGCCGGGATCGCGAGATCGCGGCGTTTCTCGATGCGTTTCCCGCCGACGCCGGCGCCCGCCTCGCGCTGGCGGATATCGCGGCCTCCGCGGGCCTCTCCGCGCTGGCCGCGCAGCTGGCAAGCCACGCGCGGGACCGCGGCTGGGAGACCGTTCCCTTCGACCTGCTCGTGATCGAAGCCCACATCGCCGCGGACCGCCACTCCCCCGCGCTCGATGCGGCGCGCGCCTTGCGCGCGACGCATCCCGCGCTTCCCCCGCACCTGCAGGCGAGCCTGCACGGCCTGCTGGCCCTCGCCCATCAGGGACTGGGCGATGCCGCCGCCTCCCGCACCTTCCTCGGTGCCCTGCTCACCGCCCCCGGCGTCCGCGGCGCGCTGCTCCTGTCGGTCGCCCGCCGCCTGGAGCGGCTGGGCGCTCCCGATTCGGCGCATCAGGCGCTCCGGCGCGCGTGCGAACTCGATCCGCTCGACCAACCTGCCCTTTCCCGCCTGATCGAGCACGAACTCGCGCACCGCCGTTTCGATTCGATCCACGAACGGGTGCGCCGGCTCCTGACGATGCGCCGCCCGTCGCCCGATCTCCTGCTCGCCCTGCGCCACGCGCTCGGCGGGGATCGTTTTTTGTTTTCCGAGGAAGCGAGCGCGACGATCGCCGCACTCGCCGCGGCGGCCCCCGCCCGCTGATTTTAAGGGCGCCCACCTCCGCGGCTCGGGCCGCCCCCGCACCGTCACCGGGAAGTCACTTACCACCCGGCGTCGACTGTTTACATCTGGCACGATTCTGGCGGACTCTGCCCCTACCCTATGTCGTCTCTTCGCCGCTTTGCTTCACTGGCGGCAGTCGCCTTGGCGTTCCTCGCCAACGCGCTGCACGCCAATCTCGGCACCGCCCTCCAGATGCAGCTGGGCAATCCCAGCGGCGCCGGCTCCGACCCGTCCAACCAGACGAAATACCTGATCCAGCGCGCCCAATACGCGATCGACTACAACAACACCAACCGCGAACCGAACTGGGTCGCGTGGAATTTGTCCTCCGCCGACATCGGCTCCAGCGGCCGGTCCGACTTCTCCGTCGACCCGACCCTCCCGAGCGGATATTATCAGGTCCTCACCACCGACTACTCCGGCTCCGGCTACGATCGCGGCCACATGTGTCCGTCCGGCGACCGCACCGTCACCGTCGCCGACAATCAGGTCACGTTCTACATGTCCAACATGGTGCCCCAGGCGCCCGACAACAATCAGGGCGTCTGGGCCAGCTTCGAGACCTACTGCCGATCGCTCGCGACGGCCGGCAACGAGGTCCTCATCGTCACCGGCCCGAGCGGCTTCGCCGGTTCGACCATCGCCAGCGGCGTCGCCATCCCCGGCTATGTCTGGAAAATCGCCGTGGTCGTGCCGGCCGGATCCGGCACCGCCGCAAGCCGGATCACCGCCTCCACCCGGGTCATCGCCCTGAAGATCCCCAACATCGCCGGCATCCGCAGCAATCCCTGGCAGAACTACATCACCTCGGCCGCCCAGCTGGAAACCGACACGGGCTACACGTTCTTCACCGACCTCTCGCCCTCCATCCGCGCGGCCCTGCGCACCGTGGTCGACGGCCAGACGGCCACCGGCGCGCCCACCATCGCCACCCAACCCGCCGGACAGACCGCTCCCGTCGGCGGCAACGCCTCGTTTTCCGTCGTCGCCAACGGCGACGCCCCCCTCGCCTACCAATGGCTGAAAAACGACGTCGAAATCACCGGCGCCACCGCCGCCACCCTCACCCTCTCGAACGTCGCCGCGGCCGACGCCGCGACCTACACCGTCGTCGTCTCCAACTCCGTGGGCTCGGTTACCAGCGCCGGCGCCGCGCTCGTTCTTTCCGGCATCCCGCCGTCGATCGTCACCTCTCCGACCGCCCGCACCGCCCACGCCGGCACCGCCACGACCTTCTCTGTCGTCGCCGCCGGCTCGCCCACGCTCACGTATCAGTGGCGCAAGGGCGGCGCCAATCTCGCCAACGGCGGCAACATCTCCGGCGCCACCACCGCCAACCTGACGCTTTCGAATGTCCAGACCGCCGATGCCGCCGCCTACGACGTCGTCGTCACCAACGCCGTCAACGGCTCCAGTTCCGCGACCAGCGCCTCCGCCGCGCTCACTGTCACCCCGACGGCTCCGACGATTGTGACCGCCCCCGCGTCGCAGTCCGCCACGGCCGGCGGCACCGTGACGTTCTCCGTGTCCGCCACCGGCACCGCGCCGTTTACCTACCAGTGGCGCAAAGGCGGCACCGCCCTGACGGACGGCGCCAACATCGCCGGCGCCACCACCGCGACCCTGACGGTCTCGACCGTCGCCACCGGCGACGCCGGCAGCTACGATGTCGTGGTCTCCAACGGCGTCGGCACACCGGCCACCAGCAGCAGCGCCTCCCTCGTCCTCGCGACGGTCACCGGCTCCCAGGTCGCCTACGCCGGCGGCACCTACTCGCAGAATTTCGACGGACTCGCTTCCAGCGGCACGATCACGCTGGCGGGCTCCGCCCCGTTCGACCTCGCCACCAACGGCCTCAGCGGCTGGCGGCTCGGCTCCAGCGCCGGCGTGCCCGCGCTTACGGTCGGCACCGGCTCCTCCAACGCCGGCGGCGCCTACTCCTACGGCTCGTCCGGCAGCAGCGAGCGCGCCCTCGGCACCGTCGCCAGCGGCAGCGTGACGCCCCGCTTCGGCGTGATGATCACCAACAATTCCGGCACCACCATCACCCAGTTCACGCTGGGCTACACCGGCGAGCAATGGCGCAACGGCGGCAACACCGCCGCCCACTCGCTCGCCGTCTCCTATTCCCTTTCCGCCGTCGATATCAACGCCTCCACCGGGTTCACCGATGTCGCCGCCCTCGCGTTCACCTCCCCCACCGTCGGCGCCTCCGCCGCCACGCTCGACGGCAACGCCACCGCCAACCGGACCGCGGTTTCGGCCACCGTGACCGGGATCTCCTGGGCGCCCGGCCAGACGCTGGTGCTCCGCTGGTCCGACACCAACGATTCCGGCAACGACCACGGGCTGGCGGTCGACGACCTCACCTTCACGACCCCCGTCGGCACGGCCCCGGTCACGCCCACGATCGCGTCCACCACTCCGGCCAGCGGCGCCACGGGCGTCGCCGGCAACTCGGCCATCACCGTCACCTTCAACCAGGCCGTCACCGTCTCCGGCAATTGGTTCGCCTTGAGCAGCACGCTCAACGGCTCGCTGTCCGCCACGGTCACCGGCGGTCCCACGACCTACACCATCACCCCGCCGCTCAGTTTCGCCGACAACGACACCGTCACGGTCACCTTCATCGCCACCCAGATCACCGAGAGCGCGACCGGCACCCTGAAGCCGACGGCCAACACCACCCTCTCTTTCAGCACCGCCGCCCCCGTCGCCCCGACTGTCGCGACGCCCCCGCAGGCCGCCACGGTCAACGCCGGCAGCAATGTCACCTTCACCGTCGCCGCGTCCGGCACCGCCCCCTTCAGTTACCAGTGGCGCAAGAACGGCACCGCCATCACCGGCAACACCTCCGCCACCACCGCGACGTTCACGATGACCAACGTCCAGGCGACCGAGGCCGCCGACTACGACGTCGTCGTCACCAACTCCGTCGGCTCCGTCACGAGCGCCGCTGCCGCTCTCACCGTAACGCCCGTCGCCCCGACCGTCACCACCGCGCCGGTCGCCGCCACCGCGACCTTCGGCAACAACGCCACCTTCACCGTCTCCGCCGCGGGCACGACGCCGTTCACCTACCAGTGGCGCAAGGGCGGCGTCGCCCTCGCCAACGGCACCGTCGCCAACGCCGCCACCGTGTCCGGGGCCACCGGCGCGACGCTCACCCTCGCGGGCGTCACCAACGCCGACGCCGCCAACTACGATGTCATCGTGACCAATTCCGTCGGTTCCGCCCCCGCCACCACTCCCGTGGCCCTCACCGTGAACCTGCCCCCCGCCGGCCCCTCGATCAACTACGCCGGCGGCACCTACAGCCAGAACTTCGACACCCTGCCGTCCTCCGGCACCTTCACTTTCGCCGGCACCGGTCCCTATGGCCTCGAGCCCGCCCAGCCGAACGGCGTCGGCGCCTCCGGCCTCGCGGGCTGGAGTTTCGGCAAAGCCGCCGGCTCCGGCTCCGTTGCCCTCTTCAAGTTCGACACCGGCTCGAGCAACGCCGGCGGCACCAATTCCTACGGCGCGAGCGGTGCGTCCGACCGCGCCCTCGGCGCCCTCGGCAGCGGCACCTTCGCCGCCCGCTTCGGCATCGCGCTCGTCAACACCACGGGCTCGACGCTCAACGAAGTCACCATCGGCTACACCGGCGAGCAATGGCGCCGGGGCAGCGCGAGCGCGAACAAGCTCGCCTTCTCGTATGCCACCGGCGCCGTCGACCTGAACACCGCCCCCACCGCCGGGTTCACCGCCGCCGCCGCCCTCGATTTCACCGCTCCGGTCACCGCCGGGTCCAACGCCGCGCTCGACGGCAACCTCGCCGCCAATCGCGTCGTGGTCTCCCCCGTGACGCTGACCGGCCTCAACTGGGCCGCCGGCCAGACCCTCCTTCTCCGCTGGACCGATGTCGACGACTCCGGCAGCGACGACGGCCTCGCGATCGACGATTTCACGTTCACGGCGGCACCCGCGATCACCACCCAGCCCGTCGCCCGCAGCGCCACCAGCGGCGACAGCGTCACCTTCGCGGTGGCGACCAGCGCCACCGGCGCGACCTACCAGTGGCGCCGCAACGGCACCGCGATCACCGGCAACTCGTCCGCTACGACCGCCTCTCTCACCGTCACCGCCTCGTCCGCACTGGCCGGCAACTACGACTGCGTCGTCACCAACCCGGCCGGCAGCACCACCAGCTCCGCCGTCGCGCTCACCGTCACCAAGATCCCCGTCCAGATCACCCTCGGCAACCTCGTCCACACCTACGACGGCGCGGCCAAGGCCGCGTCCGCCACGACCGCTCCCGGGGTGTTCCCCGTCTCGTTCACCTACGACGGCGGCACCCTCGCGCCGGTCGCGGCCGGCAGCTACGCCGTCGTCGGCACCGTCGCCACCGCCGACGCCGAAGGCTCAGCCGAGGGCACGCTCACGATCGCGCGCGCCATCCAGACCGTCGCGTTCGGCAGCCTGCCGGCCGCGGTCAGTCCGGGCACTGCGGTGACCCTCGCCGCGACCGCCAGCTCCGGCCTGCCCGTCGCGTTCTCCGTCGTCGGCGGCAATGCCACCCTCGCGGGCAATTCAATCACGCTGCTCGACACCGCGCCGGTGACGGTCCGCGCGACCCAGGCGGGAAACAGCAACTATTCGCCCGCATCGGCCGATGCGACCCTCGTCGCCAGCAAGCTCAACCAGACGATCGCGTTTGCCGCCCCGGCCAATCAGCTGACCACCGCCGGCCCGGTCCCGCTCTCCGCGACCGCATCCTCCGGCTTGCCCGTGACCTTTGCGGTGGTCTCAGGCCCCGCGTCGCTGACCGGCGCCACGGTCGAGCTGGCCGGCACACCCGGCACCGTCGTTGTCCGGGCGACCCAGCCGGGCAACGCCACCTTCAACGCCGCCCCCGCGGTGGAGCGCAGCTTCGAGGTCACCGCCGCCCGAGTCCCTCCGCGCATCGCACAGCAACCCGTCGCCCGCACCGTGCTGGTGGGCGGCAGCACCTCCTTCTCCGTCATCGCCACCGGCACCCCGGTGCCCACCTTCCAGTGGCGCAAGGACGGCACGCCGCTCGCCGGCGCCACCGGCGCCACCCTCGCACTGGCCGACGTGTCGCTCGCGGCTGCCGGCGGCTACGATGTGGTCGTGGCGAACGCCGCCGGTTCGGTCACCAGCGCGCTCGCCCGCCTCGTCGTCAACGCGACGCCCGTCGCACCCGCCATCATCCGCCAACCGGGCTCCCAGGTCGTCCTGCTCGGCCGCCCCGCCGCGTTTTCGGTCGCCGCCACCGGCGCCCCGGCCCCGACGTATCAGTGGCTCAAGGACGGCACGGCGATCGCCGGCGCCACCGGCGCGGACCTCGGGATCGCCGCCGTGGCCGCCGCCGACGCCGGCGTCTACAGCGTCACCGTGACCAACTCCGCCGGCACCGTCGCGTCGTCCCCCGCGCGCCTCGCCGTCATCCGCCGCAGCTACGCCGGCACCTACTTCGGCACGCTGGGCGGCGGCGGCAATTTCGCGATGCAGATCGGGCCCGAAAACACCGGCGTTTTTCTCGCCTTCGCGCCCGGGTCGCGCACCGCCATCGTCTCCCGTGCGGTCGCCGTCGACGACAACGGCCGCTTCTCGTTGAACGGCACCGCCACCACCGGCGCGGCCCCCGCCGCGGTCGCCGCCGGCGAAGGCCCGGCTCGCGCCGCGGCGACGGTCGAATTCTCCCTCGCCGGCTCGATCACCGAGGGCGGCGCGATCAGCGCCAGCGGCGCCGGCATCACGCTCGCCGGCTCGCGCACCGCCGACACCGGCGGCGCGTCCGCCTCCGCCGGGTTCTATCAGGCCGGCGCGGCCGGCAGTTCCGCCTCCGCCCTCGTGATTGTCGCCCCGAGCGGCCAAGCCCTGGTCGTCACCCAGAACGGCGCCGCCGTCGACGGCGGCGCCGGGACCGTCGATGCCGCCGGACGGCTCAACGTCACCACCGCGGGCACCCAGACCATCTCCGCCACGGTGTCCGCCGACTCGGCCACGCTCAGCGCCACCGTCACCGCGACCGACGGCGTCGCCACCACCCTCAGCGGCGTCGCCGCCTCCTCGGCCGCCGCCGCCGCCCAGCGGATCGTCAACATCTCCACCCGCACCAGCGCGGGCACCGGAGAGCAGGTTGCGATCGTCGGCTTCGTCATCACGGGCCTGGAGTCGAAAACCGTGCTCGTGCGCGCCGTCGGCCCCGCGCTGCGCGGCTTCGGGGTCGCGACCGCCCTTTCGGCGCCGCGTTTGGAATTGTTCGCCCAGGGCGCCGCCGTCCCGCTCGCCGCGAACCTCGGCTGGAGCAGCGCCGCCAATCCCGCCGAGATCGTCCATGCCGCCGGGGTGTCGGGTGCCTTCCCCCTAGCCGCCGGCAGCGCGGACTCGGTGATTCTGACCACGCTCGCGCCCGGCGCCTACTCGGCCGTGGTCAGCGCCTCCGACGGTCGGACCGGCGTCGGTCTGGTCGAGGTCTACGACTTGTCCGGCGGCGCGATTGCCCAGCGCCTTGCCAATCTGTCGACCCGCGCCGTCGCCGGCACCGGCGACACGACGCTCATTGCCGGTCTGGTGATTGCCGGCACCGCGCCGAAACGCGTCCTGCTTCGTGCGGCGGGTCCGGCCCTCGCGGCCTTCGGTGTCGCCAACGCGCTATCCCGCCCCGCCCTCGCCCTCTTCTCGGGCCAGACCCTCGTCGCGGAAAACCAAGGCTGGAGTGCGTCGACCGACGCCGCGGCCATCGCCGACGCGGCCGGCAGCGCCGGGGCGTTTGCCTTTGCCGCCGGAAGCCGGGATGCCGCCCTCATCGTCCATCTCGCGCCCGGCGCCTACACCGCCCAGGTCACCGGCGTCGGCGGCGCGACGGGCATAGCCCTGGTCGAGGTCTACGAACTGCCCTGACGCGGCGGCACATCGCGCGCGGCGCGCTCACGCCGCCGGCGTCGCTGTGCCGCGGACGTCGTCCGGCAAGCGGCATCGCGCGCCTCGGGCGAAGGTCGCCGCTCGGCGCACCCGCCCGCTCAGTTGCGCCAGATCCGGGTGGGGAAATTGATCGTCTGCGCTTCCGGCACCGCCGTCGTTTCCAACATGCCGCACACCCGCGCGAGTCGATCCTGCACTCCGGCAATCAATCCGGGCAGAGCTTCCGGCACGAGTCCCATCGGCTGCAACTGCAGCGCTTCGGGCAGCGGCGGCGGCAACGTCGCCACCGGGGCGCACACCGCCGAGCGGATCCATTTCGCCGCGTGGAGCAGACTCGCCATCCGCACGAAGCCGGCCGATGCCCGCGGCGCGTATTGCCAACGCACCGGCTCGCTCATCGCGCGCGGAAAATCCCAGTGGCGCAGCAGCGCCGATCCGACTTCCGCCTGCGTGAAACCCAGCTCCTGCCGCTCGTGCTCGGTCGCCTCCCGCGGAAACCCGCGCGAGATCAGACGCAGTTTCGCGCCGCGCCGCAGCGCCCACTCGTCGATCGCCACCATGCCGACGCAGTGCAGCAACCCCGCCGTGTAGGCGATGTTCCGGTCCTGCAGCGTGACCTCCGCCAACAGCTCCGCGGCGATGGCGCCCGCCACCGACATCCGCCACAACTCGTCGGCTTCCACGTCGTAAACTTCGAGCGGCCGCACCAGCACCTGCGAAGCCACGGCATACGAGACCATCTCGAAAACCTGCTCGAAGCCCACCCGGATCACCGCCTGCTCCACGGTCGCGCACCGCAGCGCCCCCTGGCCGAAATACGCGCTGTTCGCCAGTTGCAGCACCCGCGCCGCGATTCCCGGATCGAGCCGCACCAGCGAAACGATGTCGTCCATCGACGAATTTCCGTCGCACAGCAGCACTTTCAGCCGCGGCAGCACCTTCGGCGCCGAGGGCAGATGCTTTACCTCCCGGACAATGTCGTCCGGTGTCAGAGAAAACGTGGAGGCAAGCGTCATATCCGCGACCATGGTAATACCTTTCTTGGTATCGGCGCATTTTGCCCCGACTTTCGCCAAAATTTGACCGGCCGCCCGTGCGGACCGAACCGCCGCCGCCGATCTCACGGCGGTTTCCGCGTCCCCGCTCTCCGGGTGCACTTTGCCCGAACCCTCGCCCCGCCCCCCCGGTGCGGCGGGTCGGATTGGACGGGCGGCGGGTCGGCCGGCCGCGCGCGATTTCAGACGCGACAAATCTTCGGTCGCCTTCCACCGTGCGGTTTACTTCCAAATCTCCAACCGCTCGCCGCACCTCCGCCGGGCTCCGGCCCGACGGGCCGCCGCCACCCAACCGACGCCTACCACCATGCCCCGCATCCTCCTGATCGACGACGACGACACGTTGCGCAAGATCGTCGCCAAATCGCTGGGCTATGCCGGCCACGAAGTGATTCAGGCGACCGACGGCAAGCAGGGCATGGATCTGGTCCGCAGCACCGAGTTCGATGTGGTCATCACCGACCTCATCATGCCGGAACAGGAAGGCGTGGAAACCATCGCCATGCTGCGCACCGAGTATCCCAGGCTTCCGATCATCGCGATCTCGGGCGGCGCCGTGCACTCGCCTCTCTACCTGGAGATCGCCGCCAAGATCGGAGCCCGCTTCATCCTCGCGAAACCGTTTCACATGCCCGAGCTCGTCGAGCTGGTGAAAGTGGCGATCGACTCGAAAAAAGCGCCCTGAACGCGCGCGTCCGCGGTTCGCCGCCCTCTCCGCGATTCCGCCGCCCGTCGGTCGGGCGCACCGCGCCGGCTAGCTCTTCGGCGCGGTCTCCGCCGCCGGCGCCGGTTTGGCAGGCTCCGTCATCCCGCGGCGGATGAACTCCACTCCCGGCCCGTCGGCCCGCACGCGCACCACCGTCTCCCCGCGCGTGTCCTCCCCGATGTATTCGACCGAGGCGGACGCCATGATCGGCAGGTATTTCCTGATGTCTTTGCTCCGGTCCTCCGCGCTCGCGTGGATGCTCCACAACTCGACCGGCGGCTTCCCTTCGGTCGCGGGCTTGTTCTCCCGCGCGGTGATCTTGAGGTATTTCTCGTAGATCGTGACCGGCCGCGGCATCTCCTCGTATCCCACCAACTCGGAGCGCGGCGTGTCGTAGACGGCCACGGTCCGGTAGCTCGTGTTCCCGCGCGCGTCCGTGACCGGCACGCTGTCGTAGCGCACCCCGCCGCCGACCTGCGCGTAGACCGGGACGCTGACGCTCTCGATTCTCGTGCGCGGCGACTCGAGGCCGTATTCGACCTCCACGATCATGTCGGCGCGATCGTCCGTCGGCGCCTCGTAAAGCCCCTTGCCGGACAGTGCCGTCCGCACGAACTCCGCCGCCTCTTTGTAGCGCAGACTCTCCTCGCCGAGCCGCGGGTCCTTGCTCTTGAGCTTGTAGGACTGGGTCGGAGGCGGGGCCGGTTTCGCCATCGCCTCCAACTTCACCTGATAGGGATCGGTCGCGCAACCGGCCAAAGCCGCCGCCAGCAGACCGATCGCGGCGCGCCATCCCAGGTTGCTCATGTGGCAGGGCGGACCATCGCGGAATCGCCCGGATTCCAATTCGCTCAGATCCCCGGTTTGACCGGCGCCGGGGTGTTCTCGGTTTTCTTGGGCGCATCCTCGCCCTTGAGCCGGGCAAGTTCTTCCTCGAGGCGGGCAATCTCCGCCTCCGTCTGCAGCGTCTTCTCGTGCGCGTCGTCGAGTTCCTTCTTCTTCGCCAAGGCCGCCGAGCGCTCGTCCTTCAGCTTCTTCAGCTTCTCCGAACGCTCCTCGAGCTTCTTCTTGGCGTCATTGAGTTCGAGGTCGGAAATCCGGAATCCTTCGGCGATCGCCAGCTCTTCCTCCATCGAAGCCTTCAGTTTGGCCTCCTCCGCCAGACGCTTCGCCCGGTCCTGCTGGTAAGCGCGTTCCTGCGCGAGCCGGTCCTGCTCCTTCCGGTCCTTCGCGTCCTGCACCATGCCGACGATGCCGCCGATCAGCGCGCCCGCCGCCGCACCGCCGACCAGACCGGCCCCGGTGCCCATGCTGCTGTTGTTGCCGACCACCGCGCCGCCCGCGCCGCCGATCAGCGCACCGGTGCCCGCTCCGCTCGCGGTCTTCGACGGCGCAACCCCCGACGAAGAGCATCCCGTCAAACCGATCACGGCCACCAGGGTCGTGCTGCCGACGACCCGACGTAACGACGCTGAAACGATCCGAGACTTGGTTGTCTGCATGGGGAATGGAAAAAGCTCTACGAGAGACGCACGCGCTCCGAAAAGGTTCGTTCTTTCTGCCCGATACACACCCGGAACCAACTATTTTGCAAGTCGCGCCAGCCCGCATTTGAATTTCTCGGAAAATGATCCATCTAGGCATCGCCCCGCGCCGCCGTTGCAGCTTCCGCTAAAACCACGCCCATGATTTTTCGCAACAAGGGGGTCCTCTCCCTCGAATTCCTGGTTCCGTTCCTCGGCCTCGTTGTCGCCTTCGCCATCGTCCAACCCTACTATGCCCTCGTCGTCCGGCCCCGCGCCGAGGCGATCGAGATGAAGCACAAGGTGGTCACGGCCCAAGGCAACGCGAAGGACATCTCCGAGCTCCGGTCGATCTACATCATCATCCGGGATCCCGAGCAGCAGTGGGAAATCATTTTCGCGCTCTGGGGCTTCATCATCCTCACCTACAAACTGGTCCACATCCGCAATGAGCGGCGCGTGTTTCGCCACGATTTCGTGCGCGTCCAGCCCGGTGAACGCATCATTCCCGAGGACGCGCTCGACCGCTACAAAGAGATGCGCATCGCCGTCGACCGCGAACCCAAGTGGCGCGACCGCCTGCTGCCCGAATGCATGATGGCGGCGCTTCACCGCTTCCACGCGACCAACTCCATCCAGGATTCGGCCAACGCGGTGAAGGAACGCGCCGACATCGCCGCCGACCAGCTCGACTCCTCCCTCTCCCTCGTGCGCTACATCGCCTGGGCCATTCCCGCCATCGGCTTCATCGGCACGGTCCGCGGCATCGGCCTTGCGCTCTCCTACGCCGAGGAAGCCATCAAGGGCGACATCACGCCGGTCATCGACGCCCTCGGCCTCGCGTTCAACTCCACGCTGGTCGCCCTCCTGATTTCGATGGTGCTGATGTATTTCATGCACGTCGTGCAGAGCCGGCAGGAAGCCTTCGTGCTCGATACCCAGACCTTCTGCCGCGACAAGCTGATCGACGTGATGAAAGTCCCGGTTCGCGACGCCACCGGCACCTCCCTCGCCTAACCGCCCATGTCCACGCTCGCGCTCGAACTGAGCGATGCCGCCTTCCTCACCGCCGTCTGCGAGGCCGACGCGCCCCGCCTCCTCGATGTGCCGGACAAGCACGGTTCCACGGACTGGCCGGGCTTTTGCTACGCCGACGGCCCGCACCTGTCGTTTGGCCGGGCCGCCGAGGACATGTGGTTCGTCCACCCCCGGCGCGTGGCGCACAACTTCTGGCAACGGCTCACCCACGAGCCGGCCGCCCTCGTCGTCGGCTCCAAGTCGCCGTCCTTCTCGGAACTCGCTTTCTTTTTCCTGCGTGAATTCTGGACCCGCGCCCAGCAGGCCGCGCCCGCCCACGAACGGCTCGTGCTGGCTCTGCCCGGGGCCTACCTGAAGGACGCGGCCACCGAGGAGGAAAAGATCGGCCTGCTGCTCGGCATGGCCGGCGAACTCAAATTGCCGCTCGCCGGCATGATCGACCTCGCCGCCGCGTCGCTCTGCGACCCGCGCGCCCCGGGTTTCAATCCCTCCCTCCCGATCGTCGTCATCGACCTTCACCTCGATGACGGCGAATTCACGCTCTTTACCGCCGACACGGCGCTCACCCGGCGCGATTACCTGCACCTCCCGCAGGCCGGCTTGGCCCACCTCGTGAAGCAGCTCACCGGCACGATGGGCAACCGCTTCCTCCGCCACACCGCGTTCGACATCCTCGAGGACGGCCGGATCGAGCAGACTTTTTTCCGCCAAACCAAGGAGTTCTTCGTCGGCGAGGCCCCCGAATACCGGTTCCACATCAACACCGCCAACCGCGTCTACGAGATGCTGGCGAAACGCGAACAGCTCGTCGCCGACGCCCAGCCTTTCGTCGCGTCGATCGTGACGTCCCTGCAGACGTTTTTGCAGCATTCGCCGCACGGAGCCGATCCCTGCACCATCGCGCTCACCCACCGGGCCGCCTGCCTGCCGGGCCTCGAGGCCCGGCTGCGCCACGCCGGCTATCCGCGTCTGCTCCGCCTGCCCGCCGGCGCCGCCGCGTGCGGCGCCGCCCGGATCGGCGCCACGCGCCTGCGCGTCCACGCCGACTTGGCCGACGTCCCCGTCGAGACCTCCGTGCCGCTCTCGGCCACGCGCCGGCTGGTCTCCGCCCAGTGGGAAGCCCGGCTGAGCAAGCTCCCGCGCCACGGCGCGCCCCGCCCCGCCCCCACCCACGCCGTCCTCGACGGCATCGGCCACGCCCTCGGGGCGGCGCGGCGTTTCACGATCGGCAATCCGGAGCAACGCGCCGATCTCCTACTGCCCGCCACGTTCAGCGCCGCCGACGGCTGCTCGATTCCCCTCGTCCACGAGGACGGCAAGCTCTGGCTTCCCGACAGCGCGCTCGGCCGCACCGGCGGCAGCGACACCTCCGCCCGCACCGTCGTCGAGGCCGGCGACCGCCTCACGATCCGGTGCGGCAGCCACCACACCGACGTCCTCTTCGTCCACTGTCCGTTGCCCTCGGCGTGGGCGCGCCCCGAGTAGGCCCGCGTCCCGCCGCGATCCCCGCGCATGGCCTCCCTTGCCCTCAAGCGCCGCGAACTCGAGGTTTTCAGCCTCTCGTTTCTCGACTGCATTTGCTGCGGTTTCGGCGCGGTGCTGCTGATCTTTTTGCTGACGATCGCGAAAAAGACCGACGTCGACAAAGCCGACGTCGTCGAGGCCCGCGACCGGCTGCGCAAGGTCCAGGCCCAGGTCGACCTGAGCAAATCGGAGCTCGACAAACTTGCCCGCATCATCGCCGCCGCCCAGCTGGAGCTGAAGGAATTGCAGGACAAGACAGCGGTCGACCAACTCAAGGTCTCCGCCCGCCGCCGCGACCTGCTCCTCATGCTGCAGCAGACCGGAGCGCTCAAGGATGCCCTCCACGCGCTGCTCGGGGAGAAAAAAGCGATTCCCACCGAGGAAGTCGCGCCGCCGGTTCCGATCCCCAATATCGACCGCCGCCAATATCTCACCGGCGTGAAGCTGCAGGGCGAGTTCGTCGTCTTTCTCGTCCGCACGTCCGGCTCCATGCTCGACGAAACGATCGACGCGGCCTCCGACCGGCTCGCCGACCCCGACGACAAGAAACGCACCGCCCCGAAATGGCGCCGCACCGTCGAGGCCATGGAGTGGATGCTCGCCTCGCTCGAGCCCGAGACCCGCTTCCAGATCCTCCTTTTCGCCGAGGAGACGGTGCCGATTCTGCCCAACCGCGGCGAGGAATGGTTCAGCACCCGGGACCGCGCGACCATGGTCGCCGTCCTCAAGCGGCTCAACGAAATCGTCCCGCGCGGCGGCGCCAACCTCGAGCGGGCCTTCACCACCGTGCGCTTCCTGCCCCGTCTGCCCGACAGCATCGTGCTGCTCACCGACGGCCTGCCCACCCGCAGCGATTCCCTGCCGATGGACGGCGACGTCGACGAGGGGCACCGTATTCGTTTCTTCGAGATCGCCCAGAAACAGCTGCCGCCGCGGATCCCGGTCAGCACGATTCTCTTTCCCATGCTGACCGGCGATCCCGGCGCCCCCGGGTTGTTCTGGGAACTCGCCAACGCCACCCGCGGCGCGCTCGTCAGTCCCGCCAAATCCTGGCCCGACACATGATCAAACGCCGCCAGGCCCAGGTTTTCAGCCTCTCGTTCCTCGACTGCATCTGCTGCGGTTTCGGCGCGATCATCCTGATCTTCATCCTCAGCGTCGACTCGCGGGAGAAGGAGAAGATGGAGGTGCTGATCGAGCTCCAGCGCCAGATCGTCGAGAAGGCCGCCGCCCTGACCAAGATGGAAGTCGCCGCCATCGACCTGAACAAGGAGCGGCAACGGGTCGACAAACTCGTCGGCGAAACGCGCGTGAAACAGGACAATCTCCTCGCGCTCATCGACGACCTCGACCGCGGCCTCCAGCGTGAAAAACGCGGCCAGGAAGCCCTGCTGGTCGACATCGACGAACTCAAAAAGGAGATCGCCGCCCGGCAGAAGAAACCGGACCACGACATCGTCCTGAAGGATGTGAAACCCGCGCCGATCGGCCTGCCGATCGGGAGCAACTACATCGCGATCATCGTCGATACGTCCGGTTCGATGCGGGACCCCAACCACGGCGGCTTGCTGCCGATCGTCATTCGCACGATCGACACGGTTCTCGATTCCTATCCCGACATCAAAGGCGTGCAGCTCATCGACGGCGACGGCCGCTTCATTCTGGGGCGCCGCGGCACCGGCACGGCCGCTTGGCTTTCCGACACGCGCGAAGTCCGCGAGACGATGAAGCGCACGCTGCGTCGTTACGAACAGGATACCGTTTCGAACCCCGTGCCCGGCATCTACAACGCGATGCGCTACCTCTTCGACCGCGAGAATCCCGAGATGCGCATGGGCATCTTCGTGTTCGGCGACGAGTTCAACTCGTCCGACGCCGCCGACGTCGTGCTCCGTCGCCTCGAGGAGCTGAATCCCGCCGACGACGAGGGAAAGCGCAAGGTCGTCATCAACGCCGTCGGATTTCCCACCACGATCCGTTACCAATTCTCGATGTTCAACACGGGCCTGCGCTTCGCCAATTTGATGCGCACGGTCACCTACCTGCACGGCGGCGCCTTCATCGCGCTGCAGGATATCTGACCCCGAACCGCACGCGCCGGTGATCGCATCACCGACCGGCTGGCGCCACTCGGGTGCGCAACACCGGAACCGGGCGCGGCGACGAAGGTCCGCCCTGGACTCGGCCCCAGCCTGCGTTCCCGGCAAAATAAAGCTCGCCGCGTGCGGACAGCGCGGCCCCCGCCGGCGCACTCATCGCCAGATGCGCCGCCTCCAGGACGGTCATCCGCGCGACGGCCCCTGCACCCGTTTCCAACGCCACCCGCACCACCCGGGTGGGACGGACATCGCCCTGCAGCACGAATAGCGTATCCCCGCCGTTGCCGGCCATCCCCGTTAATCCCGTCAACGACGTGTCCGCCGGCAATTCCAAGCTGGTCACGGCTCCGTCTGCCGCCGCCCGGTGAAGTCCGGTCTTTTCGTCCCCCACGATCACCGGCCCGCCGTCCAGCGCGACGACCCCGCGCGGAGCCAGCCACTCCGGGTCGCTCGCCACCCGCTCCGGCCTCGCCGCGCCCTCCCGCCAGCGCCAGAGGCAACGGGCCGCGCGGTCCACAATCCAGACCGTGCCGTCGGCCCCCACCGCCACGCCCCTGAGTTCATGCGCCTCATCACCGTTCGGCTCGAGCAGCCACGAGCGCCGCACGGCCCCCGACGCGGCATCCAGTTCGACCAAGGCGGATCGACCGACGCCACTCTCGCCCGCCCCCGCCATCTCGGGCACAGCCGCGGTCGCCGCCCAGAGCG
>JACCEA011691922.1_pt1 | contig 18855 bp, 17 predicted proteins | sample 7449851 | NCBI WGS metagenome assembly JACCEA01 (sample SAMN15323453, study PRJNA562643) | freshwater metagenome | isolation source: river surface water | place: USA:Blue River Watershed | collected 2017-08-18
AGAAACAACTGGTGCTAATCCACTCACGTGTCGACGGACGCTAATTCGACCATGTCGGTCATGATTGTCTGGGTGTGCAAAGCGTACGATGAATTGGCTAGAACACTTTGCATTTCAAGGGCGGATGCAGTCGCTCGACCGGTTCCACCAATCCGCAGCCAGGTCGGCTCCAGCCATTGGTGAGCGATGGCGATGATCTCAGTGTTGTTGACCGAACAAAATTATCAGCCGCTCGATCGCTCGGTGTTGCCGGCGGCCGCAGTCTGCCTTCGGATTCAGAGGCGGGATGCAGTGGCACACGGCTGCGGCACGTCAGTCGGTACCGCTGGCAGGCAGCGCGACGCGCGAGGCGCGAAGAGCGAGTGGCGCGTCGATCGGCAGATGGCGAGTGTGAATTGCAGCAAGATCCGTAGATTTCGCTAGATATCGTTACCCTAAGCGAAAATTTTTCTGCGAAAAATCGTTCACACACACAGCGAATCACTTACCTTTCGGGAGATTTGCGAAAAATTTAAAATTCCGTCAGATTTACAAATCGAGATCATTGCCCAATGAATAACTAGACCTCGCGCAACGGCGTCGCGAGTCGCGAAAATTGAATCGGCAACAGTTCGAGACTTTTCCCCTTACCAACATGCAAGAATCCAACACAGACCGGGCCCACGCCTTAAATCTGTTACTCGAGCAAGCAAAATCCCTACGCCTCGCCGGAAAGGATACCGAGGCAATCGCTTTGGGACCAAAAATTCTGAAGGCCTATTTTTTCGCTGAGCATGGATATTCACTTCCATATGACAAGCCGGAAAAATTTACGGAAAAAATTTATCGTCGCATGCTCGACATCCACAAGTTCGGGTCTGAAGTATTTACCTGTCTTTCGGACAAACTGGCTGTCCGAGAATATGTATCGAGAACCGTTGGGGAAAGACATCTCACCCCTTTGATCTGGAGCGGTCAAAATGCGGCAGACATCCCGTGGAGCAAGCTTCCCAAAAAATCGGTCCTAAAATGCAACGAAGGCTCCGGAAAAATTCTGTTCCTTGACACAGCAACTGACTCAGGCTTCATAACTGAAGTTTGCCGAAAATGGCAATCAGAATCTTATTATTGGTTTCGTCGTGAATATCATTATCTTGATGTCGAACGAAACCTGCAAATCGAAGAATTTCTTCACGATGGCCATGCAGACGGACCGTTGGACTATATTTTTTATTGTTTTGACGGGATACCGAGAATTATTCAAATAGGAAGCCGATCGCATTCCATTCACCGGTTTTTTGACACAGCATGGAATCCGATAGATCTGTCATATCGGGAGCATTATCAAGCACCCGCCATTCCGCGCCCGAAGAAATTGAGCGAGATGCTCGATATCGCGGCCAGGCTCTCTTCGGGCTTTGATTTCGTGCGAGTCGATCTTTACTGTTGCCATGATGAAATAAGGTTTGGTGAAATGACTTTTACGCCGCGGGCGGGCAAATTGCCATTTGAACCTCCTGAATGGGACGTGAAGCTCGGAGCATATTGGAAATACGCCGGCATACCGGAAAGCTCGCAATTTTTCGGATAATATGAAAAATTCTGAAATAAACATCAGGCCGGGAAATTCCTGGCAAGTTATTACAGGGCATGCCTATGGGTTACGTGGCTCGGTAATTGTCGGTCAAATTCACTGGCCACAATTGAATATCTGGAATAACAATGCCATAAAAAATTTGTTACTCCGGAAAACTGGACTAACGGAAAGCCGCATTGATGCCTGCTTGGCTGATGGATTCAATTTAGAAGCTTTACTTAGATTTATAAAATCGCTCGAAGTGCTCGAACAGTTGCCGGTGATGCAAAAAGGCATTCAGCTAAAGACCGAATCAGACGAATCAAAAGCAAGCATTTGTTACACAGTCGCAATCCCTACCTATCATTCAAGATTCACAATTTCTTTGCTGTCGTGGCTCTTGAATGAGTTGAATGTATCTCAAGCAGACCACGGCAACGCCTCCAGAAACGATTCAACCATAAATTCTCATCCAGCATTATCAGGCATCCGAAAATCGATTCGAAAATATCTGGGCGCAGGTGTCAACAATTTGAGAATCGCGAACGCGGCAAATCAACTCAATTTGCCGTTTTGCTGGCTACCTGACGGGCTGTTGCATCTTGGAAGTGGCCGCAACGCAAAATATTTTCAAAGCACAATTACTGAAGCCACTCCGAACATTGGCGTAAGCATTGCAAAGCGAAAATCAGTCACTGCAAATATTCTCAGGCGTCATGGATTGCCAACCACGCGTCATTACGTTGTGACAGATCTTGATTCTGCTGTAGCGGCTGCGAAAATTCTGGGATATCCGATCGTAATCAAACCCGATGACAGAGATGGCGGGACCGGAGTCTATGCCGGACTAAAGAACGAAAATCAGCTCCGCGAATGTTTTTTGCTCTCAAAGAAATCATCGAATCGCCTCCTGATTGAAAAACATGTTTATGGCAAGGACTATCGAATCACGATTGCTAACGGGCAGGTGGTGAAGGCGATATGTCGTGTACCTGGCGGAGTCCTAGGCGATGGAAAGTCAACGATCCGGCAACTGCTCGAATTAAATTCAACAAAATCCAGCTTGAATCCTGCGTTTAAGTCATTGGTTACGCTGGATGAGGAAGCCATTTCTCTTCTGAAAGAGTCTGGCCGCACGCCCGATGATGTTTTGATTGAGGACGAATTTGTTCAACTAAGGCGGCGCGCCAACATGTCAACTGGTGGAACAAGCCATGACGTGATCGACCTGATGCACCCGGACAATGCACGTCTCGCTTTGCTGGCGACAGAAGCACTGAGACTCGACATTGCAGGCGTTGACCTGCTCATACCGGACATTCGTGAGTCCTGGCAGAAATCGCAAGCAGCGATTTGCGAGGTCAATGCTCAGCCACAGATCAGCACTCAATTTGCCAGCGATATTTACCTGAATATTCTCAGGAAGGCGATTGTGTCGCCTACTCGCCTCCGATCGGCACTGATTATATATTTTGACGAGATGTCGCATCTGGACTCCTATATTAGTGAAATTTCTGCGACGTTGAGATTGCAAGGCGAAACCGTACTAAGCGTACGGAGTGATGGCATCTGGTTGGATGAAGAGCGGATTGGGAATGTAGAGAGCGACAATTTTAATTCGGCAACCAACGCTGAATTTAATCGACAAGCAACAGCTGTCATTGCCGCCATGACGTCCAAACAAATTATCGAAAAAGGCTTGCCTTGGCTTTTTATTGACCACGCATGCATCTTCGGATATAGAAAAATCAATAATTCGCATCTCAAGCAATTCATGGCGATTGTTCCAATTCTGAAGCCACACCTCACAGGGAATTTATATGTGGACTCGCGGATTGAAAATCTTTCGAATAATTATTTTTATGATGCGCTTGTCCCTCATCTGCGAATGGACGGCCGTGGCCTCCCGGATCACGACTGGGTGCGCGATGAAACTCCGATTAAAATCCCGAATTTTGCAACGGAAAGTCAATGAACCTGATTGCCATAACAAGCTACTTCAATCCGTTCCGCGGGAAATTGAGGCGTCGGAATTACGAAGTGTTCCGCAAACATCTTGGCATTCCACTATTGACCGTCGAATGGTCACAAGATGGCAATTTCGAACTCAGCGAAGTCGATGCAGATTATTTACTGCAAATTTCGGGCGGCGATCTGCTTTGGCAAAAGGAACGATTGCTTAACCTGGGACTCGCGCGTGTGCGAGAACTGGGAATTTCTCGCGCTGCACTTCTGGATTGTGACGTCGTATTTGCGGACCGTGAATGGCACCTGAAAGTCAACAAGACTCTGGACAGGTATTCAATTTCTCAATGCTATAAGTATGTAAATTATTTGCCGGCATTTGATTATTCAAGATTGACTCGAGAAGAGTTGATGTCGCTTCAGCCGGAACTCAGGCTGGATTCTTTATCGTATGGAATGCTACAGTCCAAAAGCTTGTACAGAACGGAAAAAGCTCTGCATGCCATTGAGGCACTGACCTCACTATCCGGCAACCCGGGAATGGCGGTCGCACTTCGCCTTGACGATCATCCTGATTTTCGTCTCTACGAAGGAAATCTTGTAGGCGGAGGCGACATTGTGCTGATGGCAGCCTTTACGGGCCGACTTGGCGAACTGTTTTCAGTATGTCCGTACTCCCCTCATCACCAGTCGCACATACGCTCATGGCAAAGCCGGAATATTCCAATTGCCGGGAAATTGGGCTACGCAGATAACCAGTTGTTGCACCTCTGGCACGGCGATATGAAAAAAAGAAAATACCGTGAACGGTACACCATACTTACGGAAAACAATTACGACCCTTGCTGCGATATTGACTCCAGCCATTTGACTTCATTAAAACTCGCGGAAAAAAGCATAAGGCTCAGGGAATTGATAGCCGATTACCTTTTTTCACGCACGGATTTTTAAATTTTCAAATGCATCCGATAATTATTTTCCCGCGCGGGCGTCTTGGAAATTTGATGTTCCAGTACATGCTGGCCGATCAGTTGCAACGCCGACTCGGCAATGACGCAGAGATTTTCGGCCCAGGAATTTCCGAATGGGAAATTGCGCCACGTCCTCTCAAGTTCCACCCAAAAAATCCCATTCTAATGAAAGGGCATGTATTTAATTTGGATGAAATTGCCGACCGCATTAGATCTGGATTATTTGATTCCACAATTATTGCAGGCTGGGGAATGCGAGTTGAATATTACGCAGACCTTCAGTCAGCAAGGCACATGTTCATCTCGAACACTGCTCCGACGCTCATCGGCGATGACGAAATATTGATCAACGTCAGGTCGGAAGATATCGAATCCGGGAAACATCCCGGCTACTATCCACTCCCGTTTGATTTTTACAGGGCATTGCTTGACACCGAGGCCAAGCACCCGGTTTTCATGGGACAGCTTGATCCCAGTCCTTATACTGATGCGCTTCGTAAAACATTCCCGCATGCTCGCTATCTTCCGAGCAATTCTCGATTACACGATTTTCAAACGATCAGACATGCAAAGCATATTGCGCTTTCCATTAGCTCATTTGCCTGGCTGGCTGCCTGGATGTCCGATACGGCCGAACACATACATTATCCTGTTGCCGGCATTTTTGATCCTCGCCGCAAACGCCAGAATTTAATGCCGGTCGATGACAGACGATATATTTTTTGGGAGACGGAATTCCCGCCATTGAATACTCGTACGGAACGCATGTGTGCCGCGCATTGGGCGTCAGCGAATCGCAGAGTGGCAAGGACAGACTCGAACGTTTGGAATTCCATAAAAATTTAACTACTTTGAACTGAATTTGGGGAGATCATGTTTTCACTCATTGCGTTAGACACAGCTTGAATATGGCTTTATAAATTTCTGGAAATGCGATCGGCAAGAATTTGACCATGGATCAATGAATATTTCTTGCAAGCCTGCATCGCCCACATATTCAAGAAATGCGGCATATTTATCTGCTTGAACTTGTGTGCGAAAAAGGACAGGAAGTCGTTGATTCGGCGTCGCTGCTTTTCCCTGCATTTTGAGCACCCTCGCACGCGCTCAGGATTGAGGTTCTTATTTGTGAATTTTCTCGCAATGCTTACTAGTGAATGTTGTGCGGAGATGTAAGCACCAAGGCGCCCTCTTGACTCCACGGATTATCGGTAATTTTTAAATTTTTCACTCCCAACAAACTCATGAATTTATGGGTTGCCCGCATTTGAATTCGACACCATGAGCCCGATCAAAAGATCCATCAAAGAAAGATGAGAGACCCGAAAATTTTCGTGGCCGGACACCGTGGGATGGTGGGCGCCGCAATTGTTCGCACACTCATGTCACAAGGAACAGTCCATCTTGTCACTCGCTCCCGAGCGGAACTCGACCTTACCGACCAAGCTGCTGTTCGCGCATTTTTCGGCAGAGAGCGACCAGATCAAGTCTATGTCGCGGCGGCCATGGTCGGTGGAATCCATGCCAACAATGCCTATCCGGCTGAATTCCTCTATAAAAACCTGATGATCGAAGCCAACATCATCGACGCTGCATTTCAAAATGGGGTAAATAAATTGCTTTTTATAGGATCGAGTTGCAGCTACCCTAGGCTGGCTTCTCAACCTATCAGAGAAGACTCCTTGTTGACGGGTCCGTTGGAATCCACCAACGAGCCCTACGCGATCGCGAAGATTGCTGGCATAAAATTATGTGAAAGCTATAACCGGCAGTTTGGTCGTAGCCACGGCGTTGATTATCGAAGTGTAATGCCTACCAATTTATATGGTCCCGGCGACAATTTTCACGAGAAAAATTCTCACGTGATTCCGGCCCTGATTCGCCGCTTTCACGAAGCCAAGCTCGACAATCTGGAGAATGTTGCAGTCTGGGGCACCGGGAATCCCTTGCGAGAATTTTTATATGTTGACGACATGGCCCAGGCTTGTGTCCGTGTGATGAACATTGATAGGTCAATATACAGCCAGCACAGCTCATCGATGTGTAGCCATATTAATGTCGGAAGCGGACAGGAGATATCCATCAAAACACTTGCCCAGACAATCGGCAAAGTGGTTGATTATCAAGGCGAAATCACGTTCGACAGCACAATGCCTGATGGAACCCCGAGGAAGCTGTTGGACAGCACCAATATCAATGCCTTGGGCTGGCACGCAACGACGACTCTGGAAAACGGACTGGAATCTACGTATCGCGATTTTCTTCAAAATACCATATGACAATGAAAGATATATTTAATGTCTGATTCCGAAAAAGTCGCCTTAATCACAGGAATTACAGGTCAAGATGGCGCCTACCTGGCGGAATTTCTTCTCGACAAAAAGTATATTGTCCACGGTATCAAGCGACGCACCAGTCAATTTAACACCAGCCGAATTGATCATCTCTATAGCGATCGGCACGAATTGGATGTCCGCCTTTTCTTGCACCATGGAGATCTTACCGACAGTTCGAGCCTTATACGAGTTATCCAGCAAACACAACCTGACGAGATCTACAACCTGGCGGCACAAAGTCATGTTGCAGTCAGCTTCGAGGAACCTGAATACACGGCGGATTCCGACGCGCTTGGCACTTTGCGCCTGCTTGAAGCCATTCGCATTTTGGGACTGGAAAGGAAAACACGGTTTTACCAAGCCAGCACCAGCGAGCTTTTCGGCCTGTCACATGACAGCCCTCAGAATGAAACCACTGCTTTTTATCCGCGCAGCCCTTACGCTGTCGCCAAGCTTTACGCTCATTGGATCACGGTTAACTACCGTGAGGCTTATGGGCTCTACGCCTGCAATGGCATATTGTTCAATCACGAAAGTCCGCTTCGCGGAGAAACCTTTGTTACCCGCAAGATCACACGCGGACTGACGCGTATAAAACTTGGCTTGCAAAGCTGCCTTTACCTGGGAAACCTTGATGCCAAGCGCGATTGGGGGCATGCAAGAGATTATGTAGAAATGCAGTGGCTAATGTTGCAGCAAGAAAATCCCGACGATTACGTCATCGCCACCGGCGTGCAGCATAGTGTTCGTGATTTCGTTGAGGCAGCAGCAAGAGAACTCGACATGAAATTGCGCTGGGATGGCATTGGAACTGATGAAAGAGCGTATTGGATAACCTCCAAAGGAGAGCAACTTATCGTTGCAGTCGACCCGAGGTATTTCCGTCCAACTGAAGTTGAAAATCTTTTGGGCGACGCGACAAAAGCAAAAGAAAAACTGAATTGGAGCCCGCGGATTTCATTTGAAGAACTTGTGGCAGAAATGGTCCGAAAGGATTTCAAATCTGCCCAAATGGATGAGCTCATAAAAAGTTACGGACACACACCAATGAGCTACCACGAATAATCCTTAATCAGCCCAAAAAAATACATTACCAAAAAATTCAATAAAGAATTTTTATTTAAATGATCGAAATTTAATTTCCCTCGGCGAGACGCGCATCACGATTTAAATGAAAAATTCGCCCGCAAAAATTCACAAATGAATCAGGTTCACTTATTAAGCAAATCAATCCCGCGCGCCGGCCATCACTATACTGTCAACATTCTTAAAAGCTTATACGGCAATAAGTTTTTCTATTGCGAATTTTATCAACCCTCTACCGCGGCGTGCTGCAAGAAAACCCCTTGTTTAAACAGACTCAACGTCGACACAAAAGGCAGATTTCTCTACCCCGTATCGATGCAAAAAAGCCATGATTTCAATCTGACCGACAAGATTTACAGGACATCAGAGCAACTCAAATACATCCTGTTTTTCAGGAACTTCATGGACTCAATAAAGTCCAGAACAAAGCTTTTTCTTTTGCTGAAAAACAAGAAGGTAATTTTGAGCCATGGCATAAAAATTTCGGAATTATTTGAAAGCCACGACAAAAATCTTTACAAAGCATCCCTTCAAATCATAGACATCGAAGGCGTCGAAATTTCCCCAATTGAGTTCGAGAATTTTCTGATTCGTGCCGCTTCCCACCACGTCAGATTCACAAAAAAATGGGGCGCGGTTGCCAGCTCCAAAGAAATTTCGTCCTTGGTCATTCATTACGAAGATTTTTCACCTTCCACGGAATTCGAGTTTGCGAACAACTTGATCCGTTTTATCGGCATTGACCCTGTTTGCGAAGTTCAGGAAGCAATCACACGTTGCCCCCTCATGAATCCTGCTGACAAGAAGTCTGAAATTTCTATTGCAGCAACGGAACTGATGAGCCGATTCTCGAATCAAATTTCGTTTTGCTCCAAAATGGTCGAGCAATTGATTTAGCTGCGAGTGCTGACAGTCCTGCTCCGAATAACGACTTGGTTTTCGCTTGCCGCTCACGCACAGAAGCAATTCTGATTCAAACAAATGACTCGTCCGGTAAAATGCAGGGCGCGGCGGGTGTAGTTCAATGGCAGAACGGCAGCTTCCCAACGCCCATAAGCGCAATCGATGGACTCACACTTTCTCCGCAGTGTGATCCCAATATTCAATTCCAACGGTTCCTTCGATACTGGTGAAGGATCGGGCAAACCCAGTCCAGCACCAGATGGCTGGCCTTGCTGACAGCCTCCCCGCCTCGTTGTCTTCCTCATTCATCGGTTGGACGCTAAGCGCTCCTTGACAGGAGCACTACGTGAAGCAGCTTTCAGACGACGAACTTCAGCGGCTGGTCCGCTTCATCATTGAATATCGCGGCTTGCAGCTTTGCCGCTCGCAATTTGATGAACACGTGCTCGACCTGTTCGAGGATATCCCCGGCTTGGAGCTCTATTCCCTCCAGCCGGATATCGACTACCTCTCGATCCTCTGGAGCATCTACCGTGAACATCAATCCCGAACCCATTGAGCTAGGCACTCCCACTGCCGAGCCGTTCGATCTGAAGCTTTATCAGCAAGCCATTACGGAAGGACAGCAGCTCTTAGCTGACTCCAGCAGCAAAGCGTCTGCTGCACGTCACATCTACGGGCTGCTTCAATCCGAATCTCGTGATGTGATCTTGCGTGCCTTCATCGAAGGCGCCGAAGTCACTCCGAAGGGTGCACCGACCTATTTTTACAATATCGCTCGCAAGTTCAAGCGCAAGAAGTCATCGACCTCTGATTCCACCGTTGTCTGATACATGGATCCCACGGAGGGTGGGCTGCCCCAGTCATTCGGCATCCTCCCTCCATGGCCGTCAATAAGCGCTCCAATTCAAAATTCTGGTACATCCAGTTCCAGTTCAACGGCAAGACTTACCTCAAGTCGTCAAAGACAACCGACAAGCAGCTTGCACTGCAGCTGGAAATCCAATGGCGCAAACAACTTTTCGAGCAATCTCAGTTCGGCATCAAACCACCGATAGCTATTGCTGAGGCATTCCAGCTTTATTCAGCAAGCAAGCGATCACTTGCCAGTCATCGCCATCTGGATCGGTGGGCCAAACGAACAGCCGTCCATTTCTCGTCACTCCCCTTCTTGCATGATCTGCAGACCAACCACATTGAACGATACCGGTTGAACCTGGATGGGCGGGGTTACAGTGCCCAGATGGTCAAGCATGTGATGAACATCATCGGCGGGACTTTGAAATATGCAAAGAAAATGGGCTACCGGATCCCCGAGGTCGAACTTCCCTCCGTCCGTCTGCCAAAGGGACGGCTGCGTTACCTCACCCTCGATGAGGAAAGACGATTTCTAGAAGCGATTGATCCCGCAAGGTCCGTTAAGGGACTGGCTCCTTTTGACAAACGCATCCCCTTGATGCGGGAGCAGATGCAAGATTTGTATGATTCTGCGATTCTTCTATTGGACACCGGTGCTCGGTTCTCGGAGATCGCCACCTTGGAATGGCAGCGTATCGATCTCAGCCAACAAACGATTGGCCTCTGGCGACCCAAGGTGCAGAACGAATCGATTTTGTATATGTCGGAGCGTGTCTTTGCAGTGCTGAGCCGACGCCATCAATCGAAGCGATCACCCTATGTCTTCACCAACAAAGCGGGGGGACCAAGAAACTCAACAACCCACGTCTTCCAGCGGGCATTCAAACGGGCTGGCTTATTGGGATGTTCCGCTCACACCCTGCGACATACCCACGCGACACGCCTGATCCAGAACGGCTTGAACCTGTACGAGGTCAAGGAGATCCTCGGTCACGCCGACATCAAAACAACCATGCGCTACGCCCACATCGAACAACAATCGGTGTCTCGCAAGGCCAAGGATTTGATCAATGCGATCAATCAATCTCCATCAACCACCTCCTAAAACAACAGCGACCGCATTCATTTTTAAATTGAATTCGCACCTTTTGGGACGGCCGCGGGGCTAACAGAATACAAAAAATGTAGTTTTTATAGAGATAGCCGGCTGTTATCCCCCCACGGCGGTATTGATTCTTGGGAATGGGGGACGATGGCTTTCCCTCAACTCGAAGGCCAGTTGAAGAGATTTCCTATCAAGATCCCGAGAATTCGCATCCTCCCAGCTTGCATTTGGATGGTCAAAATTGTGAAGCTGGTGAACATATTCCCAAGGATCGCTGCGATGAAGCTTTCGATGATGGACAAGATTGTTCATCGTCGCTATCGAAGATTCATCCAATCGGTAGTAATAAATCTTCACTCCTGCAATTTTTTGGGATCTAGTCCTTGTTTGTCGCAGCCCTACGATATTCAGGATTCGCCCCAGTTGTTGAGTGGGATTTTTGTCGATATCTGACCGTACATCTTCGCCAAACAGGCCCTCAACGTATGCTTTATAGTTTTTGCAATTCGCGATGAATTTCGTCAAATCCCCGGCCGTGTATTCAACTGACACGTCGAAGTGGTGATCTTTGTAAAACGGCAGTGTCTTCAGCAAACCTTCCAATAAGTACACCGCTCCTTGGAAATCATTGAAAATCTTGAGCCGCAATTTGTTATCCGGATGTGGGAATTTTGTATATTCTGGGAATCCAGATTGTATTGGTTGTGTGCTTGTCAGCAATTCATAAATGCGAACTGCCCGTCTAAATCCATGCTGCCTATCCAACTCGATTAATTCTTTAGAAATTGGCTGGCTATAAAAATATTCGATAGAAGTTCGAGTAAGTGACAAATGCTCTGCGGTCGAAAGTGATTCATTGTCTTCAATTCGATCCCTCAATTCATAATAGTCATCTTGCTTTAATGGGGGACTATCCATGAGATCATCTGCATGTCTCTCTAAAAGCCTATTGGTTGCCTGATCAAAGGCGGCTTTTCCCTCTGTGATTTGGTAATCATCTTTGTCTACGACTTCGATCTCCCACCGATGTCGACTTTTGTAGTCGATAAAATTCTTCCGTAATTTATTTTTTGACCGACGTTGAACCGAGGTGATTTCAGCGACCATCCGTAGAAAAGGGTTACCGGTGTCATAGATTTCTTCCCGAGTTATCGGATCTATCGACAACGTGGCAGCACTGACGAAATTCTCAGTCAGCAAGTCATAAATCATCACCTCAAAATTAGTTTCAAATTCAAACTGTCGATGTGAGATCCACACTTTGATTTGGCCAGGATGTCTCACCCGACCTAGTTGTTGATCGATATCCGTATGGGTGTTGATCAGTGTCTCGTAGAAGCCGTAGACCACATCGATTGCCACTTCATCGTCATCGAATGTGATATCGACCCCTGTTCCAAGAGAGGGGGACGAAAGGATTACATCGTATTTTTTTGCTTCTTGTTTGATGTTGTTAACGAAGTGCTGCATTCCATCGTTATGCGAATTATCAGAAGTTATGCAAATGCATGCCTTATCGGAATCAAATGTCTCGCCGATTATGTCCTCAATTTTTTTGACGAGTTTCTTAGAATTTGACGAAATGAAGCAGCGTTTGCCTTCACGAATATCATCAAACAACTCACCAAGGAGCTGATTTTTTGATTGATATATTTTTATTTTTTGATTCGAGGGACAATATTCATTAATAAATATTTGGATATCCCCGCTCAAGCAACCTGCTCGAATATGTCGTCTCTGCATTCCAGTTAGGGTACGAAGTGCCACCCAGTCCAAGTCTGCATCGAGTGCGATGACACTCCTCGCACTTGCGACGATGGCCTCCATGATTTTGAAGACAATCTCTCGGTTCTGTAATGTGTCCGCCAAGAAATGCGACAGGACTTGCTCCACTTCATCAATGATGACGAGGTCGTATTTATAGTCCCGGACCTTCCATAGACTATCAAGGCAAACCCCATAACGCTGCTTGCGTGCATTCCCGTAGGTTTTCACTTCCTTGTTGTCATCAAGATAGCAATTCAATTGCAGTCGATTGCAGAGGTCACGTATCAAGGCTTGCCGATGACCGATGAGCAATACGCTGTAGTCTGAATAAATCACCGGAGGATCATCATCATCGGCTTCCTCATAGTCGCTGAGGGACAAGAACCGAGATTTCGTCAGCACAGGTCTCATCGCATCGAGCAAGGAGGTCGTTTTCCCTGATCCCTTGGGGCTCTTGATGAATGTGATGCCTTCAGGTATCGATGGCAACTCAAAATATTTGTTATTTAAGAATGAAATCGAGACCTTGTTTCCATCCGATGTTTGAAATTCGCTCAGCGTCGATTCAGTAGCGATGTTTTCGTTTCTTGCAATTGCACGGCACGTCTCGACGAAGTCGAGGGGTTGATCCTCATCCTGTGACTTCGCTATTTTTCCATCCATCCAATGAGTCGTCTTGCAGACGACGCAATGAAGATAGGTCGACCCGCGATCGGATATGTCGATAAATGCACTTGAAGATTTGTCGTGGTGAAATGGGCAAAGAATTCGGGTGTGCTCCTTCACTTCACCAACCTGAACTACCGATCCTGATGAGGTAACAACTTCGGTTGTTGGATCTAGTCTGATGCCGGAACGTCTGCTCGAGATGAAATTCCTCCCACTCGAATCTGAACCAGCTTGTTTTCCAAGATCAAGAAGCTGCTCCAGCGTTTCTGTGTCAATCTGGCGATCAAAGATGAGTGGCTCAGATTCGCTGGATCCATAAAAAATTCTTGAGGCATCGACGGTGCTTTGATCTCCACCAAACATCTTAGTCAATGCTCGGTTCAAGACCGTTTGCTCGATTGGATCGATGACATCTCTGGGCAGGATGAAAATCAGGCGAAATTTGTGGTGTGCAGATGTGTGGGAGGAGGTTGTATAAAACAACGACAGATGATTTTTGACGAACGGAAGTTCCATCGCTTCTTCAATCGTCATTCCCTCATCAATATCGACAGAGACGATGTTGGAGCAACGAAAGTTTTTGGAGCTTCGCCTTCCATCTAGCTGCGGGCAGTAGGCCCATCCGTTCTTGATACAAGTCGCAAAATCTTCGACCGGAAGGTCGATGTTCTCCCAGCCTTCGGCGAAATACCTTTCATCGCCATTCAAAGGCCGTTTGTCAACAATCTTCGGATTGACAGCGACTTTGACAATGCGATGGTCAGCTTCCATAGATATCTCCCTCCAGATATACGCTCGAGTCCGCGAGCTTGGTGGTCGTACCGACCGGAGAGAAGGAGGGAAATGAAGTCGGACTCGTCACCTCTAGCCAGCCAGTACTTCCAGAGCTATTTATAAGGGATTCGAATCCGGGCGAGCAAGAAGTTTCCTGATAAGAAGGTGGCGGGTTGTCGGTGAGTAGCGATGCTTCAAGAAAATTCGTAAATCTCTGACAACTGCATTGTTATGAAATTTAAAACATCAATCGTCATTGCCAATCAAACAGCATTGACTTGACTTGGGTATCGTTTCAATATCGATTTAGTTCAAACCCTAGACGGCAGGTTGCTGAGCTCCCGTGCTAGGTTGTTAATTCGTTGGAATCCACGGGTAATTCTTGTTGATGTCGTGCAAGGTGGTAGAGATCAGGCAGATCCTGTCAAGAATTTGCCGTATTTGCTCCTATTGCAAACGACTGCATGTCAGGATAAAAAATGTTTTTTATTGTCAAAGAACTTTCAGGTCCGCCATGGGTTGGTTTATTATTCGATATAATTATAATACTTACCTGCATTTATAATATTGTTGAATTCCATAATAATCGATCAATACCTACAAACCCTGATCATGGGCAATATTTAAACAAAGAAGATTACGATAAATTAATTTATGACACTGGCATTTTTGATAATTTTTCAAAAATGAATGATTCCACCACACACGATAAATTTCAAGAATATGTGAAGATTAATCTTGAAAAATTAATTAATCTTACAGCAAATAAGCTTAAAGAATTAAATCCTCAGTTTTCGGAACTGCTGGAGTCAAAAAAATCTGTGATTCGGGACATTATTTTTGAAGATGGGATCATAGACAGTTTTTGCAACCCACATGATCGCTACAGGACAGGCGATCAATTCAGCAGCGTCCGTCGTGATTGCGAAAAAACCATCGAATCTATAGAAGAAATGTTTTCTGCAATCGTAGAAATTGAGTTAGAACGCAACTAAATTTCGATCGCGAATTTTAAATATAATTCATTACAATATTTTTCAATTTGAATTTTTTGAAAATCACAGTCAAAAACCAATAAATCCAATTCTTTGTATTTTAATTACAATGAATTTCGAATATTGTGGATCTATTTCCCCGCCATCTCCGGATGATTTTCCAGGATAACTGATGCCTTTATCTATAGAAATCAAAAAATCTGGTTTCTGATAGCCCCGCAAAAGAATTATTATTTGGAGGAATCAGCTATTCACCATTATGTCCTTATTGAAACTTGTATCAGGCACAGTGATAGATAAATTCGGTTTTAGAACAAAGAAGATCGATTCTTTAATCTGAAGCTTCATGGCACGTATTTTAAAATAGTAATCTGCTCATGTAATATTCCTCGAATTGAGGCAGAATTCTTCTCAAGCCTTTATTTACTTCGCGTTTTTTGAAAATTATTGATACGAAAATCACTCGAAAAATATTAGTACAAAAAATGTATTTCGAATCGAATACATAGATATTCCAAATCCTGAGTATTTAGTATCAAAAAATGTGATACATTATATAAATGTATTCATACGTGACCTCAAAGGGAGGCATCACCGTGAATTATTCGAGTAAAACCCGTTTAGTTATTATTGCGGTACTGGTTACATCATTTCACGCAGTCTGCATTGCACGCCCAATAAAACCAATACCTGACGAACTCTTGATTCGTGCAAAGCGTGAAATGAATTACAAGGCAGAATTAAAACTTCCGCCAATAATACCTACCTCGTCCTCAGCCTTGAATGACGCTCTTCAAAGTAGATATGGCCTTGTCACCATGGCTTTGTATCACAAAAAGAAAATCTATATTAATGAAGAACTGAAGATGAATGATTTGATCGCCCGCTCAATCATGTATCACGAGTTGGTACACCATGTTCAACACATGAGATATGGCCCAACAACAAATTGCAAACTTTGGATGCGTAAGGAACGAGAAGCCTACAGACTTCAAGAAAAATACTTAATGGAAAAAGGACTCAATCGCTCCGTAGTTTTTAAAAAGATACTTAAATCTATCGAATGCCCATCGAAGACCCAAGTTTAAAATTAATTTAAAATGAAAATCTTTGTATTTCTCTTGTTTTTTATATGCTCTATGCCTGCAATGGCTAAGTGCAATGATAAATGGATTGAAACCAAATCCTCAACAACGTCTAAAGGGAATAAAAATAGACTTTATTTCTCTGAGTGTAATTTAAAGAAAAATGGAGAAAATAGAATAGGGTCAGTTTTAATGAACTTAAAAAACTCCAATCCCAAAGGTCATAAATCTGCAATTTTCGATGTTGAATATGACTGCTCAAATCATCGTGCACGCGCTGTATTCGTAAAGCTGTTTTCCGAGCTAAATGGCAAAGGCAAGCTTATAGAAGAGGGCAGCACGACCGAATATAAACAAAATCAGTGGGCAGACATTTCTGAAAATTCATCGCAGTCAGAAATATATAAAAGTTTTTGTGCAATGGATTTAAAGAAATTCCAGCAAATTAAATCTGATGAATATCAACAATTTTTAGGGCGCCATTCCGTCAACTTGACTGATTGATTTTATTTAGTAAAGAAATTACAAATACAATTACATCAGATTGTTGCAAATTTGAGTTTTATACTCCCTTAGATTTCCATCGAGGTAAGAAGTCTCATTCTAAATTTATCATTTTCTCTTGATTGGCAACTGTTAAATCATGAGATTAAAACCTCGTTGTTTCTTTAGCGCATCAAAAATACACAAGTGAAATTTTCCCAATTCTTAGAAGCATCAATAATTTTTGCTCTTGGGTATATCATTATTAACGATGATGCTTATTTTTATTTCTGGGACTACCTACTTTCCGGAAAAATTTATAGTTGCGATAGCCTCCCAGAAAGCATGGTCAATAAATGCTTGACGAGTCGACGCGAAACTATTGAATCGTCAAAAACTTATAATTTCGTATGGATTTCAATATCTTTGTTTTTCATTTTGGTTTCCATAAATTTGTTTAGCAAGCTCAGGGAAATCGAAAAGTTAAAATCCAACAGGACAAAATTAATTTGCCCTGAATGTAACTATTCTGGAGTAAGTTGGGATGCCAAAACCTGCCCAAACTGTGGAAGCTCGAAAGTCAACCTTACACCTCTAGGCCATTCTTTAATTTTTTTTGCAAATCTATTTTTTATCTATGCGTGCGCTCAAGTCGTATTTGCAAACTATTTTCCATCGAAATCAGCCACTAATCAATCTACAAAGACCAACGGCGCAAACTCATCAGGAAAAATATTAAAGAGTTCAATCATCCGTTCGGACAAAAATTTAGAGAAGATCAAAGCATTCATTATCGAACACTACAAAAATGAAAATTTTCTAGTTGAAAAAATTGATTTGAAATATATCAAGAGCGAAAATGAATACCAAAATATTTCAGGAACAATTGATTTGCTAAAAGAAGTTGGCAGTAAAAATATTTTAATCACGCTTAAATGTGGCGCAATTGTGCGAATCGACAATTCTTTTGAGTGGAATTGCAAATAAAATAGAAATTAAATTCTAATTTACTGATGCAGCCGATAAACTCAATAAGTTTTTAGTTCGTGCTTTTGGTATCTTCTATGAAACGTGCAACTCAACGTCACCGTTTGTCTGCGCTGTTTATTTTCTATTCCCGCACCAAGAACTTCCATACTTTGCAACACTAGAGCATTACCCACGGGAAGCTCTATCTTGGAATTGCTACTATAAAAGTTTTTATACTTCCTTAGGTTTAATTTTTTTATTAATGTTTGCGCAACACTTTCCAGATTTGGGCTTTTAAAAAATAATGTTATTGTCGGATGGGGGCCTGCTGTCGCATGACTTTGATTCGGAACTCTTCTCACGTCAAAACCACTTACATACTCCACTTCCAGCCCAAAAAATAGTAATTTTTTCTTTAATTTTCGGAAGCTTTTATCGGCACCATCGTCTAACCAATAAATATCATTCATTTCACCTTCAATATAGCTTTCTTCGAGTAATTTTCTCCATATTTCAGACTGTTCAAAATCACTATTGCATTCCATTGCCTTTTCTAATGCCTGCAAAGAATTATCAAAGTCAAAATCAATGGTTGCAAATTTAGGATCGGTTGCTTTACAGTACGTAATGATCATATTTTCATCATCAATGTCCGACAAAAATCCTGTAATCAGTGAAATCTCATTTGGAGTTGAATAAGCCAAATTTTTAGGATCATCACTAAAACACAATATTTTTTTTGAATCAAATGAAAATTCCGCCAAATAACCCCAGCGCTTCCGAGAAGATTGTTTATAGTTTAAGTCCTCATCAATACTTACCACCCTCTTCATCTTCGCTATGATTTCAATTGTTTTTCCTTTGTATTTCAAGTCGAATTTGGCAACATTTAATTTATGAGTCTTATATATTTCTTCGACTGTTACATTTGGAATGGCATGCGCAGTTATTGCTAAAAATAAAAATTTAAAAATTAATATTTTTATCCAAGACTTATAGTTCATATTTTGCTTTCCGTTAGAATCAATCTGAATTACGCTGCATTTTATCCCCGATCGGTCAAGCAACATTATTTGTTAGTTGCATATTAACGAATCGGCACTGGCATTGGATACGGTAAAATCGGGCCCCGCGCGGGTGTAGTTCAATGGCAGAACGGCAGCTTCCCAAGCTGCATACGAGGGTTCGATTCCCTTCACCCGCTCCAGCCTCCGGAGCGTCCCGGCCGCCTGTGACATAATCCTGCGCCCGGCGCGCCTTGCGCCGCTTTTCTCCCGCCCGCCATGACCGATTCACCGAAAGACCCGACCGAGCGCAGCATGCTGTATGACCCG
>JACCEA010666155.1_pt1 | contig 18845 bp, 18 predicted proteins | sample 7449851 | NCBI WGS metagenome assembly JACCEA01 (sample SAMN15323453, study PRJNA562643) | freshwater metagenome | isolation source: river surface water | place: USA:Blue River Watershed | collected 2017-08-18
AAAAATTAAGGGAATTGTTGCCACGTCAGCAATTCGACATTGCAATTCAAGCGGCCATCGGTGCGAAAATCATCGCTCGTGAAACCATCAAAGCGTTGCGAAAAGACGTAACGGCCAAATGTTACGGGGGTGATATATCACGTAAACGTAAATTGTTGGAAAAGCAGAAAAAAGGAAAGAAACGGATGCGCCAAATTGGATCCGTAGAAGTCCCACAGAGTGCGTTTTTGGCGGTACTTAAATTGGATTAATCATGATTGTTCTCGACGGGAAAGCCACCTCTGCCCAAATTCGATTGGAAATTGCGGAATCGGTTAAGGCGCTGCACTTGGCTGGAAAAAAAACGCCTCATTTGTGTGCCTTCCTCATTGGAAATAACGGCGCGAGTGAAACCTATGTAGCCGGTAAGGTGAAAGCTTGTGAGGAGGTTGGATTCCGTTCCACCCTTAAACGCTTCCCAGAAACCATTTCTCAACAAGAATTGGTGGAAGAAATCGAAAAAATAAATCAAGATCCTGAAATCGATGGGTTAATCGTACAAATGCCATTGCCCAAACACATCGATGAATTGACGGTAACCTTGGCCATCGACGCAAAAAAGGATGTGGATGGATTTCATCCTACTTCTGTTGGTCGAATGGCCTTAAACCTGCCAACATTTCTCCCCGCAACTCCAGCAGGAGTGATCGAATTATTGAAACGATACCACATTCCAACATCTGGCAAACATTGCGTGGTGATTGGAAGAAGTCATATTGTAGGAAGTCCCATGAGCATCCTCATGGCACGCAATTCCGAGCCGGGAAATTGTACGGTTACCATAACCCACAGTCGAACCACCAATCTCAAAGAGTTGTGCCTTCAGGCCGATATTATCGTTGCTGCATTGGGGAAACCCGAGTTTCTAACAGCCGACATGGTAAAAGATGGAGCCGTTATCATTGATGTGGGTATAACCCGAGTTCCGGCATCGGATACCAAATCAGGTTTTCGGTTGAAAGGTGATGTAAAGTACGATGAAGTAGCTCCGAAATGCTCGGCCATTACTCCAGTTCCTGGAGGAGTGGGACCCATGACCATTACCATGTTGATGTTAAACACCTTAAAAGCCGTAGAACTTTTTGGAAAATAATGAGAATTATAGGACTTTTCCCTTAATGGAGCATTTTTACACGCTCCAAGGTGAGGGATTTAATGCTGGTAAAGCAGCCTATTTTCTTCGAATTGGTGGATGCGATGTAGGATGCGTATGGTGCGATGTGAAAGAGAGTTGGGATGCATCCAAACATCCTCAAATTTCAGTTCAACAAATGACTTCTTGGGTACGCGAGTCTGGTGCAAAAAACGTGGTGATTACCGGTGGTGAACCGGCCATGGTCGATTGTACCCCCATGACCACAGCGCTTCATGCCTTGGGCGTATCGGTGTGGATCGAAACGTCGGGTTGTTACCCCATACAAGGAGATTTTGATTGGATATGCATTTCTCCTAAAAAATTCAAAAAACCGTTGGATTCGGAATTGGCCAAAGCCGATGAATTAAAAATCATCGTTAATCACAAAAGTGATTTGGAATGGGCCCAAAATTTTGTTCCACTTGTTCCTCAAGCGTGCCATTTATTTCTACAACCCGAATGGGAAAAGTCGGAAAAAATGAATCCTTTGATTCGCTCGTTTATCGAGAACAATCCCTCCTGGAGATTGTCTCTTCAAACCCACAAATACCTCAATATTCCCTAGCATGAAAGGCGAAATGATACAGATGTACGACCCCTTAGAAAAGGCCTTAACCATCAATCTTAATCAACACATTTACGGATCGTTCAATGAAATTGGAGCCGGTCAAGAAGTGGTTTCGTTGTTTTTCAAGGCAGGAGGTGCTAGCGGTACCGTTGCTTATAGTCAAAGCGCGTACGATATGAAGATTTCGGACAGCATTTACGGAAAATGCGAGCGATATGTTTGTCGGGACCGCCTACTTCAAATGTTGGATCGCGAATTTCCACATTTGGAAAAAATGTTGGAGCATCGAAAAGAGGAAACCCAGTTTTTTGCTTTTGCCAACACCATGGAAGCCTTGAATTACAAGCGCACGAACCAAGGACAAGGGTGGATGGGTTTGCGATTTCAACATGAAAAAGGAGCAGAACCCAGTGAAGTGGTGGTTCATATCAATTTGCACGACAATAGTCCGCAATTGCAACAAACTGCAACAGGTTTCTTTGGAGTGAATTTAATTTATGCGGCATTTTATCTGAGGGAAAACCAAGGAGATTTCCTACATTCTTTGATGGAAGGATTAGGTCGGGAACGTATGGAAATAGATATGATTTCGTGCCACGGGCCGGCATTTAAACACTTTGATAACCGAATTCTTGCGTTGAAATTGGTGAAGTTTGGATATACGGAAGCCACCATTTTCGATCCGTCGGGAAAGGTTATTCAGCCATCGGAATACTTGTACAAAAAACATAGTTTTGTCCTTCGAGGACGATTCCGTCCGTTGATGAAGATTAACTTGGATATGCTGGATAAAGGATTGGAAGCATTCAAGAAAGAGGAGGATGTTGAGCACAAAAACATATCCGTGCTGTTTGAACTAACTTTAAGGGAACTCGAGAAGCACGGAGAATTGAACGAACAAGATTTTCTTGAGCGCGTCGATATGCTTTCCACCACGGGCAATAAGGTCATTATTTCGAACTTTATGCGCTATTTTACCATCGCTGAGTATTTGGATAAATTCAATCGGGGAAAGAAAATTGGTATGGTGTTGGGTGTAGATCGTTTCGCTTCCATTTTTGAAGAGCATTGGTACGAAGGAATGAAAGGAGGTATTTTAGAAGCTTTCGGACGTGGCTTCGGGGGAAATATCAAAATGTATTTGTACCCCACATCCAATGAAAGCGGAGAAGTGCATACCTTAGAAAATTTTCGTCCGGAATCTTCCGTTCGTGGTTTGTTGAATTTTTTGGTTGATCATGGAAAAGTAAAGGATCTTTACATTGAAGACCACAAACTTTCTCAAATGAGAAGTTGGCAGGTGGAAAAAATGATTCAATTGGGTCTTCCTGGCTGGGAAAATTATGTTCCAGAAGCGGTGGTGCAGATCATCAAGGAACGTAAGCTTTACCAGCAAGAATCCATCTCTCATTAAGCTTGTTTATCATCCAAAAACATTTTTGTTGAACTTTTTGTTACTGAAATAAAACGCATGACTCAACCCATTCAAGGATTTTCGAAATTTAGTAAGGAAGAAAAAATCAATTGGTTAATCGATACTTATTTTCATGGAAATGCTGAAAAGGCGCAGTTTCTTAAAAGCTACTGGCACGATAATTCGGATGTTCAGCAATTGCACGATGAATTCATCGAAAATACCCTAACCAACTATTATTTGCCTTTTGGTATCGCTCCCAACTTCCTCATTAATGGGAAAATGGTAGCCATCCCCATGGCGATCGAAGAAAGTTCGGTGGTTGCCGCCGCTTCTAAAGCCGCTACCTTCTGGCTCTCGCGCGGCGGTTTTTCAGCTAAGGTCATTTCAACCGTTAAAATCGGACACGTTCATTTCATTTGGAATGGAGAAGATTTTCGCAAATTGGAAGCCTTTGTTGACGGGCTTCAGCAACGTTTTTTGGATGCCACCGATCATATTACGGCAAATATGCGGGCTCGAGGAGGTGGTATTCTCAGCATTCGATTGGTCGACAAAACAGAAGATGAGCCTAACTATTTTCAGTTGGAGGCTCGTTTTGACACGGTTGATTCCATGGGTGCTAATTTTATCAACTCTTGCTTGGAAGCCTTTGCTGCCGTACTTAAAGAAGAAGTTCTAAACTTTAACGCCTTTACATCGGCAGAAGAACGCGAATTGGATGTGGTGATGTGCATTCTTTCCAATTTTACACCCGAATGTTTGGTTCGTGCCGAAGTAAAGTGCAAGGTAGAAGATTTGAAAGATGGACAAGTATCGGGCGAAGAATTCGTTCGCAAGTTCCAAAGGGCCATCAATATTGCCAATGCCGAACCTTACCGAGCAGCAACCCATAACAAAGGAATCATGAATGGGATCGACGCCGTAGTCATTGCTACCGGCAACGATTTCCGTGCCGTTGAGGCATGTGCTCATTCCTATGCTGCGAAAACGGGTCGATACAAATCGTTGACCCAATGCACCGTGGAAAATGGCGAATTCTGTTTTTACATCGAAATTCCCATGGCGCTTGGAGTTGTTGGCGGATTAACCAGTTTGCATCCTATGGTTAAATTCTCGTTGGAATTACTGGGTAAACCAAGCGCACCTGAATTGATGATGATCATCGCTTCAAGTGGGTTGGCCCAGAATTTTGCGGCCTTGCGTGCTTTGGTAACAACGGGAATTCAAAAAGGACACATGAAAATGCACCTGTTGAATATCTTAAACCAACTGGGTGCTACTGAAGACGAGCGCGAACAGGTTAAAGCCTATTTTGAAGATAAAGTGGTGGTTCATGCCGAGGTGGTTCAATACTTCTGTACCATGCGTGGAGTAAACCAAGCTGATCTGCATGGTCACTAATTCAGAAATTGTTTTTTCTGCCCATGCTCACGGAAAAATTCTTCTTTCCGGGGAATATGCCATTTTAGATGGCGCTAAGGGTTTAGCCCTTCCATTGAAAAAGGGGCAATCCCTTCAAATAGGAAGATCCAGCTTCCAAGATGCTTACATCCTTTCCTTGGATGTTGAAGGAAATCCATGGTTTGAAGCCCGATTTCACCCTGAAACCCTGGGTGTAGAAATGCCCATTGGAACAAAAGAAATGTTGGATCGGTGGATGATGGTTTTTGAATTTGCTCAACAAAAAGGGGTTGATTTAAAACAAAAGTTAACGGGGATTCAAGCGGTCTTTCAATTGGAGTTTCCTCGTGAATGGGGATGGGGAAGTAGTTCGACTTGGATTGCGCTCCTCGCCAAATGGTTAGAATTGGATGCTTGGGAATTGAATAAGCACGTTTTTGGCGGAAGCGGATACGATGTTTTTGCTTCTTTTGCAACTTCTCCATATTTATTCAAATTGAAAGACGGAGTTCCCCAATTCGAGAATATTCAATGGAATCCATCTTTTTCAAATCAATTGTTTCTGGTGTATTTAGGTCAGAAACAAGACACAAGAGCAGGAATTTCCTTGTATCAAACTCGAAAAACCAACGTAAAATGGGAAGGTTTTGTAGATAAGGCAAACAGTTGTTCCATTCATTTGAGCAAGGCCGAAGATCTTTTTGAATTTGAGTCCTATTTGCAAGAACACGAAAGTATCATTCGGATTTTAATTGGGGAAGAAACGATTCAGAATAGGTTATTTCCCGATTATCGGTTTGGAACTGTAAAAAGTTTGGGAGCATGGGGTGGAGACTTTGTGCTTGCCACGGGTTCTTTTCAACAAGTTCAAGATTACTTTTTCAAAGAAAAGGGTTTGATGGTATTGCCCTTGAAGGCCTTGATGGTCAATGCTTAAGAAACGGCGCTAAAATCGCGTTTTCCTTTATTTCTCTTTTTCAATTCCTCTACCACAAAGGCGTAGTCATTATTCGGCTGCACTGTGTTCGCCTCAATCAATGTCGTTGCAGCCAATCTCGATTGCGTCATGATTTCCCCATCGGTGGCCAGATTGGCGAATTTGAGATCTAAAATTCCACTCTGACGGACGCCACTCATTTCACCCGGCCCTCGTAATTGAAGATCAACCTCAGCAATTTTAAATCCATCGGTGGTATCTACCATGGTTTTGATCCGAGTTCTTCCATCGGTGCTGAGTTTGTCTCCGGTCATCAAAATGCAGAAACTCTGTTCAGCACCACGGCCCACTCGACCGCGCAATTGATGCAACTGCGAAAGGCCGAATCGCTCGGCATTTTCAATCACCATCACCGAAGCATTCGGAACGTTTACTCCCACCTCAATTACCGTGGTTGCCACCATGATGTGGCAATTCCCTTTAACGAACTGATCCATTTCAAAAGCTTTATCGGCCGGTTTCATTTTTCCATGTACGATGGCTACCTGGTATTTCGGTCTTGGAAATGACCTTAGCATGGCCTCATATCCATCCATCAGGAATTTTAAATCCATATTCTCCGACTCTTCAATCATGGGGTAAACCACATAAACTTGTCTTCCAAGATGGATTTGTTCCCGCATAAACTCCAATACCCGAATTCGTTGTTTGTCGGTAAAATGGATGGTTTGAATGGGTTTTCTACCAACCGGCAATTCATCAATGATGGAAATGTCGAGATCGCCGTAAAGTGTCATGGCCAGGGTTCTCGGAATCGGCGTGGCGGTCATCACTAAAATATGCGGTGGAATGGGTGCTTTTTTCCAAAGTTTGCTTCGTTGTTCCACCCCAAAACGGTGTTGTTCATCAATGACAGCAAGTCCGAGACTCTTAAACCTAACCGGATCTTCAATCAAGGCGTGAGTTCCCACTAGAATATGGATTTCACCATTTAAAATTCCTTCATGGATTCGGTTTCGTTCCGACTTTTTGGTGGATCCGGTGAGTAAAGCGATTCCAATGGGAAAGTTTTGAAGAAGTTCGCTAAGGCCCCTGTAGTGCTGGGTAGCTAGAATTTCGGTCGGGGCCATCATGCAAGATTGGAATCCATTATCGGCCGCAATCAACATCGATAGAAGTGCCACGATGGTTTTTCCTGATCCTACATCACCTTGAACCAATCGATTCATTTGCTTTCCCGTTTTCATGTCGTTCCGAATTTCCTTTACTACTCTTTTCTGAGCGTTGGTTAATTCAAATGGAAGGTGTTGTTGGTAGAAAGAGTTGAATAGGGTTCCTACCGAATCGAAGATGTTTCCTGCAAAGTTTTTCTTTCTCAATTGGTTGTTGAGTAACAGTTCCAATTGAACATAGAATAACTCCTCGAATTTCAGTCGGTTTTTAGCTTGAAAAAAAGCTTCTCGGCCTGTAGGAAAATGCAATTCCTGGTAACTTTTGGATCGTGAGAGCAGAGAAAATTCTTGAAGTAGGACCGAGGGTAAATTTTCGGGAATGGAAATACCAACAGAAAAAATTTCGGTTGATATTTTCGCCAATGATTTGGAATCCAGTTTTTTAGCTCGCATTTTTTCGGTGACTGAATAAACAGGCTGAATACCAGAAACCTTGTTTTGTTGAAAGGATTCCCACGTTTCCATCTCGGGATGGCTCATATTTAATTCCTGCCGGAACAAACTGGGTTTACCGTAGGCTACGTAAATCTCGCCAAGTTTAAGGGAAGTAGAGAGCCAACGTACACCTTGGAACCAAACCAATTCGAGTATGCCAGTATCGTCTTGAATTTTTCCTGTCAGTCGAGCACGAGGTCCTTGTCCGATTTTCTCCAGCCGAATTAGTTTTCCCGCGACTTGAATGTAATTGTCATCGGATTGAATCTCGTTGATTTTGTTGATTTTAGATCGGTCAACGTAGCGAAAAGGAATGTGATGAATAAAATCCCCAATGGTGTGAATGCTCAATTCTTGACCAAGAAGTTCGGCCTTTTGTGGGCCAACTCCTTTTACATACATCAACGATTGGTCCAGGGAATAGGGCATAAGCGATTACAAAATAAATAGGATTTTCAAGGAGTTGGTCGGTTTTGTTTTCTTTTCCGGAGATTGGGGAGCCAAAAGTGGATGAAATGTTTTATTTTTGCACCCCCAACGGTCTGGTAGCTCAGTTGGATAGAGCAACTGCCTTCTAAGCAGTCGGTCGTGAGTTCGAATCTCGCCCAGATCACGGAAAGGCCTGCGAAAGCAGGTCTTTTTTTTGCCTAGACTATCATCCATTAACTTTGTTGAATATTTTTGTAGATGCATATTACCCTAGAAAATCGTTCCGGTGGTTCTTGCGAGTGTTGCTCTCTTGCTCCTGCCCAATTTGCTTTTACGGTTTCTCCTAAAAAAGAGGATCCTCAACATCAAGTTGCACTATGCGACAATTGTTTTACTGACGTTGAAAAATTGGAGAAAATGGATCATTGGCGTTGCGTTGAAGGTAGTATTTGGAATCCAGAGCCAGCGGTTCAAGCCCTGAGTTATCGCATTGCAAATCAATTGAAAGAAAAGGAGAGCTGGGCTCAAAATTTATTGGATTCAGTTGAAATTGATGAAGATGTTATTTCTTGGGCCACTTCGAATCAATCGAAACAATTAATCCATTTGGATGCATTTGGAAATACCTTAGAAAATGGAGATACAGTGGTTTTAACCCAGGCCTTAGATGTGAAGGGAACTAGTTTTTCTGCTCCTAAAGGAACCGTCGTAAAGAAAATAAGATTGGTGCACGATAATCCAGAACATATCGAAGGGAAGATCAATGAGCAAACCATTGTCATTTTAACCAAGTTTGTCAAGAAGAATTAATTTCAAAAAAGTGGTTGCGAAAAGGTTGAATTTTTTGCATCTTTGCAATCATTCTTAGAAACACAGTTTTTTAGAATATGAAATTAGCTCAGCTGGCTAGAGCGTCCCGAAGGAATTCGGGAAGGTCACTAGTTCGAGTTGAGTAAAATAAATGGGGGATTAGCTCAGCTGGCTAGAGCGTTTGCATGGCATGCAAGAGGTCATCGGTTCGACTCCGATATTCTCCACTTCGGAAGCGCCTTTGAGCGCTTTTTTTTGATTATCAGTTGGCTAGATCGTCCCGAAGGCATTCGGGAAGGTCATCGGTTCGACTCCGATATTCTCCACTTCGGAAGCGCCTTTGGGCGCTTTTTTTTGATTAATAGTTGGCTAGATCGTCCCGAAGGCATTCGGGAAGGTCATCGGTTCGACTCCGATATTCTCCACTTCGGAAGCGCCTTTGAGCGCTTTTTTTTGATTAATAGTTGGCCCTTTTTTTAAGAGAATACCCGTTTATAAACGTTTTTAAACGGGTAATTTGACAAAATAAAATAGTTTTGCATTAAATCAGTTAGTCACCCATAATTCTTCGGATAATTCCTTATTTAAACCTCAATCACGGTGAAGTGAAGAAACTGGCAATTCTGGTTCCCTATATTAAATGGAATATAGGCAAAACGGTAGATATGGAGTATGCAGTTTATATTTTGTATTCAAATCAAGTTGACCAATTTTATGTAGGTTCCAGCAGTAATTTAGAAGATCGACTTTTCCGACACAAAAATCATGGAAGTAAATCAACCAAAAAGGCAACTGATTGGGAATTAGTTTATCACGAAAAATTTAATGACCGAACATTGGCAGTGCGAAGGGAGTTAGAAATCAAGAAAAAGAAAAGCAGAAAATACATCGAGTTTTTAATTCAAAGTGAAAAGGGGTGATCAATACAAGGTTGAATTGGAAATTTCAACCTTGGTAAATAGCAATTTGCTAACGATCCCCCTTGGAATGTAGTTAAAATGATCGTTTTTGATGATTTGACCTTATCCGTTTGAATTTAAATGCGAAAGATAAATTTTCTGACAGATTGCATCCATGGCCTTGAACAAAGTCATATTGATTTCTTGCTCTCTAGAAAGAAGAGTTAATGCCGATACCGCATGGAATAAAACTGCATGATTATTTTTCCCAATTCGTTCAACGGCTTCAATCTTGAAACTTCCTTTGGGAGATTGAGAAACAATGATTTCTTCGGTTTGAGGGTCAATTGCAAATAAATAGTTCATGAAAAGTGTTTATTGATGATGATGACAACGTCCGGAAGGGTGGGTGGTCATATTTCGGCAACGGGCTCCTTTTTGGGTGGTTCCCGTACATTGGGAGGAGCTGTTTCCTGACGTGTGTTGGCCCGACGATGAGGAAGGATTAATGTGACTCGTTTGGCCATCGCAACAGTTAATTCCAACTTTCCGTTGGTGAATTTTACAGTAACAACTATTCGATTTGCTTCGATTGCAACGCATACATAGTAATTGTACATTGCTAGCATCATTGCTTCCACCGCAGGAAAACGGCATGATGTGATCAAACTCCAATTGGTCGGAACTTCCACAACATTGACAGATACCGCCATCCCTGGAAAAAACGATGCTTTTGGTGGTGGAAGAGATGGTTCGGCTTTGTGCAAATCCTGTCCAGCCTAAGCAAATTAAAAAGAGGGTAAAAAATATTTTCATGGGATACATTGAATCAAAAATACGGAAATCAATTCTCAAATGTTTTCGATTTCGAACGATTCAGACCATTTATTTGAAAATTTCTGAAGGAAAAGTGCTTTTAAAAATCTCAATTCTCTAAGATTTCCCCTTCATTTAACTTAAAAAACTACTTTGATCCAACGAAAAAATTATTCAAGAAAGAAGACAATGGTGCTAACTACCCGGGCTTTTTGTAGGTAGGGCTCGGTTGGTGCAGAATTGTCAACACCTCCATCTTCGGAATATTGAAATCTTCCAACGATCGTAATTTGACCTTGAGATGCGGTTTTTATTTTACCCAATTTCGCTTTTGAATCGTTGGCAAATTGTTCGCCGGCCACCCGCGCATTTTTCGTGCTTTCTGCAATCAATTTAGGTTTTACCGAGTTTAATTCAGGGAAGGAATAATTGGTAGTTATGGTCGATGTTAAACCTTTGCTGATTAAATCTAACTTGATTTGCGCCGCTTTGTTTTCTGTTGTTTTGACTTGATTTGTTTCAATGACCAACGTTTGATTGGTTCGGTATCGATCTATTTTTGTTTTTACCGGTTTCCCATTTTGCCATTCGTTGATGTAATAAGTCTCTTTGTCTTCAATGTCAATGCTATTGGCCTGAATTTCGTTTTTTGAGAATCCAATGCTTGATAAATAGGATAAAATTGCGTTCTTTTTTTCTGCAGTTCGTTGATTCAATTCTTTTAAATCATCCCCTGAAAAGGAATATGAAATGAAAATGGTTGAAGAATTCGCATTGATGTTTAACTCGGCCAATCCTTTAACGGTAACAATGCGGTCCTTATCACTGAAGGTTTTTAATCCCTTGAAGATAAAATATCCAAGCGTTGCCATGCCCACTAATAGGGATATGCCTAAAATGTAGGATTTGTTTGATGTTTGATTTTCCATCAGTTTTTTTGGGTTTTTGTTATTGATTGAGGTGGAGATTTGAACGATGCAATATCCTCATTTATTGATACTTTTCATTTTTATTCAATCATTTTTTTCTTTTTTAACGTTCATTTAAAATCAATCCTACAAAATGTAAGTCTTGAATATTTTGACAAGATGAATGAGGGAAACTGTAAAGACCAGGTTAGGTTGGATGTTAGGTTTGGTTGTTGCTTATTTTCCCCGATTGATTTTGAATTCAAGACATTGGTTTGATCATTTTTTGTTGCGGGAATGAACCTGAAGCTCAAAGTTTTTTCAAGCAGAAATCAACCAATTCCCCTAAAAAATCAGTCAAAAAAGCTGAAGCATTCCTTACCCATTCTTAACTTTGAACAAACAACCCAACATGAAGAAAATCCTGTTCTCCCTAACCGCATTGGCCGCCCTCGCTAGCTGCCAGTCCAACCAAAATGCGGCCAACGAAAAAGTCGAAAAATTCTCCTCCGAATACATCGATTCCTCTGCCAACATCGAAAACGATTTCTACCACTACGCCGTAGGAAAGTGGCTGAAAAACAATCCGATTCCCAACGATCAATCCTCCTGGGGTTCGTTTGAGGTGTTGATGGAAGATAACAATGCCCGTATAGAATCCATCCTTGAAGAACTCAGCAAGAAAAGCAACCACCCCGCCGGATCCGCTGAACAAATGGTGAACGATTTTTATCGCGCAGCTCTCGACTCAGCAATGCGTACCAAAAACGGACTCAATGCTCTTCAGCCTACCCTTCAATCTTACCAGAAAGCCAATTCCTTTACCGAATTGCTGCAAGCTTGGGTTGAAGCTGAAAAAACCGGACTCACTTCCCCAGCACCATACAGCATGTACGTGAATGCCGACGATCATCAGGCAACTCAAAACATGCTTTATGTTTTTCAAGGAGGACTTTCGCTTCCTGAAAAAGATTACTACCTCAATCCGGCTCCCGAGATGAAAGCTATTCGCGAGAAATACGTGGATCACATCAACCAAATGTTGAAGTTTGCGGGAAGTATTGTTCCAGCAAAGGCCTCCGGTAAGGAAATCCTTGAGCTTGAAACCCGCATGGCCAGCATCTCCATGAGCATGAACGATATGCGGGACCCCGATGCCCTTTACAATAAAATGGCCATGGCCGATTATTTTCAATTGGCTCCTTCTTTCCAACTGGCTCAACACGCTGCCGCGTTTGGAATTAAAACCGATTCCTTGGTAGTCAACCAACCTTCTTTCTTGAAAGGGTTGGAAGCATTATCTAAAATTTCTTTAGACACCTGGAAAGCGTATTCCATGTGGCAACAAATTCACAACAACGTAGCTTACTTGTCGCCAGAAATGGAGAAAGTGAATTTCGACTTCTGGGGTAAAACCATGAACGGCCAGCCCAGTATGCGCCCCGCTAAAAAACGAGCTATCCGTGCCATTAACGCCAATTTGGGAGAACCCATGGGCAAATTATTCGTGGCCAAATACTTCCCCGAAGAATCGAAAAAATACATCCAAACCATGGTGGAAGACCTTCGCTCGGCTTACAAAACTCACATCCAACAATTGGATTGGATGAGCCCTACCACCAAAACCAAAGCCCTCGAAAAATTGGCGAAGTTCACCTACAAAATCGGGTATCCCGATGAATGGAAGGACCTTAGCAGCATTAAAATCAATCCGAACGATTATTTGCTCTCTGTAGCTTCGGTTCGCCAATTCGAAATCAAAGATATGTTATCGAAAATTGGTCAACCCGTCGATAAAAAAGAATGGGGAATGAATGCTCACGAAGTGAATGCCTACTACAATCCGAACGGAAACGAAGTGGTGTTCCCCGCCGGTATTTTGCAGCCTCCCTTCTTCCACATTACCTACGACGATGCCTTGAATTACGGTGGAATTGGAGCGGTAATCGGACACGAATTTACCCACGGTTTCGACGATCAGGGAGCAAAATTCGATGGAGATGGAAACCGCAACGACTGGTGGACTCCCGAAGATTTCAAGAAGTTTACCGAAAAAGGAAAAGCCTTGGCAAATCAGTATTCTTCGTATGAACCCATTCCTGGATTGCACATCAATGGAGCAATGACGTTGGGTGAAAACATTGCTGATTTAGGCGGTTTGTCCATCGCTTTTTCTGCATTGAAATCGCACCTCAAAGGAGGAGATCATGATTTGGTAGATGGCATGACCCACGAACAGCGTTTCTTCTTCAGCTTTGCAAACGTATGGAAAGGAAACGAGCGGGAAGAAAGCCTTCGTAACCAGATTTTATCCGATTACCATTCTCCCGGTCCCTACCGCGTGAAAGGAACGTTGAAGAACATGTCTCCCTTTTACGAGTCGTTCAAGTTGAAACAACCTGCCGATCTATTGAAGATTTGGTAAATGAAAAACCCCGCCAATCGGCGGGGTTTTTTTTATGCTTCTTCTTTGGCTGTCAGCCAAAACTGATTAAATCCTTCTCCGAAGACCAAGGCAATTTTCTGCTGTTGCACCAAATCGAGGATGGCTAGAAAATTGAAAATGGCTTCCATCTTTTCTTTGGATTGCTTTAAAACCGATAGGAAATCAATCTTCTTTTTCTTTTTTAACTGACTTAGAAGTTGTTCCTTTTTTTCGTCGATGGAGTAGGGGTAAAGGGTGATGGTGTGTTTGGGTTTATTCACTTCTTGGAAATACTTATCCATCACGCCACGAAAAGCTTTGAGCAGTTTATACAAATCAATCTGACTCAATTCTTCTTGTACTTTATTGCCTTCCTTGAACGATTTCCATTCCTGTTCCACATTTCCTCGGGGATGCATAAGGATTTGCTGGGCTTCCAATTCACCCAATTGCAAACTGGCTTCTTTGAATTTTTTGTACGCGATGAGTCGATCTACCAAATCTTTTCTGGGATCGATTTCTGCGCCTGTTTCATCGAGGTCGGCACGCGGTAGTAGCATTTTAGCCTTGATGCGCATGAGCGTGCTAGCGACCAAAATGAATTCACTGGCTACTTCTAGATTGAGTTCTTCCAAGGTTTTAAGGAACTCCAGAAATTCGTTGGTGATGTGAGAAATGGGAATGTCGTAAATATCCAATTCGTCCCTTTCAATGAAGAAGAGCAAAAGGTCGAACGGACCCTCGAATTGGGGAAGTTTAATTTCGTAGCTCACGCGGGCAACATTCCGTTTTTCAACAGGGTTTCGGCAATTTGGATGGCATTGGTAGCTGCTCCTTTGCGAAGGTTATCGCTCACAATCCAAAGGTTGAAACTGTTTGGGAAAGATCGATCGATGCGCACTCGGCCCACAAATACTTCATCGCGTTCGTGCGCATTCAAAGGCATCGGATAAATTTGGTTGGAGGGATCGTCCATAACCACGATACCCGGCATTTCCGACATCCAAGTGCGTAAATCGGCCACCGTGCAGGGATGTTCCAGGCTGATGTTGACCGACTCGGAGTGGCCGCCCATTACAGGAATGCGAACGGTTGTGGCCGTTACTTGGATTTGGGTGCTTCCCATGATTTTCTGCGTTTCTCGCATCATTTTCAGTTCTTCCTTGGTATAATCGTCGTCGGAAAAAACATCAATTTGAGGAATAGCATTTTTGAAGATGGGATGGGCGTAGGCCATGGGCCCTTCGATACCCTTGATTTCATTTTCGAGTTGATCGACCGCGGCTTTCCCCGTTCCCGTTACCGATTGGTAGGTGGAAACGACAATGCGGTGGATGGGATTTTTTTGGTGGATGGGATGCAGGGCCAAAACCATTTGGATGGTGCTGCAATTGGGATTGGCGATGATTTTATGTTGTGCTGTTAGCGTGTTTCCATTGACCTCGGGCACGATGAGCGGGATTTCAGAATCCATGCGCCAAGCCGAGGAGTTGTCGATGACGGTGCATCCCGCAGCGGCGAATTTCGGCGCCCAAGCTTTGGAGGTGGTTCCTCCCGCCGAAAACAAGGCTATGTGGGGAGCGAGGGAAACGGCTTGTTCGAGGGTGACCACGGTGTACGGTTTTCCTCGAAATACGATGGTTTTCCCCGCCGATTTTTCCGACGCCACCGGAATCAATTCGGTAACGGGAAATTGTCGTTCTTCCAGAATTTGCAACATTTTGCTGCCCACCAATCCGGTGGCTCCAACTACAGCTACTTTCATGCTTTAAAGGTAAGAATTTGTTCGAAATGCTAGGAATAGATTTATGGATGAAGAAAAGTTTTTCATGCTCATTCTTTGAATTAAACCTTCAACCGCTTACCTTGTCTGCTTCACGATGAAACTCCTTTGGGCCTTCTGTTTGTCTTTTTTTGTACTCCTAGCCAAGGCCCAAACCGAAGTGCACGTTTATTTGCTTGAAGCCTGTCCGATGGCTCAATTTTACGGACCAACATTCCGAAAGCTTCAACATGATTTTCCTAGCGTTCGTTGGACCTTTGTTTTTCCCAACTCCAACGACTCCCTTGCCGCTGCTCAATACCTTTCTAAACATCAACTTTCCCACGCAGCTATCCTTCTTGAACCCGCCGCTTTGGAGGTTTGGAATGCTGATCAACCTTTTGCCGTTTCGCCTTCGGTGGTGGTTTGGAGAAATCAAGAGATTGTTTACCGAGGCGCCATCGACGATGCGTTTGTTTCTCCCGGAAAGCGGCGCATCATCTTTCAAAACCATTACCTTCAAACCGTCCTCGAAAAATCGTCAACAAAACCTGTTACCGAATTAAAACCCGTGGGTTGTCTTTTATCTTTACCTAAATCCTAAAACAATGAAAAACCTCCTTCTTCTTGTTTTTTCTTTTGCGATGATCGGCCTGCAGGCGCAGCCCGTCACCTTCGCCACCGATGTGGCTCCCCTCGTTTACAGCAATTGTACTCCCTGCCACCGAGCCGGGGAGGTTGGGCCGATGCCCTTCACCAATTACCAACAGGTGGCTCAATTCGGCAGCATGATCGCTTACGTTACCCAACAACGGAGCATGCCACCGTGGAAACCCGATCGCAATTACTCCCATTTTATCGGTGAGCGTGGACTTAGTGCCGCCGATATTCAAAAATTGCAGGATTGGGTGGCCCAAGGAAAGCCCCGTGGCGATTCAACCCTTGAACCCCCAGCGCCAACGTTCCCTACGGGTTCTCAATTGGGAACGCCTAACCTGGTATTATCGATGTCGCAAACCTACACCATCCAAGGAAACAATACCGACGAATACCGCAATTTCGTGATCCCTAGTGGACTTTTGCAAGACCGTCAAATTGCGGCCATTGAATTCCGTCCCGGAAACGGAAAAGTTGTTCACCACGCCTTGATTGGCTTCGATACCACGGGCACTGCTCGCCGGAAAGACCAGCAATATGCCGGTTATGGCTACCCCGGCTTTGGCTTCAATGCCGATGTTCAAGGCGAATTCACCGGCTATACCCCGGGCTCCCAAGTTCTTCGTTACCCTTCGGGAATTGCGAAACGTTTGCCCGCCAATGCCGATATCGTGGTGCAAATCCACTACGCTCCTTCCCCCGTTTCCGACACCGATCGATCTTCCTTGAACATCTTTTTTGCCCAAGGAACGGTCACTCGACAAGCCATTACTTATGCGGCAAATCCGTACGATTTCCCCAATGGTGCCAATAGTTTCGTGATTCAGCCCAACACCACACCTACGTTCCGAGCCATCCGTCGCGTGCCCTACGACATTTCACTCATGTCGGTCTATCCGCACGCGCATCTGTTAGGAAAATCTTGGAAAACGTATGCTGTAACGCCTCGGAACGACACCATTCCGCTCATCAAAATAGATGATTGGGATTTCAATTGGCAAGGCTCGTACACCTTTCCAAAATTTGTAAAAATTCCAGCATTGTCCAATATCATCGTTGAAGCTACTTACGACAATACCACCAATAACCCCTTGAATCCCAGCAATCCACCTCGATTGGTAACTTGGGGAGAAAGTACTACCGATGAAATGTTTTTGAATTACCTCACGTATGTTCCTTATGTCACTGGCGATGAAAATCGGGCGCTGGGATCGAAGGATTTAGGAGTAAATTCGATGACTCTTCCCCTGAAATTTTATCCAAACCCGGTCAAAGGCCGAGGTAACATTGAGTTTTATCTGGAAAGCTCTTGTGTGGTGCAATTTCAATTGGTGGATGTTCAAGGGAAAGTGGTAAAAACGTATCCAAAAGAAGTATTTTCGGCGGGATTGCAGGTGAAAAGCTTGGATTTTTCGGGAATGGCCAAAGGAATGTATTTGCTTAACATGGAAACGGCTGAAGGAAAAGGAATTCAAAAGATTTATGTCGAATAAACCGCTTTTGGTCGTGCTTTCTGGTGCAGGAATTAGCGCGGAAAGCGGCATTAAAACTTTCCGCGACGCCAACGGATTGTGGGATAATCATCGCATTGAAGACGTGGCCTCTCCCCATGGATTTTTGAATAATACGGCTTTGGTGCACGATTTTTACAATCAACGTCGAGCCCAAGCCCTAAAATGCGAACCCAATGCCGGTCATTTGGGCTTGGTGGATTTAGAAAAAGAATTTGATGTGGTCGTCGTCACCCAAAATGTGGACGGACTCCATGAAAAAGCGGGCAGTAAAACGGTGATTCATTTGCACGGCGAGCTTTCCAAAGCGAGTTGCATGGATGAATACTGCGGATATGTGGAAGAAATTGGGGATGCTCCGATGTTTGAAGATGAGTTGTGTCCCCATGGTCACATGAAAAGGCCGTTTATCGTTTGGTTTGGGGAAGATGTTCCTAAATTACAGGGAGCAGCTGATTGGGTTCGGAAAGCCGAATATGTGGTTATCATCGGCACCTCATTGCAGGTTTATCCTGCGGCAGGGTTGTTGTACGAGGCACGTCCAGATGCCGTGGTGTATTACATCGATCCGAATCCGGCCCCAACGCCTTCGCACATCACCATCATTCCCGAAGGAGCCGGAAAAGGGGTCGCAATTTTGAAGGAATTCTTGGGTGTTGAAGAATAGATCAAAATGATTTCGATTGAAACTCCACGACTCATTTTACGTCCACTGTTACTATCCGATTTGGATGGAATGTGGGAGTTGGATAGCAATCCCAACGTTCACCGTTATTTAGGAAATAATCCTGTTAATGATCGAGAATTTCTCATTAACATCATTTACCATGTTCAAAAACAAGTAGAGGAAAATGGTTTTGGACGTTTCGCTGTAGAGTTGAAGGAAACGGGAGAATTCGTAGGTTGGGCCGGCCTAAAGCTGGTGAAAGAACCCTTGAATGGAAAATCGGAATATGTGGATGTGGGATATCGACTTTTAGAAAGATTTTGGAATCGTGGAATTGGATTTGAATCGGCTTGGCATTCTTTAGAATATGGCTTTAAAGATTTAAATCTGAAAAAAATCTACGCTTCTGCCCATTTAGAAAATCTAGTGTCCAATCGAATTCTCCAAAAATGTGGAATGACCATGATTTATGAATACGAGGAAGATGGAGAAAAATTAAAAGAATATCGGATTACTGCAATAGAATGGTAAAGGGAATTAGTGGATCACCACCACCATTTCCCCTTTAAGCTCTTTTCCTTTGATTCGTTCGCAAACCTCCACAACCTTTCCGCGAATGGTTTCTTCAAATTTTTTCGATATCTCTCGGGAAATGGAAATTTCTTTTTCACCACCGCCCAACGCAATCAATTCTTCCACCAGCTTGTGGATGCGGTGGGGCGATTCGTACAAGGCCACCGTTTTCGTTTCTTCCAAAAGTTTCTTGATGGCCGTTTGCCTTCCTTTCTTCTGAGGTA
>JACCEA010045096.1_pt1 | contig 18830 bp, 16 predicted proteins | sample 7449851 | NCBI WGS metagenome assembly JACCEA01 (sample SAMN15323453, study PRJNA562643) | freshwater metagenome | isolation source: river surface water | place: USA:Blue River Watershed | collected 2017-08-18
ATACACTTAAAGAAAAGATCGAACGCCTAAAGGCACATCACTCAAACCTCTACATCACTGACCGCGTCCCTGAAAACCTCAATGATTTCAACTTCGTTTTCATTGACAGTGTTTCTAAGGCCGGGATGGATGTCAATGCCATTGATCAACTCCGTAAAATGCACCCTGACACCTCATTCATTTTTATTTATCACACCACCAAAGAAGGCAACTTCAAAGGGGTAAACGAACACGCACATGAAGTAGATGTCATTGTTCAGGTTGACAAGGGGAAAGCAACCTCGACTGGGAGGTTTAATGCAGGGGGTAGTATGGAGATTTAACTTATAAATGTAAGTGTCCCATTTTCAATGTTCGAAACAACTGGGCACATAATCAAACTTTTAATAATTCATATTTTGTCGACAAATGGGGCCTATTCCAATTTTGATACTCGTTTTATCAGTTAATTTTCTTCCGCAAAGTGAGCATTCACCAGTTTCTACACCATAATAGGCAATTGCTTCCTTCATGTTGCTATTCCAATTCAGTATTAATTGTAATGTTGGAATTATTGGGGATGAAAATTCAGAATGTTTTAAGAAATGCCCATTTGAACCTATATGACCTACCAAGTGTGATTTCCCTTGTTGGTCCTTCGTGCTAATTTTTAAAATGTTTTTAAAACGATCATTACTTATAACTAGAGGTTCTAGAATAAAAACTGCGCCTTTATTTCTTAAACGTATAACTGGATTTTGAATTGTTTTTGATAATTTATTGATGACGTTAAATATGTTATGGACCTTTCCGATGTAGTGCGGCAGCGGGCTCATATTTAAAATATTTGAAATTAAATCAGGCCCATATTTTTCTAATAAGTTCTCTATCGATTGAATTAGAAAGATCCATTGGCTATTATTAAGATTTTCCTTTTTTTGAAGTTTAACCACTAGGTCGGTGATCTTCTTTTCTCCAACGCCATTCGCAATATGGATAATTTGATTTTTAGTGAAACAAGAATCTGTAAAGCTGTCATTGAAAAATATTCGATGCTTTTTATTTTTTAATTTCCCAAAAGTGAAAATAAAATCATCTGAAGAGAGTAATTCAGATAAAGTCGGCGGTTGAAAAACTTCACTAAGAACTTTAGTAGATAAATTCTGATTTTCTGCTAATATAATTTTAGAATGAATGGGGACTTCTCTAATCGGATTTGCTTTTACATATTTATCTATTTCAATTTTTAAAATTGGTGTAATAATACTATTGTCGGTAATATTGAATTGTCTTTTGATAGAAATATTTCGGTCTGAATTTTCCGTTATTCCGTTTATTGCCCGGTAATTAAAATATAAATATTTACAGTTGTGACTAGAATCAACCTTTTTATTAATGCTCTTTCCACATTTTTCACATCTAGTGAAATTTTGTTTTAATAATTTTTTACTCATCGATAATAAAATATAATATATTGTGGAAATGAGTTTTGTCTACATCTGTTAATGCCTGATTAAGTGGCTTAAGTCTTATCCCATAAAATCTCTTCGATTTTTTTCTGGGTCATATTGAATATTGAAGTCCTTGCCATTCCATATTGCTTCGCAACTTGGAAGACGATAAGTGTCACCTTGATTCCATCTTGCTCCAATATAGTCTTCAATCAAATCTTCAAGAAAAACTCTCTCGCCAATTTGAATGTCACTTGGAATTAGATAAGCAGCATAAGGATTGACAAATGGATTAGGATAATAATGTATCCAACTCGTTACTTCCTTCCAAGGCGACTCTTCTTCCTCGCTATCATCATGGAGATTCATCCAATCATTAAGGCTTTTTATTCTATTTGAATCGTCTCTTGGTTTTGTATTGTTAAACCACTTGGTAGTCCTAAATGATCGATAATCCCCTTTAGTATCAATTTCTCCAGTTATTGAATTTTGCAGTACACAAACCTTTGAAAAAATATCTTTTGAAGGTCTTACTACTTTTATTAAAGGCCAAAAGCCTTTTCTCGCACTCTCATTAATGCTTTCTTTATCTCTTGCCGTTTTGATAACGCGAAGATTATTAATATTTTGTGTCATTATCCTAATGATCAGTGGTTATTAAAATATTGGGTTGATCTAAATTGACTTTAATACATGTTACAGGGTTCTTTTCGAGAAAAGCAATAATTTCATGTTCTTCAAATTGAGAAGTGTCAAGTACCGACGTCTTACAAGATTGACATTTTCTGTATTTAATATGAGTAGATTCAAGCTCATCCCAGGTAAAGTTAAATGGACATTCTAGTTTTTTTAGTAGAACACCATCGCTGGTAAATAATTTTCGCTTTATTGGGTCAAATAGCATCGTTAATTCCAATTTGATTCTGTTTCAGAAATTACGCAATCTAGACAATCGAATAAATCTTTACTAGGGTCGTTAAGCGTTTTTACTAAAACAATGCCAATTTCTTGGTAGAAATCATGCTTATTTAAATAATTCAATTCATCTACGTAAATGCCTTTGAGTTGATCCACAAGCCAACTAACTGAACCTGCAAATTCTGTAATAATTACAGTGTCTCCTTCTTCGTAATTTCGGCCGGGATTGTCAGTGATTATCAAATTGGCTCCTGCGAAGTGGGGGTGATTTTTTGGGAAGTGCCCCGATTTTATTTGATTTTTTAATAATTCAATAAATACAGATTGTATCATAGTGATAAAATGTTTTAGGACGTTGAATTAGACGAGGGAATATACCATCGCTTTTTTAGTTTTAACACAAGCTGATATTTTTAGCGAGGATTTATTTGTCATGAAGCTCAAAATATGATGTAAAAACTGTGGTTACTGATAATTCTAATACTAGAATATGTATTGAAATTGTTCAAATACAGGTTATTCCGAAATCAGTAATAACAACCTCCGGTTTACCTTCTTCAATTCGAACATTTGCAAAGTCGAGTGCATCGCTGTAGCCAGTGTAAATGCCAATTTTACGTTTAACATCAACTGGAAGTTTATCAATGATTTTAGCTGCACGTTCCCTCATGTCTTCTTGGATTTTTGTGTAAAGTTCAATTTGACGAGAATAACCACCATACTCTGTTTCATCGGCCATCAGGATTTTTGAAAACTGATCATGTAACTTGTCAATTTCCTCAATTTCCTTTTTATAGGCTAACAAGCTGAATCCAAATAATTGACCTAAATCATCTTCGTAGTTTTTTAAATTGCTCAGATGATTTTCGGGACAATCGGTTGCATTTTTTGATTTGACGATAAGGAAATAATTACCGGGTAATACGTTGTCGATTTTGTAGTCACCTTGGAGGTCGGCGGTTGATTCGTATTTGAGCATACCACGTATTGTGTCTAAAGAAAGTAAAACGATTTCTGAACCTGCGTCAGCCTTGTTTCCGATATAGTCGTTGAACTTCCAAGAGACGTTTCCTGAAAGCGAGCTGTAATTCCCATTGATACTTTTGTGAAGACTTCTTGTAACCTTCAGGTCTTTATCAAGATAAAACCTTACGGTCATTTTGACTTTTTCCTTCGCGGAATTTTCGATTTCATAATTATGAGTAATACCATAGGCCGATATGATTTTATCTGTCGTGTCATTACTCTTAAACGTATCTAATTTGGAGAAATTAATTGGCTCATATGACCCAGGATTTTGTAGCTTATCCTTAAGATATAATTTAACCGAAGATTCGGCTTTGTCTGACGGAGAATTTGAACAACTGATAAATAGCAGGGTGGCTAGGAGGTATGTAAATTTATTTTTCATGTGAATTGTTAATTGAAAGGATTTGAATTGATTTAATGTTTAAGGCTTGAGGTAGAATAAAATGGGTTTATTGAAACTGGAAATGATTGGCATAAACGCCCGGTAATGAAGGTTGTAAATATTGCTTCTGGATGTTGCGTACTTCCAGTCAATCCAAGTTGTCTGATAATTTCCTACTGAACTGCCCAGCATTAGCATATTGCAAGTTGGTCTGATTGTGATAATTGAGTCTGTAAACGAAATGTTGAGCTTATGCTTGTACCCACCTTCTGAAGTGCGCTCGTTTGTTGAGATGATTTTGAAATTTCGATCTATTGAAGCGAAAGTGTATCCGTTGTCAATGAGGTGCTTCCCGAAATTGTCAAAATTGGTCAATGTGCTGGTGTCGGCGGTTATCACAATCACATTGTCTTTTCTTTCAGGAATAACATGTTGTGATTTTAGGTTGTTGAAATTGCAAAACAATGCGATTCCAATGAGGACGAATATGTATTTTGTTTTGGTCATGATAATATCAATTAGTCGGTAGTTGCCATGTGATCTGCGAATTACAATAAAGTTCTTGCCAGATAAGGTCAATTTCTAGGCGCTTTGTGATAATTGACTTTATTTGGCAGATTATTTGTCAACATGTTCAATCAAAATAGGATATACAGGCTGTTTCAACTCATTAATTATCTAAGAGCCGAGCCACCGAAATCAATGCGTAGTATCGAAGCTTTCCTGGATACTTCGGAAAGGACCGTATATAGGTATCTTGATTTATTGAAAGACCTAGGCTTCAAAATCGAGAGGGATATAAATAACAAAATATTTATCGCCGTTTCATCGGACATCGATCTGATTCCATTTACACCGCAAGAAGCAGATTACCTTAAAAAACTCATTTTGTCGACAGGGAAGGAGAGCCAATTGGCGCAGAGTGTTTTGCAAAAGGTTCAGCAATCCAGCGAAATACAAATAGGGGCTGATTTCTTATTTAAAGCGCACCTATCAAAAATTGTTGAACAAATTTCAGTGGCCATTATTGAAGGAAAGCAATTGCTAATAAAAGGCTACAGTTCCGCCAACAGTCAAAGTATTTCAGACCGATTGGTTGAACCTACATGCTTTACCGATAATTACGATGCCGTTTCCGCTTTTGAAATCTCTACAAATCTCAACAAGTATTTTAATATTGAACGAATGTCAAATGTTCAAGTGTTGGATATCCCAATGGAGCATGAATCGAAACATGAATTTCTCAAGCCTGACATTTTCGGATTTCAGGATAAGAGCATGGATAAGGAAATAGAGATTGAAATGTCGATGCGGGCTTGTCTTTTGCTCAAAGAGGAATACCCGATGAGTGCCGCGTTTATTAAGCCAATTCCCGATACCGGCAAGTATTACTTCAAGGCAAACGTGCAAAGTTTCAAAGCACCAGGTCGTTTTGTGATGGGCTTTTTAGAGGAAATCGAAGTGATAGGGTCAATAGCGTTCAAGCGATATATAGAGAGCCTAGTTGGGAATCGCACTTACTGATTTTGTCTCCTGTATTACCCGCTGCTATAAATAATGTTTTGGTAATTCATTTGAGCATTCCCCCCAAAATTAATGTGATTTAAAACTTTTTCAAGGGTGTTTTTACTGTTGTGTGACAGAATTGGAGTAGTCTTAAAGTGATAGTTTTAATTCATTATTATTGTAGTACTTATTATGAGTTAGTAACTTGAAATAACCCAAATTGAAAAGAAAATAATATGAGAAAAAATTTTTTTGAATCAAATAGCTATTTTATAGATGAAAAAGTTAACATTTTGGATTTTGAAAACTGCTATAAAGTATATGACGAAAAAGGTGATTCTATTGGTTCAATCAAGCAAAATCTCAGCAAATTACAAGTATTACGCACTCTTGTCTTTGATAAACGGATGCTGCCTTTTGTTTTAGAGATCAAAAACTCAGATGGACAATTGGAAGCTTCAATATCACGAGGATGGACATTTTGGATGCCTAAAATTACTATTAAAAATGCGGAGGGAATTGCTATCGGTACAATCAAGCAAAAGTTCAATTTATTTCAGCCGACATTTAAATTGTTCAATACGGAAGAAGTACTTGTTGGAGAAATCAAAGGTGATTTGTTAGCATGGAACTTTAAAATTTGTGATGCATCGAATAAAGAAATAGGCACAATTTCAAAAAAATGGGCTGGAGTATTCAAGGAGATTTTCACATCCGCTGACAAGTATAATGTTAAGATGGATTCTAATTACTCAAACATGGGAAATAGAATATTAATACTTTCATGTGCCATAACAATTGATATGGTGTTAAAAGAAAGAAAATAGTAGTTTCCCAGATTTTCATTCACTAATTTACGGGTCTTACAAATAAAAGGCGGTTTGTTGGTAAGAATCATGACATGATTTACAATTAAATTTGCTATAACTTTATTAAACAACAGGAATTATGATAACAGAAGCCTTCGGAGTGTATTTGTTTATTGCCGGAATTGTCTCATTATTAATTTTGAGATTTTATGGTGGAAAGTATTGGTATGTTTTTTTATTGTTGGGTGTTGGTTTTATTGGTTCGAGAATGGCGATGAAAAATGTAGTTATACTCAAAGAGGGCCGTGTGAATGAAAAGTACTTGACTTTATGGAATGATTTAGAATATACATTTTCCGATGGAAGATCTTATAAAATCATTATAAAAGACAATATGATAATAAATGATTCATCAAAAAAAGTTGTTGTTGAAAAAGTTGAATATAGCAGTGTTGCACTTTTGAACTTTGGTGATAATATTGAATGTACAATTAGTCCTTATAAATACTTGGAATTGGCAAACAGTATCGATTATTATTATTCAGAACCACCAAAAACAATCAGTGTTAAGAGAGGTGGAACTACTACTCGATATTGGTTACACTATTGAATTTCTCGAATTGCTATTTTACTATTTTACTTTGAAAGTCTTTTGCGTTTTTCAAATAAATGACTAGTAACGTTACACCCAGATAGGAAACAAAAAGTCCTGGAATTGTCCAGCCTAAGGTATTATAAAGCCCATGTAATATTGCTGGAATAAGAATGGCTAAAAACCACAATGAATATCTATTTATAGGATATAAAAAAGAAAAAGCAAGGAAATAGGCACTAATACCAGCCCACACTGAATGTAGAAACGGTAGGCATGTCAGTCTTGCAATATTCATAAAGAAAGAGGAATTATAATCAAGCTGCGTATTAAGAGTTAATTGGTAAACAACTCCTTCGAAAACGCCAAAACCTATACCACTCATTAACCCGTAGAAAACGACTGTTTGAGGAATTAAAGGTTCCTTTGATTTTCTGATTAATAAAAACACGGGTAGCAATTTCACGAATTCTTCAAATACACCAACACCAAACGTAAAGCCAATTAAATGTTCTAAAAATCCTAAATTGGGTTTTGTCAATGCATATAATGGATGAATTTGTGGTATCCGAGCAATGTCAACAAGAATGAAAATCAACAATTGAGTAAGAAAGAAAAGTGATATTGATTTCTTAATAGAAACTTGAGGAGTGCTAAAAACGCTGTAATAAAACAAGCCCCAGATCATGGAGAAGTAAAGGGCTATTGCATAGAAAGTAAAAACCGTAGCTCCTGTAAAGGATATTAAAAAAGCTGGTGCTAATCCAACTAGGGCTATTACCAATAAACGTTTGTCGTTTTTTAAATTCTTAAAAGAAAATGAATCTTTCGGCAATAACAACTTCAAACCAAAAGAGCTAATTTGTTTAAAAAGGCCACCGTTAGACTTTACTCTTGCCTTAATATTATTTTTCTTCAACACATCCCTTACACAAGAAATTTGCCCCTGACCATCAATTGTTTTATCCTGTAATAGGATTAAACCGTCCTCTACGTACTTTTTAAGAACGTTTATTTCATATGGCCCATGGCTTTGATTATTTCTTTCAATGTGAAACTGCATTACTTGTATAAATTATTAAGAAACTTTCACCTGCCCATTCATCAACATTGGCAATAGCCAATCTCGCAATTTGACAATTTCTTTTACCTCAGTAGCTGTGATTAGAATTTTATTAAGTATCGGATCAGCTAAATTATAATATTGCTTTAATATATCAGTTGGCGGGATAAGAATTGGAGTAGAATCAATTACTTCTTTATTAATATGCTTTTGCACAGCTCCCGTCATAAGAGCTTCATATTGTTGAATATGGTTCAAAATAAAATAATAAAAGTATGAGTTTTTTAATTCTGAATTTTGTTCAATGCCAATAACCGATTGATTTGCGCATGCATCTATTCCTAAAATTGAAACTCTGATATTACCAGTTATAGAAATCATTATAGAACCACTTTTTAATAACTTAGCTGCTGAATTATTTAATCCCTCTGATGTTATAAATTCATTAGATGCAACAATAGGGAAATTGGCCACTTCCCCTGAACTTAACCAAGGAATATTTCCATTGTTCCAGAAAGATGAATTTGAACGGCTTGGTGTTCCACCTAATAATGTTCTAAGTTTAGATGAAACTTTGGCAACCATCCATCCGTCAGGAATTTCTCTTTTCAACTCCTCATTCCAAACCATTTTGCCTCCACTAGTTTTAAAGGGTTTGCCGTTTCTATCTGGAAAATCAAATTGCACAAACCAATAATCATAGACCATTTTCGCCATGGCTTCTAACTCGGTATTGATTCGTTTGTTTAGCTCAATTTTGGAATTTAAAAGGAATAAAAAATCTCCGATTTTATTTTGAGTAGAGTAATCTGGCAAATAAAGTTTTAGATAAGAAAATATTTCTTCATTTAAACTAGCACGAAGAGTCATGATAGCGTTATTAGTCATTGTTTTTCTAAAGAATTTACTTCTTAAATAGAAACCCATATACCTTTCGCTAGTTTTTTCTTTATTTATTGGCCTTAACCTTTTCACAAAACCACTATAAGTAGCCTTTGGATAGTCCTTAAGTGCAATACAACTCATTGCCAATTCATCTAATGTTTCACTTGTCCTAGTTAAGAATATGTCTCCTTTCTTTATTGAATAGGATTCCTGTTCTCGTTCGTTAGTATCCATTAAATCAGGTAATGCATCAGGTAAAAAATAATTATTATAGATTGTACTGAAAGATGCAAATGGTGAACCATGGCCAGCTTGTTCAGGCTTCGAAGAAATTCCCGAACTCATTGTGTAAAGATCACTGAATTTGAAAATAATCAATTTACTCATACTTTAATCCATTTAATTGTTTCTGAATATCCTTTTCCAAGTTTTTTGATTCTGCAAAAAGACGATCTAAATTAGATTTAAAACCATTCATTTTGGTTGCAAATTCCTCTGAAGTAATATCGGTATATTCAATCTTGACCTCAAAATATTGGCCTGCACTAAAGCTATAATTCTTTTCTCTAATTTGCTCGTAAGAAACCAATACAGTAAAATCTTCTACGGCTTCGTGTTGGTTGAATGTATTGATGATTTTCTGCTCTTCTTCATGAGAGAGTAATGTTTTTTGGTTTTTCCCCTCTTTTACGATAGTGCCTAGTTTAGAGGCATCCATCAATACGATGTCGCCTTTTTTGTTGGCATTATCAATAAACAAAATACTCACGTTAGTACCTGTAGTAGCAAAAATATTACTTGGCATACTAACCACACCGCGCAACATTTTTTGTTCTACCAAGCGCTCTCGTATTTTACGTTCAATACCACTTTGAGCCGTAATAAATCCTGTAGGCACAACAATGGCTGCCTTTCCTTTTGCCGAAAGAGAATGCATTATGTGTTGAATAAATAAAGGATAAATGGCCATGCCTTCTTTTTTAGCTTTGGGTACATTGGGAAAGCCAGCAAAAAAACGGTCGTGGTTTTCTTTGGTATCCAAATCCGCAACATAATCGCTAAAGTCTAATTTGAAAGGAGGATTAGAAACAATAAAATCAAATTGTTTCAATTTACCATTGGCATCTTTATGGTAAGGTTCTAAAATGGTGTTGCCCTTTACAATGTTTGGTATAGAATGCACCAAATCATTCAAGATTAAGTTCAAACGCAGTAAGTTTGACGACTTTTGAGAAATGTCTTGGGAATAAATCGTACACTTATCTTCACCAATGGCATGCGCCAGGTTCATCAATAATGTGCCAGAACCAGCTGAAGGATCGTAACAAGTCACATCCTTTTCAACTTGCGTAACCAGACACTGTGCCATGATCTTTGCCACTGCATGAGGTGTGAAATACTCGGCATATTTACCACCACTGTTGGTGTTGTAATCGCTAATTAAATACTCAAAGATCGTTGCGTAAAAGTCAAACTTTTCGTGAAAGATATTTTCGAAACTAAAATTAACCAGTTTGTTAATAATGGCTTTGCAGAATTCGTCTCGCTTATCAGTTACGTATTTGCTGATATTTTCAAACAACACAATTTTTTCGCCACCTTCCGTAACTACAGAAAAGATGTCACTGTTTTCTTTGGCGATTTCTAATAAGGTATTGTCTAATATTTCCGCAAAATTTGCTTCGTTTTGGCGCTCAAATAAACTGGATATAAACTGCTTTGGCTTTAGGTGAGCGGTACTTTCACTCAGCTGCATCATGAGCATTTCGTAATCGTTTGCAGAATATTTCTTCAATTCCACTTCCCAATTTTCGGCTTTAGCCAAATTGGGTTCTAGGCGTTTAATTTCATGAACAAACTTATCGTTTAGGAATTTATATAGGAATACCTGGGTGATAATTTTAAATTCATTTCCATCATTTCCCAAACCGTAATTGGCACAAACACTTTTTAAATCGTCTATGAGTACTTTGGTTTGTCTTTCAAATGTTGCTGTTGTAGTCATTTATTTTTCAATTTTTATCAGGCAACTCGGCCATGAAATTCATTCATATATTCTTTCACCATTAATCCATTTATCACTTTAGCTTGTTCAGCATTTAATGGTAGATGATGTTTGTTTTTTAATTGCTCGATGACCATTTTAACCATCATACGCTCCACATAACTCTCATTCTCCATCATTTTAGAGTTTTGTAATACCTGGGCATCCACCTCTTTTTTCAAACTCTGTAATGCCTCAAACAACTTACTTTCACTATCCGTTAATGGGTCTTTCTCCATTAATCGTTTATGTAAGCGAGCATATTTTGCATCATTGTCGTATTTGGCTTTTAGGAGTTGATTGGTGCGTTCTAATTCTTTTGAAGATTTGTAAATATGTTCAAGTTCCTTAATATTTCGTTCCATTTCTTCCTTGGTGACTTCGTTTAAATTTTTCTTTTTAAACAAGCGTTCCAATTCTTCTTTTAGTGAAACAAACATGGGGTCTTTCGGGTCAAAATTACCGCCTAATGATTCACGGGTTTTCTGTAAAATATCTTTCAGTTGATCAGCTAAAACCATTTCCTCTTCTTTAACTTTCACAAAAGCAAAAAGAACGTCTTCTAGAGCAATATTTAACAGATTACTGGTATCTACGTTGTTTTCCAACGCTTCTTTGGTATTGATCAGCGTCAAACGGTTATTCGCTTCACGTGATAATTGAGTGAGTTTATGAAAGTCTAACTGATCCAGCATTTCATAATTCCCTGATAAGCGTATGATGTTATATAAATCTCGAGAATTATTTAATACCGACACGATTTCCAGGATCTGTTTACGATCACTTATCTGAGTTATTTGTTGGGAAAAGACTTCAGCATTTTTTGTATCATACTTGAACAAGACATCTTTTATCTGCTTTATCTCAGCAGTTATTTCATCCGCACTTTTAAAGATATTAGAGTAATGCTGCATTTCGTCTCCAAGCTCTGATTGGAGCTCATCGAAATAGGCACGATTCGTTTTATCAAACTCTTTTTGGATATCTGCAAAATCTACAACATAACCGTATCTGAAATCTTTGTAAGTTCTATTTACCCGTGTTAATGTTTGTAATAAGTTGTGCGCTTTAATGACACGTCCGATATAAAGTTTCTTTAATCGTGGTGCATCAAAACCCGTCAACAACATGTTGTAAACGAATAAAAAATCTATTTTGCCGTCTTTGAAATTTTCAACTTTTTCTTTTCGCTCATCTTTGGTGCCAATATCATGAAGAATAAGTCCGGCAGACTTTACTTTACTTTCAATATTCTTTTTTTCACCATAACTAGATGAAGGTTCGGCAGCCATTAAAAGACTTTCTTCTTGACTTTGAGCATAGGTCGATTCAAATATTTCGAACATCATTTTTGCTTGATCAGAAGAATCACAAACAACCATTCCACCAATGGAATTGTCGTTCATAGCTATTCGTGCATTTTGAAAGTCACGCACGATGTATTCTAGCATCGGTTCTACAAATTTTCTGTGCGCATAAACAATCTTTTTTTCCGCATCGCCTTTAAGCAATTTTATGTCTTCAAGTGCTTGCTTTAAACTGAGTTTGTAGGTTGTTTCTATCTCTTCTCTGATCAAACGCAAGGTATAGCCATCGGCAATTGAAGAGTTATAATAGTATTTGTGAATGTAGCCTCCAAATAACGACTTGGAATTAAAGTCGGTACCCAGTAATGGTGTTCCTGTCAAACCAATTTTGATAGCATTAGCATCTGACTCGTGTAAGCTAGCCAAGAAACTACCTTTGGGATTATAACTTCGATGTACTTCATCCAAGAAGTAAACACGTTGTATATTTAAATTGTAATCATTATTCTTGATTACATCTGTATCATCTTGGAATTTTTGAATATTCACAACGGTGATTTCAGCCTTTCCTGAGTGATTGTGTATAACGCTAGTTGATTTAATATCACGAGAAAATTCTTCCCTTGAATTTATATTATGTACAACTAAACCTCGACTTTTAAATTCCCTCCCAGCTTGTATTAACAAATCAATTCGGTCAACAATAAAATAAAATTTAGGTACAATCCCTTTCGATTGAAAATAATCAGTGAGGTACTTTACGCTGTAATATGCTAAGGCCGTCTTACCGCTACCCTGTGTGTGCCATATAATTCCTTTTTTTATTCCTTCCTCAAGTTTCTTTTCAATTGCTTTAGTTGCAAACATCTGTGGGTAACGCATAATGTGCTTTTGAAGTCCATTATTTCCCTTCACATAAGCTAATCCGTATTGCAATAAAAAGGATAAGCGATCACGTTGAAACAAGGAGGTGCAAATTCTATTTGTTGGTGTATTAGGATTTTTATTGGTTATAAATTCAGATGAATGCTTAATGCCAACTAAATTGGTATCCTTTAAAATAGCAGTTTCTATATCATCTGATATGTCAGATAGTATGGTTGTAAGGTTAAAATTTTCTTCTTCTCGAAAATAATTGAATCCTGGTTTTTGATAGGAGGCAGTAGCATAGAATGCACCTTCAATAGGTAATGGCGAATTATTGTCATACTCCATATTATTGGAGAAAACCATTAACTGAGTAAGGTTTACAAACTTTCTAAATTTCTTATTCTCGAATCGAGTTTGAATGCGCTTGTGTTCCGCTAAAACACCATCTTGATTATTCGGTTTCTTGACTTCTATAAAAGCCAATGGTATTCCATTAATCAGAAGAATGATATCGGGGCGAAATTCATCATCATCTTTTTTGTAGGTGAGTTCAGTAACAACATTGAATGTGTTGTTGTTGAAATTTTCGAAGTCAATAATTCTTGTTCCAGATGTTGCAGTAAGTTTTTCATAAAACACTTTCCCTAAATCCTCATTTTCCAAACTCAAAGAGACTTCGTCATAAAGTCGCTTTACATCTCCATCAGTAAAATCAGGATTAATTCGTTTGATACTTGTATTGAAAATATTGGTAAAAATATTTGTTGTTTCATCCCAAGTTTGATTCTTCAACGATAGGTACTCGAAACCCAACCGCATCAGGTGCAGTATTGTTGGGATTTTTACTCTACTATTTTCGTTAAATGACACCGTTTATTTCTTGTTTAGATTGATTGAATTCTTATTATTCAAATTAGGCAAAATACTAATAAGGAGAATTACTGAAACTATGACATCAACTAAATTCCAAACAAATCTTCCTAATGCAATTTTGAGAAATGGTTGAAATAATAACGCTAACACCAAATATAAAATGGCGCTTTTTTCGTTCCCGCTGGATTTGTAATTATAGGATAAATAAGTAAAAGCACAAGTAGCGATAAATCGAACAAACATAAAATAACCATAAGGCATATCTATAAGACAAGCCAATAGTAATAGCACCAGAATTATTTTAATTGCTTTTTCCATTTTACAAAAAAGGGGAGACGTTAACCTCCCCTATATTATTCGATTAAAATTTATTGTCCCTAGTTATTCTACTTCTGGCTTGTTGGGAAACATGATTGAAGCAACAACGGAGAGTAATAAAATACCACCTATTACCAGTAAAGAGTATACAGATTCAATATGATAAAATGGTGAAATTATCATCTTGATACCAATAAATGAAAGGATGAAGGCCAAACCATAAGTTAGTTTACTAAATAAATGAATGAAATTATCCAAAAGGAAGAATAGCGCTCTTAAACCAAGTATTGCGAAGATATTCGATGTATACAGAATAAAAGGATCATTCGAAATAGCAAAAATTGCAGGTATTGAATCAACAGCAAAAAGTAAATCTGTAAATTCAATTACAGCTACAACAACCAATAGAGGTGTAGCAAGTTTTTTTCCATTCTCGATCGTAAAAAATTTATCACCAACATAAGAATCACTAACATTAAAGAAGCGTCTAATTAATTTCGCACCTCGCGTATTATTATAATCTTCATCATCTTCATCATCTCCAGATGACCAAGACTTTACGCCAGCATATACCAGAAACAAACCAAATAGTGTCATTATAATATTGATATTATATTTGAAACCTTCAAAACCGAAAATATTCAATATTTTATTTAGGTAAGTTAACTCGATCAAAAATGCGCCTGAGAAAATAAAAATAGCTCTTAGAATTAAAGCTCCAACTATGCCCCAAAACAAAACTTTATGTTTGTTCTCATTGGCAACATCGAAAAATTTGAAAACTAGTATAAATACAAATAGATTGTCAACCGAGAGTGCTTTCTCAATCCAATAAGCTGATTGAAATTCATAAAATTTAGTAGCACCAGCAAAATAATATACTAAACCACTAAAAAGCATTGCGAGTGAAATCCAGACAGATGACCATATTATCGCTTCTTTATTACTAACAACGTGACTTTTTTTGTTAAATATGCCTAAATCAATGATAAGCATAATTAAAACGGCAACAGCAAAAGTTACTATTAGCCAAGGATGTTCTGAGAAAATTGGGTTGTTGTTCATGTTTATTTATTTATTATGTTTATTTATTAGCTATTGAAATTATTACTACTCGGCCACCATCTTCTTTTGATAGTAGAAGTTTTTTACCATCGGTTATTTCTACCATTGAACCGATTGGGATGTCTTTGCTATCTGAAACATCTTTTAAGGATGTTAATTTTTCATTTACAAATACCCATTTCCCGTTGTGAAAAGAGAAGTATCCAACACGTGCTTTTTGCGCATCGGTCAATCGCTCATTACGAACAATATTTTTATCGGAATGCCAAAAATGTAAAGTGGAGTTGTTGTAAATTACCAACCTTTGATTTTCTGGTTTCCAAACGTTTGGTTTGAATTGATAAAAGAAGTCTAAAACAGGTATCGAGTGACTATATTTAGTATTACAGAATGGACAATTAGTATCTTTAGTATTGTTGTAAATGAACCATTTCTGATCACATTTAGTATTGCTGCACTGTAATTTTAAATCATTCGTTTTAATTAAAGCTTGTTCCCAAGCATCTGCCGTTGGTCTATCAATTGGGCTGTGCAAACCTTTTACAAAAGCTAGGTCAAATAATTCTTTTAAGTAGGGACCAGTTATTGAGTATGGTGTCTTCTGCAGATCTGTCCAAGGTAAAAACTTTTGCAAATTATCACCATATTCTCTTTTGAAGTTTTGATTACTCTTATCTGTTGGATGTTCAACAAATAAAGATTTAGAACCCATTAATAAGTCTTCCTCTTTTTCCGTATCCATTGGTCCAAAATAGTTCCCACCGCGTAAGGGGTGCCTGTACAATAAATACATATATATAAGTACCGCCAATGCGTGTAAATCTGTTAATCTATTTGGTAATTTTCTGTTTGGATCATTTTTACCTAAATGTTTTGTGGCTAGTACTTCAGGAGCTATGAAATCTGCAGTTCCGATTACATCAGGAGGAAATAAATTTGGTACTACTAAACCATCGATATCTATAATAGCTGCTGACTTACTTACGGGGTCAATAAGTACATTTTTATATGATAAATCAGAGTGTGCTAAACCAGCTGAATGTAGTCTTTTAACACCTCTTGCAATATTTACACAGACTTGAAAGTAACTCAACCAATTACCCAATTCACTTTCGTCCAACTTAGATTTTGATTGGTTAGCTCTAAATTTTGCACTAGCAAACCATTTTCCTTCTTTTTCTTTTCCTTTTAATAAATCATTAGTTGCATATCCCTGTTTAAAGAAAAAATTCTTGTTGTAGCAGGGTACCACAATTCCAACTTTCTTATCTAACTCAACCACATCTGTCGGCCAGCTATATAATTCTTTGTAAAATGCTCCACTGACAGCATCACGAACAAAAAAACTATCATAGTACTGGGTAACAATTTTTTTTAATCTCTCCTTCGAATTGAAATCCTGAGGGTCTCTATAGAATGCAACTACATATGATTTATCAGGACTGAAGTATACATCCTTCATGCCACCACGCATTGGTTCTCCATTATCAACAAATTGATATGTTTTACTAAGGTTAATAATGGATGTTACTGTTTTGGTGCTCATATCTGCTATTTAATATACTATTGCTAGTGTTCTGTCATCGTGGTTGCCTTGGCTCCAAAAGTCCATCCATTTTGAAAGTTGATCTGCAATATGTGTATTTTCTGGGTCAAATTCAACTGCAACATTATCTTCATTTTTTCCTTTCAAGTCCTCCAAGAATTCAATCCATTTTTCAGATTTTTCAAGGTTAGCTTCAACAACGAATTTTGGATCGTAAATACCATCTGTCATCAAAAATAAATAAGAGAAGTCAGGAACTATTTTAAAGTTAAATCTCGTCGCCATTGGATGCTCTGTACTGTGGAATATGTCAGATTGTGTTATGAAACGTGTGCCACCTCCAAATTCTCCAACATCAAGCCAATTTAGTAATGTTGTCTCTGTTTGTTCTACGTTCATAATTGCAATTGGACAATCGCCAACACCAAAAGTAAGAATGACATATCCGAAATCATACTTCTTGTAAAGAGCAAAGATGAAAGTAGCATGATAATAGTCTAGGTAACTTTTCGCTTTTGGATTATTAAATAATTCAGGAGAAGTTTTAAATGTTTCCTCAGCATCGGCCTTGATTTTGTTGTGTACAAAAACCGTGGCTTTGTATAGGTTTTGTTTAGCCAGGACTTCTATTTCCTTTAATATAGACTGATCACTTGTTTCATTATAAGAGATGATTTTATCCTCAAATTCTTTAGATTTTTCTGCATCGGCGTGATTTTCAAAGAAATCAATTACAGCATTACAGGCTATTTGTGATCCTACCCTAGAAAGAGAATAACTTCCAGCACCATCTGATACTGCCACAATTGACCAACCAGATTTAGCAAAGTGATTAAATGCAAAGTCATCATCCCTGAACGATCCTACATTTTTATGAGAACGACCTCTTTTAGATGAAACTACGATGTTTCTTTCACCAATTTTATCGGAAATAGAAACATCATCTTCTTTCCAAAATTTATCTGTTGTATCACTCGGAATATCTTTCCAAAGTGATTTTGGATCTGGATTAATAACAAGTTGAATTACTTTTCTATTTAACGGCTCATTATCGTCCTCTCCTTGTACTTTAAATAATAGAGTGAATTTCAAATCACCACTCACATTGGGAGTTCCCTCGATACAATCGCTATTTTTATTAAATGAAAGACCTATTTCATCAAGTCCTTCAAATTGTTCAAAGATTAAATCAGTTAAATTTTGTTTTTCAAAATTAATATGACCAACATAAGGTTTGCCAATAGTGCCATTTGGTATGACTATTTGCTGTGAAAGAATATCAGAAATTCTATTTTTAATTTTCCATTTATCCATTAGACTATTTTGGTTTTCAATTATGTTATTTACTGCATCTATAGAATCTTGCTGTAATATAAAATCTTCAAACAAAGAAGAGTGCTTTGAGCTTACTTCTATGCCTTTTGCAGCAAACAATGATTGAATGTATGTTTTTACTTCTTGCATGTTAACCTTGTGTACGATTTACATCAAATCCACCTTCACCTGCACCATATGTCCCTTGATTTCCGCACCAGGGGCAAGTACTAACTTCTTCCTGACCTAAACAATGCAACTTTCCGCAGCTACAAACGGCAAAAGCAATTTGATTACCGCAACATGGACAAGTGGGAGCACCAATTAACTCTTCAGTATTGATTTTGAATTCGTTGTTAGAATTGTCGGATAATTCGAAGTAAGTGTTATCCACTTGAAAACCACCAACCAATTTATAGCTTCTAGTATCAATTTCTAAATCACCAAAATTATTCGTGGAAATATCTTTCCTGTATTTTATTAGATATGGACGTTTAGTGTTTTGGCATTTTCCAGCCAATACTACAAAATTATTATCAATATCTTGTTTACTTGGTAGATGCTTAGTAAGATCAATTTTTGTTACAGTTTCCCCGTCTAGATTTGCTAATTCAAACCCAGAAGAATTGGCTTCAACACTGACGCTACTCGTTTTTATTGAATCAGTAACCCATTTAAAAAACTGCTTGTAGGAAGCGGAATCAGTATTCTTGAAATGAAGTACGTTGTCGGTCAACTCTGCAAGTAATGCTGTATCTGTTTCATTTCCGAATGATACAGCCACCAAATTTGCAGATTTTTGCCAATTTTGTTTCCATTCGGTTATAGCTGATCTTGAGTCGTCTGTAGGTACACCATCGGTAAATAAAAAAACTATAG